>JAABUI010001987.1_pt1 | contig 11542 bp, 7 predicted proteins | sample 5559111 | NCBI WGS metagenome assembly JAABUI01 (sample SAMN10711870, study PRJNA513365) | rock metagenome | isolation source: Antarctica rocks | place: Antarctica: Victoria Land, Buttleship Promontory
CTGCGAAACCTGCGAAACCTGCTAAAATCGTGATATTAGCTCGCGCATTTGCTAATTGCGATAAAATCACGATTTTACCTACATTTCCGGAGTTAGCAAATCCGGATTTGACATAAACTTTTGAGATTTGCCGATGTATTACAGCCGTAGCGGCCGGTTTTACGAGCACTATTAGGCGTTACCCTTACTCCTTTACTAGTATTCTCGGCGGTCTACCTAGCCTCTTCCCCCCTAGAGTTAGGCCTATTATCCCTAGTACGTCTCTTAGAGCTAGTCCTCCTTAGTCGCCGATTACCTTCCTCTTCCTTACCTAGACTAGACTCTAGTTCCCTTCGCTAATAGTAGTAGAGTTAGGGACTATTCGAATTAGGTATAGCTCTCTTTAATACGACCCGTACCGCTATCTCTTATTCTATAGCCTCTATTATAGCCTATATTCTTCCTTCTCTCTAACCTTATAGGCCTTATCCTATACTTAGTATCCTACCCTACCGTAGCCGTTATATTTCTTAGTCTCTCCCTCCTTCGCGATATAGTCTCGCGTACTATAGGGCCCTACGCACTCCCTATAGACGGTCTACCGATCGTATCGCCTAGTAATATAGCCGTATCCGTAATAATTAAAATATTATAGTACTCTACCGCTCCTCTCCTATAACTAGTATTATAGTATATTACATACTTCTACTATACCTTAGTCTATTAGTCGATCCGCTATCTCGAGCTTCGTTACCTTATTAAATAAGCTTATAGCTTCGTAAAGAACCCTAATTTAGTATATAGGTTACTAAAGGCCCTATATAGCCTTAAGTAAGTATCTCGTAAGTAGTACCTTACCCTACGAGAGTTCTTTAAGTCCCTAGGTTTCACTTGTATCTAGAAGAACTATTCGGTCTTCGTCTATAAGAACGGTACTATTATTAGTATCTACGTAGATAACTTTTTTATCCTTACTCCTATATAGGAGCTTATTAATACGCTTAAGGAAGAACTAGCTAAACGCTTCCGAATTAAAGATCTAGGAGAAATCTCTTTCTACCTAGGTATATAAATTATACGTAATCGAAAGAATCGATCGATATACGTTAACTAATTAGTATATATTACTAAATTACTAAGCGAGTTCGGTATAGAGAACTATAAACCCTATAGTACTCCGATAGGATAAGGATTGTATCTATAGTAAGTAGACGACGGTTACGTAGCTAACCCTAATAACTAGGAAGGATATCGTAAGCTAATTAGTTACTTATAATAGTTATTAATAATAACTCGATTAGATATCTCCTACGTAGTTAGTAAATGCGCTCGCTACTATAATAACTCTATAGCTATTTATAACGTAGTAGCTAAGCGTATTATACGCTATCTCTCTAGTACACGAGATATAGGCCTCTTCTATTACTATCGAGACAATGAGGATAGAGGCTTATTAGGCTATACTAACTTCTTATAGCGAGACTATTATAATACTAGGCGCTCTACCTCCGTATACGTCTTTCTCCTCTAGAATAGACTAATTAGCTAGTCTTCTAAATAATAAACGGCACCGTCGCCTCCTCTATAGCTAAGGCTAAGTACGTCGGTAAAGTACTTACTACTTAAGAATCTAAGTTCCTTACTCCTCTCCTTATAGAGCTAGGATATAAAGGCGATAACGTAGGTTACGTCACCCTTAAGGCTAATAACTAGGCCGCTATTAAAATAGCTTTAAATCCTATTAATTAGCTACGTACTAAGTATATCGACTTATACTACCACGTGGTTAGGGAGATGGTAGCTGAGATAGGCTAATTAAAAATCGACTACGTTAAAATAGACGCAGGTGCTGTCGATAAATTTCTCCTAGATCAATGATTTGAAATGACACCTTGTCGTGATCGCTGCCTCGATTCTTGATACTCTCAATGCAGCTTTGGAGGCTGCTTTCAACGCTGATGTCCATCGGACTAGGATGAGTTTGCTATTATCTAGGATGTTTCTTGGACTGACGATCAACTGCAGAGACACTGACTTTCTCAAGCGCAAATCATCGGATCATGACAAAGAAAGTAAGGAGGAATGATCGCCTGAGTAAGCAAACAGGACAATAGCTTGACGTATGATGCAAGCTGGCTACATCTAGTCCCACTAGCAAGGTAGATCGCCGCTCTAACCCGAGTCGACTAACACGAGGCTTACGCAAACAAGAATTTGCTTACCCTGCCACCATCCCATTTCTACCACGTCCCAACAATTCTGGTAGGTATCTTGACTAACGTTACTGATTACTTCATTTTCCATCTGAGATACCAGTGTCAAAACGATCACAATATGGACTACTTTCTCAAGAAGCTGTTTCGCGGTCATGGCAGCAGCGGAGGCTTCTGATCATTATACTCACCAAAGTTGAACCAATAAGGCTGAGCTGGATTTTCTCAAAGGCCTTGGACTTACATACCACTAGGATGTCTGACCCTCCTTGGAGAGCGAGGATGTCGATTCTGTGTGGTACGGAATTTTGTGTGTGATCGCCCCTTGAGGCGAGAAGGGACGATGGTACAGGTGAGAGTGATCTTTTTTGGTAGGCGTAAAAGGATTCCACTAGCAAAATTGAAATAGCGGAATGGAGACTCGTTTCTCAGCCAGCTGTACTGGAACCTGGCGAAGCTTGTGTGTACGTGCTGTCTAACAATCTCCTTCGAAGACTTTGCCCGATTTCACATTGATTAGGCAATGGGCTGTGTGAAGATGGAGCTGAGGCTTCAAGTTTTGCTTTTCTGGAGAGCAAAATGGAGCTCGATCACATTCGACTATCCCTTCCCTGATCGATCGGATAGCGGTCTACTCTTAGCATGAAGCTCTCGAACGATTGAGGATTGCATTTGATCCAAGACATAATAAGTTCCCAGCCTTGTAACAGTCATTTCCCTATTTGTATCCTTGGATCTTCTACGCTCCAGAAACTCATATCATAGCCTCTGAGAAATTTCCGAGAGTGGTCAGGAGCGATAACGAATCAATGTTGGGTCTCGAGATTTGCAGCTCACTAACCTTACTCTGTTTGTGACAGTAATTGATTCATCTGTTGAAAACGTGACGTCAGCTGTATTTGGTTTCGACCGGATGATTTCCAGTTTTTCTTGCACTTCATATTTTCGCCGGCTCGTTAAGCAAGATCCTGCATTTTAGGGAGCCGTGACAGTGGCATCTCGTCCCTTTCGTGACGAGGCGATGTCCGAGCCCTACCTCTCTTATTGGCTAACTCACGGGCCCGAGTGTCCTTCTCTCCAGATCTTCTCACCAAGTGGAACACCATCGCTTCCCTTCCCAAGCTTTTCTCTTACCTCTTTCTCTCTTGGCTCGCTGTTCTATCAAGAACACTGGGTTTCTCCTCACTTGAACACTTTCTGCTATACCACGGCATAATGATTTTCTGCCGCTTTGGATGCTCGCGGCGGTGGAGGGCTACATTTCCCGAGGAGGATGAGGAAGCTTCCGAACATCAGGTCGACATCGCGGCTTGAAGCAGCGAGACTCAAAATTACCAGCCTAAGCTGGGGCAAGATCTGATAGGTCCCAGTATCAATACTCGCAACACATCTCATTATTTATAGAATTGGAACTAGCTGAGCTAGCAGATTTGAAAATCAGCCCGTGACATGGTGCAGCTTTTGCAGAATTGCTATCCAAACTCCTAATGGATCTTCACATCGTATTAGCCTTCCCCTAATACATCTTGTTTGAACAGCAATTTGTTATTACGATCTTTAAATTTTGAGTCTATACACTGCTAGGATTTTCGACCTTTTCTCCACATCGCATCCCGTGTGTCAGAAAGCCACGAAGGATTTTAAGTCGCAGCTTCGCCGCAATCTGGGGAATCCTAAATTAATCTTGAACCTCGCACCCTCACGATCCATAGCCACTGCTGCACATTCAATCTGCGAAAGTTGAAGATGCAAGGAGGCTGCAATTATATCGGCAACGATTGCATCAATCTTGAAAAGAGATCGTGGTCTTTGCACAGTGCTTATGATCTACAGCTGCATAGATCTGGCTATTAATAATTTCAGCCGCAGCTTGGCATGTAGACTACCGTTTGGTACTACACTGCTACAGTAGCCGCCGTCAGCGAAGTAGGGGCCGCTGTCTGGTCCATGTTGGTAGCGCTTTAAGGAGCACTTTAAGATGCAGTCCCGCCCTTCCCCTTGTGATCGAGCGGAGTGGATACAGCTTCCCCTACATGATACTATTTGGTCGTCATGTCTTTTTCCTCTCCCCCAGAGCGGCCCTCTATATCTCGTTCAGTTTCCCCAGTCAGCACAGTGTCTCGATCTCATTCTGGGTATCGCAACGATGCTCAAGATGGCTACCATCGAGTCCCATACGTTCCGCAGCGAGACCGTGAGATTGAAATGACTGAACAACACCACTCGACCCCGGCGGAACGACATGCAACTAACCCAAATGTTTTGGGGACTGATCGTTCCCTTCCAGCGCTCCCAAATAAGTACAATACAGTCATACACGCGACTGACGTCGAGTCTGAGACCCACCACCCCATATTTCGAAGCGATGACGCTTTATTGAGTAGAACGGAGAAGCTTCGAGACATCATTGGTAAGTTCTGGCTATGGGAGATCTTAGCATATTGCTTCAGTCTTGCCTGCATGGGTGCTGTCATCGGAGTCTTGCTTTATGAGGACGGCAAGCGGCTGGATCGATGGGGACTCAAAATCTCCCCCAACGCCGTCATCTCGTTCATTGTGACGCTGGCCAAGTCTTCTTTCTTACTAGCCATCACGGAGATAATCAGTCAGCTCAAGTGGTTGCATTACCACGATAAGTCACACAAGTTGAGCCATCTTAAATTGTTCGATGAGGCGAGCCGTGGCCCATTTGGATCTCTCAAACTCCTGATCGCTGGGCACAAGGTCACGCTGCTCGCATCCTGCGCCGCGGGAATCATGCTAGCAGCCTTGTTTGTAGATCCGTTCGTTCAGCTTGTACTGTCTTTCCCATCGCGCGGGACATTAGCAACAACGGAAAGTGCATCTTTTCAAACTGCACAGCTTTACGATCCCAATCAATACCTACTTGATGGGCACGACACGGCAGCCACAGGTATGTTCTGGGTGCACGCCACAGTACAAGACATGATGCTGACACTGACTCGTAGCTGGATCCGTCAGCACCAGCATGCAAGCAGCAATTTTGGAAGGTCTGTACAACGGTACCGGCCAGCCTCTTCTGTCTTGTCCTACCGGGAACTGTACTTGGACCGATCTCACCACACTTGGTGTTTGCGGTTCATGTGACGATATCACACCCCAGATCAAGACAAATTGCCCTGGGCGGACACTCGAGAACAATGGACAATATGAGTGCGACTATGCCCTACCTCTAAATCAAACCCTAAAAGGCTACATTCACTCATATGGTGGAAGCGGGATTTTCTCCCAGACCAGATGGAATTCATCGGCGGCAGATCTTGGCATACTGGGGTCAGATACACCGCCCGGTAGCCCTGCACTTTTGGAAGTTTTCGAAGCTATTCAGCTACAGGCATCTGAGACGGACGGCCTTCCTCCGCCGAAAGGCTCAAGGTGCACTCTCTTTTTTTGCAAAAAGACCTATGCCGAAGCCAATGTCACAAATGGAATCCCCAGCATGTCTGTTCCTGAAGAGGATGGTCTGCTTCTTGACCATTCCTCCAACCGCTCGATTTGTCCTACTTGTGGCATCGAAATATTCCAAGACATGATTCGCAATTCTTCTGCCACTGGTGGCACCAATCAATCAAAGTTTAGCGTTAACATAGCAGATTACGCAAACATCCAAGCTTATCTCCAGGAGATGTTCTCTACCGGCTGGGATGACATTGGTGGATCGACTAGAGCTCTCAGCAATGATGGCACCCCTGTCACCCCTACAGCACCAGACGTTGGTCGCGAGCTTGCAAACGCCCAGGACCTGAACCAAACCATTGGCGCAATTGCCGATAGTATGACCGAGTACATTCGCACGAGTCCGAACAGCACCTCTCAAGTCGGCAAGTCTTACATTGAGAAGACGTTCATTGAGGTGCGATGGGGTTGGCTGGCATTCCCCATTGCACTTATATTCCTGACGCTCATCTTGCTTGTTGCCGTGATTGTGGAGACGCAGAGACGTGGGGCCGTTGCTTGGAAGAGCTCTGCTTTGGCGATGTTATTCTATAAGCTAGACGGATGGGAGATACCAGAGCGAGGGATTGTGAATACCCAGGAGCTAGATAGAATTGCGAGCCAGATGAGAGGTAGACTCCTTGATGGCGGGGATCACCCGGCGTTCATTAAAGAGGATTGATGGGGTTTTATGACCTCAATGACAATGCATGAATGGATTAGAATTCTTGCCTCTGATCTTGGCCACTAGTGTGACACAAAATGGGGCACCGAGACCACTCCCGTCGTGATCATTGCCTCTCTGGATTTGATTTTTTCAATGCGCTCTAGATCAACCTCTTTCGGAATTCCTCGACCACGGCGAGACCGATAGATCACCTCGAAACCATGAGACAGATGTGTTGCACTGGCTGATCGGACACATTTGAAGCAGTAATCGAAATCCGGACAGACTAAACATTTGTGCCGAGTGCCAAAGATGTACTTCAAGAAGGTCAGTCTTGCTCTGCTCGAAGAGATCACGGCGCATGTATCACTCACTAGTTCACATCCATCACAAATTACACGTGGTTGACGTAAACTGATCGTAAGATGGTCGCCGTCAAGACATTTGGGCAGATCTTGATTGGGGGGTCTCAGTAACGCTGCTAAATCGGGAACTTCATGAAACATCGCGATTGTAAAGGGTATCCATTCATTGCCGCCATCTTGAATGCCCGTCGCGTCGGAGAGCAATTGTATATCACGAATGCAACCTCCCTTTGCTGCCCAGAAAAGAGGTGTCCAGCCATCAATGTCGGGATGGTTCGGATCGAGCCCATGGTTCAGTAGGAACTTGATTGCACCTCCCTGGCCTGCTGCCGCATGATGTAGACACGTACGCCCTTGCTTGTCGGGTGCATGCAGGTCATACCCAAGTTCCGTGAGTAATTCCAGACACCTAATACTACTTCTGAAAGAAGCCATGTGAAGTAAAGTCCTACCTTGATCGTCCACTGGTGATTGCTTTCCGACCTTGGAAATAAGGAGTTGGAGTAGCGAAAGTTTGTCTTTGAGGACAGCTCGTCGCAAAGCGTCATCGACAATATCTAGCCCAATCTGGCTTTCTAGGTCGTACTCTAACAGAACTCCTGTGACTTCGTATAAGCCACATTCTGAGGCTATGGACAAAGGCGCCAGTCCAATGCGGTCTCTCAGTGTTACATCAGCACCCCCATCCAATAGCAGTCGTGACAAGGCTTGATGTCCGTCGCAAACAGCCAAATGAAGTGCAGAATTGCCTTTGAGGTTGGTGGCATTCGCATCAGCACCATGATTCAAGAGTAGCTGCTTCACTTCTAGAGAGTATATCAGAGTTCGGACCCGCTGCACCATGCGACCTCGATTTTCTAGAAGAGTCGAACTAAATATGTCTTGGGTGGAGATGGCATGTGCGCCCCGAAATAGAGTTGCTAGATGCAGTGGAGTATTTCCAGCCTTGTCTTTGGCGCCAGGATCAGCACCGTGCTCCAATAGTATTTCGACGACTCTGGCATGACCGCACCCCGCTGCCCGGTGCAGCGCGGTGTCTCCCCAATTCGTTTTTGCAAGTACGGCATCTTTATCTCCTGAAATTAGGAATGCTGCAATGGCTTCTAGCCCATGGAATGAAGCGAGCCACAGAGCGGTAGCCTGCTTCGGATAAGCCAATGAATAACCGAGACCCTTTGCTTCGCGAACGCATAGGACTTGTATTGAAGCTGAGAGCTTCTCGCTGTGGGACAGAAACGACATAATCAGGTCTTTGCAGTGCTCTTCTACCGAGCCCCGTGCGTGCTGACCCCATTCGAAGACTACGTACTGTAGCAAGGGCCATTGTCGTAAGCGAGCTTTGAACTCGTGGTCCTGACTGCACGGCCCTTTTTCAAATTCATTAAAGGAAAGGTAGGTAAGCCCAGTCCGGACTATCTCCAACTCAGCTTCCGGAAACAAGCTTTTGGCTTTGAGCTCGAGGTATTCTTGGAAAGTGTAGTGGACTAAACTCAAGAAGCCGCCCTCTTTTTGATATGTTAGAAGACCATTGCATACGGACAAGACCAATCCCTCATCTGGTATGTTGTCTTCGTCAAAGATTCGCTCTCCGACTTCGACGGCGAGTGCATGTTGTAATTCTACCATCGTCAGAGGTCTAGACGCGTAAAATACCCAATATAGCGCTTTCCTTGCCAGTCTAGCCTGATCAGAAGATTGAGCATCAACCCTCCTCAAGGTCTCGTCATACGTCTCACTTAGCCCTTCTGGCAATGACAGCAGGGCTTCCTTTAGTTTTCGCAAAGTAGTCTTTGTCGCTAAGGAATCCAAGTAAAGGCGTGCTTGCAGAAACCTTGTCGACATAATTAGTCTAGCATTCTTCAGTCTTAGGGAATGTATCAGGCAATCCTACAGTCCTTCCGCTCTGGCAGCTACTGTTTCCGTTATAGATTCACACAATCCCGAGTCTCTTCTGACATAAGATTGTAATCTCTCCGAGTTAGTAATCCGCTCTCGTGCATACCGCACAATCTCATCATTTTTGGGTTGAATTCCCAATCGGACAGCGTTTACAAGCCGGTTTTCTACGTTAGGGAGATCTCTTGAGGTAATCAGCATGTTCATGCTAGACTGCACATGGTGCAATTCCATCCATAGAAGATCCCTACTGTCTTCAGAGCATTCGTCAAGTGCGTCTATGATTAGAAAAACCTTTGCACAGCGATTGACAAGAAACCGAAGCATTTGCGTGCTCTCCTGCTGTGAAGGATTGCTTGCTCCAAAGTCATGGGCTTCATAGCAAGCTATCAATTCATCCGGCAAAGGCGACTCTGCGGATGCTAACTGGCAGACTAGACTCAACAACAAATTCGGCACCAACTGTGTTTCTGCATCTTTGTAATCGAAATAAATATAGGCAAGGCGATTATCTTTCCCATCGAGAATGCTTCGAAAATGGTTGATGACGCAGGACCTGTCTCTCATGTCAGCGGAGCCTAAGCAACTACGAGACTCGGTTCTTACGCAAGCACTGTCTTTCCAGTACCAGCTGTCTAGGTCAGCAAGGTTCTATAATATTCTATCTCGGGAAGATTCTCCGAGGATCATGAGAGTTTGATTGTCGTTGTATACTTACGTATACCCGGACACCAGAGGGTTGCTCCAGTATCATTCAGCCAGCTCTTGAATCGAAGAGCTTGGAAGAACCATTGGGCTGTACCGTCTTGCCGGTTTGGTATGTTGAACGTGTCCACTTGTTTCCTCTGAAATTTCGATGAAAGAGGCGAAAGCCAATTGCATATTTTTCGTGTAAGACTCTGATTCTGGTTTATGATTAGGCTGTCGACTGATCCTGAAGTTGCTGCAGCAGAAAGTTGCATATCTCTGATGTTTTCCGTTACGGAGATCGACCGCTCGCTCATGACACCAACATCAATCGAGATACCGGTCAACTTCTGATCGACCAGGTCCAGTTTGTGTAAGGTAGTAATGGAGGAATCAATGTGCAGCAGATTCAAAGCTAGAGACAAATCATCCCTTAATTCATTGCCTAACTCTTTCAGCCTCGCCAAGGTACTCTCTTTGAAAGGAAACAGCGTTCTGCGAAGCTGTGTCTTTGCTTTGGCTTTCAATCCCTCCTGTAAGGGAATAAGACGGACTTTGTCCAACTTCTTCTTAAGGCTTCGAAGACCCTTTTCAAGACATTTGATGGATTCTTCCACTCTTGACACAATATCGGGATCAAAATATTCATGCTGAGTAGCCCTTTCGAGGAGTTGCAGTGTCTTTGTCAAGGTTTCAATGGAAAGATACATCTGTGAGACATGGCTCTCGGCATTCTTCCAAGAGTCATAATAGTCCAACAGCCCCTGACAAATCGTAATCCCCAGAGAGATGAGACCTGCTGCCCCAGTCGAGAGGCCTAGACCTTCCATCTATGAGTAGATTCCCGGCCTGCTAGTAGAGGAAGCCTCTTCATTGTCCCAGTCTTGTAGATGTGAGCATCCTTCAGCCTTGGTGTGCTCCTGGGGCGAAGCTGTACAATGACGTAGCCGTGCATTGGTGGTCCATTTGTTAGGCTCACCCTCGCTCAGATAGAATTCATTAAGGGAAGAAGGCAAGCGGAACGAGTTCGGCTACGACATGAACAAAGATGGGCTCCTAGAAAACCATGTATGACCGTATTTCAGATTCATAGTAGTGATGTTTGTCGTACTGACTGAGCTTGGATGCCAAGACACCCAGCCCTGCGAGCAAGCCACATTATTCTTGATGCATGCATTTTGATAAGCACCACTTCTCTTTTATCATTGACAGCCGAACGATTTCAACTTCCTGAGTTACTGCAAAAGAGCTACAAGCTCTGTTGAAGAAAATGGCGGAACAGAAGTTGACGCTATCTGTTCGACCTAGAGGTAACAGCTCAACTTCCAATTAGTCGTAAGCTTCAGACTTATCATTGGGATAGGCAAACCAGTCAAGAAACTGCCAGAAGAGATCTCAACTTCAGTCGGCGGTACAGCAAGCGAGTTATACCAGTCATTAGCCTTGGCAGCAGGAACGTCTGAGCACCGACTTCGAATCACTAAGGGCAGCGATGGGGCTCTCGTGCCCAACAGCAGGGATCTCCAGCTCGAGACAACAGGACTGCGAGAGCAAAGCACCGTCTATGTCAAAGACCTTGGTACGTCAAGCCTGCATGATAATCCTTGCTTCATTGTCTATTCCATCCAAAGCACAGCCAGACCGCGGCTGACTTTGAACTCTTCGTAGGACCTCAAATAGCATGGCGCACCGTCTTCGTCGTTGAATATGCCGGTCCTCTCCTTATCCACCCTCTGCTCTACGCATTTCTGCCATCGCCACAAGCATCTTATTTACAGACTCTTTCCCTCGCGCTCGTCTGCATCCACTTCGTCAAACGCGAGGTCGAAACCCTCTTCATCCACCGATTCTCTGCAGCAACGATGCCCGCCTTCAACATCATCAAGAATAGCGGACACTACTGGATACTTTCAGGCTTGAATATGGCATATTGGATATATCTGCCATCAGCTTCTGCTGCGCAAGAGAGCAACCCCTACATCACTTACCCGGCGTTGGCGTTGTTTGCGATTGGCGAACTGGGGAACCTCTCCACCCACTTCACACTTCGCAATCTACGGTCGTCCGGTGGGTCGGAAAGAGGTATACCGCAGGGACTGGGCTTCAATTGGGTAACTTGCCCCAATTATATGTTCGAGACGATCGCTTGGACCGGCATCGCCATGGTCACTTGGAGTTTGAGTACGCTGCTCTTCGCTGCAGTGGCCATAGCGCAGATGGCCGTCTGGGCGAAGAAAAGGGAAATGAGGTACAGGAAAGATTTTGGTAATAAGTACCAG
>JAABUI010001990.1_pt1 | contig 11537 bp, 7 predicted proteins | sample 5559111 | NCBI WGS metagenome assembly JAABUI01 (sample SAMN10711870, study PRJNA513365) | rock metagenome | isolation source: Antarctica rocks | place: Antarctica: Victoria Land, Buttleship Promontory
ACGACGCCCAAGCAGGGCCTGACCACGTTGACGCGCACCGCACCGAAGCGCTGGTCATCAGCCCCTACACCCAGCACCAGAAGGTGGACTCCACCTTCTACAGCACCGTCTCCATGCTGCGGACCATTGAGCTGTTCACCGGCGTCAAGCCCCTGACCCAGTTCGACGCGGCGGCGGTCCCGATGCTCAACACCTTCCGCGGCAAACCCGACCCAAAGCCCTACACCGCCAAGATCCCCAAGCAGTCACTGACCGAAACCAACGGCGCCACCGCTCCGATGGCGGCACAATCAGCGGAAATGGACTTCAGCGATGCCGACAAAGCGAACGAACAGCAGCTCAACCAAGCCATCTGGCAAAGCGTGAAGGGTAAGGGTTCGCCCATGCCCACCGGGCCGCGCACCAACAAATCCGACTCCGAACCCGCCAACTGACTATCGAGACCGCGTCTGCACCAAATGGCACACAGAGCTTGCCCCTGGGATCCGCCCCCAGGGGCAAGCTCTGTTCAGACCGAGATCCGCCAGTAGGTCGGTGATCTTGCTCGGGTGGGGCTGATCTCGGGTGATGGCTGGTCGGGCTGGCGGTGGACGTGGCGAGGCCGCCGACCTGGTGTCGGTGTCTCCGGGTCCTTGCTCGTCGGGGTGGGGCTGGGTGGTCAGGTCGGTGCGGGTAGGGCCAGTGCAGTGGGCAGGGTGGTGTCTGCGGGTCGCAGTCGCAGGGTCAGTCCGCGGGCGTGCCGGATGAGCCGGCCGGGGATGTTGGCCGTGAATCGTCAAGGGCGCCTAGTAGCGCTCGACGGTCAACCTGGCCTTCTTCCAGGCTCTGCACGCGCACCTCACCGAAGGGCAGAACCAGGAGAACAGCGCCGCGTAGCAGCATCTCGGGGATCTGACAACCCAAGATCAGCGCTATTGTCCGATCTGGACGGTGGCAACCAGGCCACGCCTCTGGGAAAGGATCTCATGAGCCAAAACCCACCGGGACACGCCAAGGCCGACCTGAACCACATCTACGACTGCCCCGACCCACGGGCGTACTTCGACACCCTCGGCGAGCTGGACTACGACATCCCGCAGCGCGCACAGCCGGCCGTGCAGGCGTTGCTGAAAGCGCGCAGCCGCCCGGACACCTCCGAGCCGGCACGGGTCCTGGACGTGTGCTGCTCCTACGGCATCAATGCAGCCCTGCTGCGCTGCGACGTCACGCTGGCGCAGCTGTACGAGCGCTACGCCAGCACGCCCGCCGACGTGAGCTCCGCGCACTTGGCCGAGTCCGACGCCGAGTTCTACGCCGCACGCCTCCGGGAGGCGCCGGCGCAGGTCGTCGGACTCGACATCGCCGAGCAGGCCGTCGGTTACGGCTGCCGCGTAGGCCTGCTCGACCACGGGTGGGCCGAGGACCTGGAGGCACGCGACCCCTCCCCGGCCCTGTCCGACGAGCTCACCCGCACCGACCTCATCCTCACCACCGGTGGCGTCGGGTACGTCACCGAGCGGACCTTCGACCGGCTGCTGGCGCCGCCCCGCCCGGCACCCAAGCCGTGGGTCGCGGCCTGGGTGCTGCGCATGTTCCCCTACGACGAGATCTCCGCCGTGCTGGCACAGCACGGTCTGCGCACCGAGCAGCTGCACGGCACCAGCTTTCCGCAGCGTCGCTTCGCCGACGACCGGGAGCGCGACGTGGCGCTGCGCGAGATCACCGCGCGCGGACTGGACACGACTGGTCTGGAGAGCGACGGCCGCTACTACGCCGACCTGTACCTGTCCCGACCCGAGGCCGACATCGAGCAGGTCCCGCTGCGCGAGCTGCTCCGCGACGTCGCGCCGGAGGCCTGAGCGCACAGCCGCCGAGGTCCGCGCAGCAGCTCCGCTAGCCCGGGGTTTTCACGCGGCTTGGGGCGACATGGGGTCTGAGAGCCCCGTCGGCCAGGGTGCGGTGGAAGCGTTCGATCTTGCCGTTTGTCTAAGGCCGTAGGGGCGGGTCTTCTTCACGGTGATCCCGAGTTCGGCGCAGGTCTGCTGCCAGAGCTTGCTCTTGTAACAACTGCCGTTGTCGCTCAGAACGCGTTCGACCTTCACGCCACGGGCGGCGAACCAGGCCGTGGCGCGCCGCAGGACGGCAGTAGCGGTCTCCTTCCGCTCGTTGTTGTGGATCTCTGCGTAAGCGACTCGGCTGTGGTCGTCGATGACGGTGTGGACTTAGGCAGTGCCCATCTTCGGGTTCCGCTGCGCATTCTTGGGCTTGCCGGGCGTCGCTGCGCGGTGCCGCATGCCTTGCTGGCGACCCACGAAGCGCCAGCCGCCGCCGTCGGGGATGTTCCCGAGCTTCTTGACGTCCACGTGGATAAGGGATCCCGGATGTGGGTGCTCGTAGCGGCGGATCACCTCGCCAGTGCGCCGGTCGACGTGCCAGAGCCGGTGCAACCGACAGCGGACCAGCACTGCGTAAACCGTGGAGGCCGGCATGTTCAGCTGCCCGGCGATCTGCACGGGCCCTAGTCGCTTGCGCCATCGCAGGTGCACGATCTTGCGGACCATCGGCTGCGGTGTACGCCGTGGCGACACGTGCGGACGGCTAGACCGGTCCTGCAGGTCCGCTGAGCGCACCGGCCCGGCCGAGGCCTCGAGCTGGGCCCGGTAGCGATCAGCCCACCGCTTGGCGGTCGGCCACGAGACCAGGAACACCTGCGCAGCCTGGGCGATCGGGACGCCCCCGTCGACGATGAGCTTGCCCAGTCTCAAGCGCTGAATCGGGGTCAGGGCAGCGTTAGCGTGAGACACGAAGACCTCCTGTTTGTGAAGCGGATGCCGAGACAGCTCCACTCCACGACAGGAGGTCTTCGCCTTGCAAGATCAATCAGATCGAGACGACACACTCACTCAACCAACGTCCCTGGTTAGTACAGCTAGCGAACCAGCCCGGAGCCCTGAACAACGCCCGGCGCTGGACGACGGCGAACCGAGGTCCAGTGGCTCGTCCAGCCCACGCTCAACGGCTGACTCCGGGGTCCTTCGGGCGCCCCGCGTCGAGGTCCCGCTGGACCTGCCGCCGCTGGGCCTCTTCAACCAGCGGGTCCTCCCCCCCGGTAGCCGGCCTGCTCCCCTGCGGTCGGCGAGGCTGAATGCCTCGCGCGGCCACCAGTTCGGCTACCTGCCGGCCGGTCAGCTGCGTCCGGTGCCCGTCGGGCACTGCCAGCTCCATGGGCCCTGGATCACCGACGCCGCACTGCTGCGGTACGTCGGATTCGGCGTCCTGATAGCGGCCCGGCACAGCCCCGGCAACGACTGGTTCCCCAGGGCCGATGGCCAGCTCGGGCCAGGTGTGCTCGAGCAGACCGCGGGCCTGCTCGAGGACCCCGGCTTGGTGCAGGCTGCTGGCGTAGCGCTGCAGCACCTGGCTCTGGCGTTGCGGAGCGGGGAGCTGCTGCAGCCAGGCGAGGTCTTCGGGGGTGTCGCTGACGGCTTCGGCGCTGAGTACGACGGTGGTGCTGCTGCGCTCCCGGGACAGCGCAACGTAGCTCGCTGCGTGCTGGTGCGGGTCCAGCACCGCGATCGCGTGTTCCACGGTGCGGCCTTGGGCCAGGTGCACGGTGCTGGCGGCGCCGCCTTGCACTCCGTCGGCTTCCAGGTAGGACCGGGCGATCTGCCCGGCCACCACATCGCCTGGGCTCAGCACCGTCCGGCGGGTGCCGCCGGATAGGTCCGGCCAGGCCAGCGCCACGTTCCGGTCGGCGTCGATGCTCTCGACCACCGCCCGCTGGCCGTTGGTCAGCGCCGGGTTGCCGCCGGCGCTGGGGCTGTTGCGGCGCAGCAGCACGGTCTCGCCCTGGGCCAGGCGCAGCGTCCCGCCACTCATCAGCCGGTAGGTCACGTCCTCCCCGCTCAGGTGCCCGTCGGCGCGGGCGTGCGCCCGGGCCAGCTCGTTGAGCACCTGACCGTCTTCGCGCCGGCCGGCCATCAAGGTGACCTGCTCGACCCGCTGCAGCGGGTCTGTCACGGTGGCGGCTCGGTCCCGCCAGGCCAGTGCCGCTACCGTCAGCGCCTGGTCCCGGGTGCTGACGACCACGACCTGCCCGGCACCGGCCAGCACCCCCAACGCGTCGTGCTCGGCGCCGGCCCGGAACAGGGCCAGGGCGGTGCGTTCGTGTTCGTGCTGCTGCCGGCGTACGTCGACCAGGCCCGGGCCGCCGGCGGCGGTGTGCGCGGCGGTGAACCAACCGCCGACCCCGACCGCCCCGAGCTGCCGGTCATCCCCGACCGCCACGACCTTGGTGCCGGCCCCCCCGGCGATGCTGAGCAACGCGGCCATCTGCCGGGTGTCGACCATCGACGCCTCATCCACGATCAGCACCTCCGCGGCCTGGATCAGCCCAGGTTGCAGCAGGTGCCAGGCGACCGTCCGGGCCGGCAACCCGGCCTCAGCGGCCAGGCCCTCGACCGCGATCGCCGCGGTCGAGGCCCCGACCACGCTCGCCCCGGCGGCGGTGTAGGCGTCGGTCACGATCCGCATCACGGTGGTCTTACCGGTCCCGGGCAGCCCCAGCACGGTGTCGAAGCTGGCGCCGCCCAGCACGATGTGCCGCACCGCCGTCAGCTGCTCCGCACTCGGTGGGTAGCCGTGCCGGTCGGTGAACGCCTGCACGGCCCCGGCCAGCTGCGCGCCGGTGACCGCCGGCCCGTCCCGCCGCACGGCGCTGTCCCGGGCCGCGCGCAGCACCGCCTGTTCGGCGCCGGCGATGCGCCAGGTGGTGAACTCCCCGGCCCGGCCGGCCCGGGCCGGCAACCGCAGGACCTGCGGGGTGTCCAGCGCCGCGACGGTCAGCACCGCGATCTGCTCAGCGTTCCCACCGCCGGGCAGAGTCCCGGCGACCGCGGCGAACCCGGCGTGCCAGGTGAAGCTCTGGGCGTGCGCGCTGGGCCCGTCCCGCTCATCCAGCAGCACCGCCCGGGCCAGCTGCACCTGCCCGGTCCAGCCGGTCGGGACCGGCCGCCCGTCGGCGCCGACCACCGCAGCGGGCTGCTGCCCGGCCGGCGGGCGGGCCGGCAGCGGCAGGGCCGGGTCGACGCCTTCGGCGGCGACCTGGCCGCGGGTGCGTTCCACGATCGTCTCCGGCCGGCTCGCCCCGTCGGTCTTGCCGCGGCGGGCGGCCTGCCCGGCCGCGTCCTGCTGCTGGGCGGTGGCGCTGGCCGGGTCGATCCCGGCGCGCAGCAGCGCGGCGACGACGTCGGCCCGGCGGGTGCTGGTAGCCCGGATCGCCGCGTCCGGAACGTGGGCGAGTTCCCACCGGCCGGTCAGCTGCGACCAGCGCACCCCCCACCCCAGCTGCTCAGCCACTAACGCCCGGGCGCGGGCTTCCATCAACGCCCCCAGGGCGTGCACCGACCCGTACAGGCTGTCCTGCCCGGACCAGGACAGCGCCGACCACTGCCCGTCCGGTCCCAGCCCGATCCCGGCCAGGGTGCAGTGCGCGTGCCAGTGCGTGTCGCCGTTGCGGTTCACCGGGTCCACCGACAACCACCCCAACAACCCCGAGGTCGCCACCACCTGGGCTTGTTGGCCGTTGCCGTGGTGACCGCGGGTGGCCCGGGCGTGCCACTGCTCCGCCGTCGCCACCACCTCGATAGCGGCCTGGGTGTAGAGCTCGTTGACGCGGGTTCGGAGCTCGGCGGGGGCCAGCGCCAACGCGACCGAGAACGACTTGGGCAACGTCAACGTCAGGTCATAGCCCCGGGTCCGCACATCAACCCGTTCGGTGGCGGCGCTGGCGGACGCGGCCGCGACCTGCTCCGGGCGGTACACCTCGGTCAGGTCCAGCCCGGCCCGGGCGGCGACCCGGCCCAGCAGGCGCACGTCGGCGGTGTAACCGTCCCCGAGCAACCCGGTGCGGTCCACCAGCCGCGTCCACTCCCGCACCGCCCGGCCGTTACCCGCCCCGGTGGGCTCCGCGCCGGCCAGGATCACCGCATCCACCAACGCCACCGCGGGCAGCTTCGCGGTCTCCGGCAACCGCAGCACCGGCGCCACCAGCGGCTCCCCGGTGCCTGGGTGCACCCCGGCCAGCAACGCCCGGCCCGCCTCCGCGGTGAACTCCTGCCCGGCCTGCAACCCGACGTCGGCCAGGCCGGCGCCGAGCCACAGCTGCGCCCCACCCATCCCCTGCACCCGGTAGTCCACCGCCGGGTCCGGCCCGCACCCGTGCGCCTGCCCGACCCGGTACTCCACCTGGGCGTCGGACACGATCGCCGTCACATGCGCCACGACCGTGCCCCCCTTTTCTCACCCCCGCGGCTGGACTGCCGGCGGGCCTGCACCGCGCTCCTGCGCCTGCGGTAGCCCCAAGTATCGTCTGCCAAGGCAGACGATACATGACCGGGTTGCTCTCGCATGGCAGTGATCGTGCATTGTCAGGGTTGAGTACTGTGGTGGTCGTGGCTTGTCGGATGCTCGGCGCTGCAGGGGTCTTCCGGTCTGCGTGACCGGAAGTGGTCGTCGTCGTCCGTCTTGGGGTCGGCGTCCAGGTCACTGGTCGACTGGTCCTGACCTGCTAGCTGATCTGAGCTCGGCGTTCGGGAATGTGCGGGTGGCCTGTGACAGCATCACTGCCGTGACCAGTGCCGGCCCGCGGGCCCCCAAGCGCAGGGACTACCAACGGGTCGCGCTGGCCGCCGCCCAGCAGAGCGCCCAAGCCCAAGCGCAGGCACACGTACTGGTCCTTGAAGCCGACGACCGGATCGCGGACGCCGAAACCCACCTGCAGCAGGCCCAGACCGACCGGGACACTGCCGTGCAGCACCGCACCGAGGTGTTGGCCGCCTTCGCCGACCTGCTCGGGCCGGCCGAAGCCGCCCGCCGGCTGGCGCTGACCCCCACTGCTGTGCGCACCGCGCAACGCGCCGCCGCCCGACACCGCCCACCCGGCACCGCCCAGGACTCGGTCGACCGCGCCGGGCCGGCCACCATCGCGACCACCGGCTGACCCACCCGTCAGGGACGGACGGGCACGTGTTGGTGCCGGTCCAGCCGGTCTAGGTGCCGGCACGGCACCGCGAAGACCTGGGCGCGGTTCACCGCCAAGATCGTGCCGACCCCGGGCTGCCACTACTGGGTAGGCGCCCTCGCCGACGACGGTGACCGGCGGGCGCACTGGACAGTGCTGTTCTGATCGAGTCGGTCGTGGCCCGCAGATGGTTGTGCCGACCCCGCCCGCCTGGGGTGACTGGGTCAGCCGCCGCCCAGCAGGCTGTCCTGCACTGCGGCGGGTGGGCAGGCCGCCTGGACCGCGGCGCCGAGCTCGGCGGCGGCGAGCCGGCCCAGCGACGCCGGCAGCGCCTGGACAAAGGCCCGGACCGTGCCGCTGCCCCGGATCCGCACCCCGTCCTGGCCGCGCGGGTACCGCAACATCCCGGGCGCCCCCTGACCGGCCGGCGGCACAGCGTCGTCGGGCATCAGCGCGATCGGGTAGGCCAGGCCTTGCCACGGCCAGTGCGCCAGCCGGGCGGTCACCGCAGCCTGCAACGTCTGGACCTCCCACCACCGGGTGGTGAACCACTCCTGCAGCGGGACCTCACCGGTGTAGAGCTGCCGGCCGTAGCGGCGCAGCGGCTCGGCCACCGGCAGCACGGTGGCGACCACCAGCCCGCCCGGGCCCGCCAGCACATGCGCCATCCGGTGCTCAGTGCCCGGCGCCAGCCGGTCGTGCAGCACCGTCCAGCTGGGCAGGTGGTGGTCGCGGACCTGATAGCCCAGCACGAGCGCGTCGGGGCTGATGGGGTTGGTGTCCTGGTAGGTGCTCATCGGCACACGGTCCCCTCCCCGGGCCGGGCCGGGCCGGATCGGGCAGTGTGCTGTGACAACCGCCGCAGATGGCCCGGCCCGCATCGGCCGGGCCACCTGCGGTGCTCAGGTCCCGGCCGTCAACTCCTCGGGCACCTCCAGGATCACCGCGAGGGCCCGGGCTCGGCTCCAGGCCAGCAGGTAGCAACGCAAGGCGGCGCTGCTGTGCACCCGGACGGTGACAGCGCCGACCACGACGCTCAGGACCCGGGCGCTTTGGCCGGCCTCGACGGTGACGGCGTGCTGCTGGGCGCTGAACACGGTGCACACCACGGTCACGTCCTGCCGCCCGTCCGGTCCGGCGGCCTGGGCTGCCGGTGCGGTGGGCAGCCGCAGGCTCTGGTTGTGCGCGGCGGCTTCCCGCCAAGCGCGCACATGCGCGGCCAGGGCGTCCCGGTCATAGAGGTAGGTCAGGCAGTCCCCGACCGTGACGGCGATGTACGGCTGGTCGCCGCGGCCGCCGCTGGCGTGGGCGTGCACGTGAACGCGCTGCACCCCGTGGGCGCTGAACTGCACCGCGACCTGATGCCCACGCTGCACCGGCCGCACCGCGGTCCCCGCCGAGGTGGTGGTTGTAGTGCTGGTGTTCTTGGTGGTGCTGGTCATCGCTGGCCTCCCTGTCCCGTCCGCCGAAGCGGGTGCGGGTCGGCCGGTGTCCCCCGGCCTTGAGGGCGGTGGGTTCACCCCTCCGCCGCAAAGCCGCCCGCAGGGGCCGCAGCGGCTCACCGGACAAGGGAGCAAGACCAAGAAGCTTCCCGGCGCAGCCTGACCGAGGAAGGATCTTGGGCGGCCCTTGTCGGGTGAGAAGCGGCCCCGCACCATCCGGGGGGCAGCCTGAGTCCAGTGGAGCCGGACGCAGGCCGTCCGCATCGGTCCCGCAGGGACGGTCGGGTGGCAGTCTGCGGTTGGCCGCATTGGGGTGGGTTCGGTGTTCAGGACCGGCCGCGAGCCGGTGGATGCGTAGGGGGTCCAACGGGATCAGCAGGAGGCGGCCCGCGTTCTGGCGTGCCGGCAGGTGCGGGACCGTGTGCTCGAGGCGCAGGCACAGTCCGCCGCACAGACGGCCCTTCGGTACCGGCAGCGGCTGCTGCAGGAGGCGGCCCGGGCCGCGACGGCGGCTAGGGGGCTAACAAGTTGACTTAGCCGGGTGCTGCGCCCGTTAGCTAGGGCGGAGTATGTGCTGTGTCCCGCCACTTCGAGAGGACTACCCGATGACTCGGACTGTGGACCACCAGGCCAACACCGTCGACCCTCAGCAGCAGGTTGATGCCTGGCTCGCCTCGTTCGAGCAGGCGCTGCACGACCACGACGTCCTGCGCGCGGCCGACATGTTCGCTGCCACGAGCTTCTGGCGGGACCTGATTGCGTTCTCCTGGAACTTCAAGACGGTCGAGAACCCAGCAGGAGTCGCGGACCTACTCCACGCAACCCTGCAGCACACAGACCCGGCGGCCTTCGCCACTGAGGAGACACCGACCCATGACGGCGGCGTCACCACAGCGTGGATCACCTTCGAGACGGCCGTCGGCCGCGGCCGCGGCCTGCTGCGCCTCGTGGCCGAGGATGGTGTGTCCAAGGCCTGGACCCTACTGACGACGATGTTTGAGCTCAAGGGCCACGAGGAGCCACAGCGCACCCGGCGACCAAAGGGCGCGGAGCATGGGGCGACGAAACAGCGTGTGACCTGGGCCGAGCAGCGCCAGCGCGAAGCCGAGGATCTGGGCTCAACGACCCAGCCGTATGTCCTTGTCGTCGGCGGTGGCCAAGGCGGTCTCGCCCTCGGTGCCCGGCTGCGCCAACTCGGCGTTCCCAGCATCGTAATCGACAAGCACCCGCGGCCGGGCGACCAGTGGCGCAACCGCTACAAGTCGCTCTGCCTGCACGACCCGGTCTGGTACGACCACCTGCCGTACCTGAAGTTCCCGGACAGTTGGCCGGTCTTCGCGCCCAAGGACAAGATCGGCGACTGGCTCGAGTCCTACGCCAACGTCATGGAAGTTCCGTACTGGTCCAGCACGGTCGCTACCTCCGCGTCGTACTCGCCGGAGACGCAGGAGTGGACCGTCACGGTCGAGCGCGAGGGCCGCACGCTCACCCTTCGCCCGAACCAGCTCGTGCTCGCCACTGGGGTGTCCGGCAAGCCCAACCTCCCGGACCTGCCGGGGATGGACGTGTTCGCCGGTGACCAGCACCACAGCTCGGCGCACCCCGGACCTGACGCGTACGCCGGCAAGCGCTGCGTCGTCATCGGCAGCAACAACTCGTCGTTCGACATCTGCGGCGCGCTGTGGGAGACCGGCGCCGAGGTGACGATGGTGCAGCGCTCATCCACCCACATTGTCAAGTCCGAGACGCTCATGGACATCGGCCTGGGAGCGCTCTACTCCGAGGCCGCCCTGGACGCCGGTATGACCACCGAGAAGGCCGACCTTGTCTTCGCCTCCTTGCCGTACCGGATCATGCACGAGTTCCAGATCCCGCTGTACCAGCAGATGGCCGAGCGGGACAAGGACTTCTACGAACGCCTCCAGGCGGCCGGCTTCGACCATGACTGGGGCGACGACGGCTCCGGGCTGTTCATGAAGTACCTCCGGCGCGGCTCGGGCTACTACATCGACGTCGGAGCAGCCGAGCTCGTGGCCGACGGCCGGGTCGCGCTCGCGCACGGACAGGTAGACCACCTAACCGAGCGCGCTGTGGTACTGGCCGACGGCACCGAGCTGCCTGCCGACCTCGTCGTCTACGCAACCGGCTACGGATCGATGAACGGGTGGGCCGCCGACCTGATCTCCCAGGACGTTGCCGACAAGGTCGGCAAGGTCTGGGGCCTGGGCTCGGACACCACCAAGGACCCGGGACCCTTCGAAGGCGAGCAGCGCAACATGTGGAAGCCGACCCAGCAGGAGGCGCTGTGGTTCCAGGGCGGTAACTTGCACCAGTCGCGGCACTACTCCATTTACCTCGCGTTACAGCTCAAGGCGCGCTTCGAAGGGATCCCGACGCCGGTCTACGCGCTTCAAGAGGTCCACCACACCTCCTAAACCGGGACGCCCACCACGCGTCGGCGCTCAGGACGCTCAACACCGTCCTCGCGAGGCCGAGGCCTGGGCTCGACGACGCAGCCGTAAGCGTCCTTGCCATCGGCGGCCAAGGCGGTCTCGGCCTTCGTTGACACGTCAAGTTGATTACCGGCGGGTGGGTGTCCGGCGAGAGCCAGCGGGCGGCACCAGCTTCGTGGAGTTGGTCGACAACGTGGGCGGGTGCCAGTCGGTAGGCGTCAAGCGAGATCTCGCGTGTGCGTACGCGTGGTCCAGGTGCCTGCGCTCGTCGCCGACCTGGAACGCCTGGGGCAGGTGGCCGACTGGAGCAGCCCCGGCGGAAGGCCTGGAACACCTGGGCAGGTCCTGGGAAGGGCGTGGATGATGGAGTACCAGCCCCAGGGGCGACCGCAGCCCCGGTTACGGCTGGAAGGCATCGTGGCCGAGCCGCCCGGCCCGCTGGTCAGCAAGTACGTCAACTTATGGCGAGCCGTCACACCCGGTCGAGCAGCGTCCTTGACCTGACCTACAGCCGTCTAGAGCAGCTCGACGTGCTCCCGGTAGGGGTCGAGGCGGGGGTCGTCCACGGGCAGCTCGGTGACGACGAGGTCGATGCCGGTCCAGGGCAGGCAGCGGGCAGCGGCTCCCGCTCCAAGCTTCTGC
>JAABUI010001998.1_pt1 | contig 11498 bp, 7 predicted proteins | sample 5559111 | NCBI WGS metagenome assembly JAABUI01 (sample SAMN10711870, study PRJNA513365) | rock metagenome | isolation source: Antarctica rocks | place: Antarctica: Victoria Land, Buttleship Promontory
CGCGAACAGGTGCTGACCGACGCGGCAGCGGTTGCAGCGGTGGTTCACCGCTGCGGTGGTGAACTGATCAGCGACGAGTCACCGTCAGGCGGCATTCACCTCTACATTCCGTTGTCCCGGCCGGTTGCCTTCGACGCAGCGCGGGATGTGGCGCGGGCTTTGGCGTCGCGGACGCCGAGCATGGATGTGTCGCCAATGTTGGGTTTGACGGACGGCTTGATCCGCCCGCCTGGCGCCCGGCACCGCTCCGGCGGTTTCCAGGTTCTGCACGGGCCGCTGGACAAGGCAGTGGCTCTCGCGCGGGTCGGTAACCCGCCGCGGGTGTGGCAGCGCCTCACCGAGGCCCTGGCCGTCGAGCTCGCCGCACTGACCACTGCTCCCCCGCTGTCGCCGGCGGCCGCGCCGATCATCGACGACGTCCAGGCGGCGCCAGGGTCTGCTGGAGTTTCTCGCCGCGGCGGTCCGCGGGAGCTGGCCGGGAACTATCTGCAGATCGCCCACACCGGTGTCTACGACACCACCCGGTACGGCTCCCCGTCGCAGGCGCGGCAGGCGGTGATCACCGCGGCGGTGTGGGCCGGGATGAGCCTGGTCGACGTGCTGGCCCGGATCTCCGACGGCCGGTGGCGCGGCCTGGCGTCGTTCTACGCCCGGTACAGCAATCCCACCTCTCGGCGGGAGGCGCTGAGCAAATTCGACTGGCCCAACGCCGTCGCCTACGTCACCGCGCAGAAGGGCAAGAACTCAGGGTCGAGCCTTGTCCGTCAATCACTCACAAGCCGGTCAACACCACACCGGGGGGCTCCTGAGCAGGCGAATTCCAACAGGAACACACAGAGCGAGTTTCGTTTTCTGCGGACCTGGTGGTCGGCGCTGGCGATCGCGGAGCAGAACCAGCACCAGCGCGGGGATAAGCCGGCGGGGTGGATGAGCCGGCGGATGGTGCTTCGCGCGTTGGGTGAGGCCGCGATGAAGTCCGGTTCCCGGTACGTCCACTTCGGCACCCGGTCGTTGAGCATTGCGGCCGGGATGGATCAGTCGACCGTCGCGGCGCAGCTGCGGGCGTTGCGGGACGAAGGCGACGGGTTGGTGGTGTTGATCGACGGGAACCGCGGCGGTGATGGTGACCTGTACGAGCTGGTGATCCCCGCTTGCTTGGCGCAGCGGTCCGGGCGGCAGAACTGGCGCGGCGGGAAACTACACGCGCTGCGGCCGGTGTTCCTGGAGCTGGGGATCCCGGCCGCCCTGGTGTACGAGACGTTGGAGCAGGCCAGAGCCCCGCTGGCCAGCTTCGAGCTGACCACCGCGTCCGGGCTGTCCCGATCCGCGGTGTACGCGGCGTTGGAGACCCTGTCCGCGTTCAACCTCGCGGACCAGCGCGCGGGCCGGTGGAGCATCGTGGCCACGACCAGCCTGACCGTGTTGGCCGAGCAGTTCGGCGTCCTGGAAACCATCCGAAAAACCGTGCAACGTCACCGTGACGAAAGAGCCGCGTACCGACGAGTCTTGCAAATAGTGGAGGCGAAGCCGCTCCTGTCCCCCGACTCCGCAGACTGGTACTGGCCGCCGCCGGACCCGCCACCACAAGACGACGTCACCGCGTTGGATCTGCTCGAGCGGATCCTGGGCGCACACCCCGTTCCGGCGTGAGTTGATGTGACCGCGGATCGCTGCGGGTTGTACCGTTGGCGCTGCCCGCTACCTGGATGGTTGCAGAAACCACGCGACCCCCCTCGCGCCAGGTGACGGGCCCGCTGGCCGCCTCAACCCCCTGAGGCGGCCAGCCCCCATATCTGAAAGCCTGCTGCATCATTTCGCTGGGCGTGGCGACAGTTCGGGCCGTCTGGGCTGACTACTGTCGGAAGCCTGGTTTGCACGTGAGTACGCGATCATCGCAACGTAATCGGATGCTCCCGGCCGGTGCGCCGGCGCCGTCGCACCGCCAATCACGAGCGACCCCGGTTGGTGCCGGCGGCAAGCCCACCAAGAAGACCCAGCCCGGATCTCATCGACACACCGTCCGGACCCCGCCCGCGCCGCGGCAGCCGGCAAGCCCGGCCAAGACCGCGAAAGCCGCTGCCGCCGCCCACAAGCTCGACGATGAGTGCATCGTGCCGCTGGCCGCCCTGACGGCGCCACCCGGGCCTGGCTCACTCCGTTGACGATCAGCCAGGTGGGCCCGCGGATCGCGATCGCCTGGATGTTGCTGCACCGCCGCGACGGCAACGTCCTGACCGCCGGCGACGTGTACGAGCTGTTGACCTTCACCTTGGGTACCTACGGCCGACGGTCGGCGATCGGCGGCAGGAAGACCACGGCCAAGGCGCCCATGACCGCCACCGACGCGAGAGCATGTCCCGATGGGAATGACTGGCTCGTCTCGGAGACCAACCGGAACTCGACGGGCGGCCGGAGCCGACCGACACCGCGACGGGATCCGCTGCCACGGGCTGCGGTACCTGGCGGTGACCCTGGCCGCGTTCGTGGGGGGAGGAGGTCACCATCGGCTACGACCCTCGGGACCTCGCCGAAATCCGCGTCTTTCACCGGGGTGAGTTCCTGTGCACGGCGGTGTCATCGGACCTGGCCGCGGCGAGCATCAGCCTGCATGACCTGCAGACCGCCCGTAATCAACGCCGCCGCGAGTTGCACAAGGAAACTGACCTGGCCCCGGCGGCCGGCTGAAGGCGTGCAGTGGGCCACCTGGCGGTCCGCCGCCGGTCCGCTCGGCAGTGCGGTCACCGATGCTGAGCTGGATCGCCCAGTGACGGTCAATGGTGAAGGACAACAGCACCTTCGTCGGTTGCCTGCATGGCTTGTTTCTTCATTTGGTGTATAAGGCGTCCATCGGAAACGGTGTCGTCGGGGCGGTGTTCGGGCTTCGGCGCCGGCGGAGGGTGACGACGAGTAGAACGGTGATTGCCAGCAGCACGATGGCAAGGGCGGTGATGGCTGGGTAGAGCCAGCCGGGGGTGGTGCCGCTGGCGGCGGGTGTGGTCACGGCTTTCACCGGGGCGGCCTGCCCGGCCGCGGGGAAGGTGAGGGTTGCGTGTTCGGTGACCTCTAGCAGGCCGCTGCGTAGGGTGATTGTGGCGTTCCACGGGCCAGCGGGCAGCGCTTTGTCCAGCATTGTGGTGGCGGCTTCTGTGTCGCCGATTCCTACTGTGGTGCCCAGGTTGACCGGGAACGGGCCGGCGCTGAGTCCGCCGGGGCCGGCGGTGAGTTGCAGTGTGCCGGACAGGTCGACCGCGCGGCCGCCGGTGTTGTGCACGGCTGCCCTGACCATGGGACGTCCGTCGGATGTTCGGGCGGCGGTGAGGGTGTCGATGGTGAAGTTGGCGGCCGGTGGGCCGCCGGGGCCGATGGACAGGTAGAGCCGGATACCGACGCGGCTTATCTGGGTCAGGCCGGCCGTTCGCTGCGGGGCGAAGTGCACCTCCGCCCACACGACGCCGTACCGCTCCCCGGGGGCAGCGTCCTTGGGGACGTTCACTGTGATCGTCACTGTCTGCTTCGCGCCGGCTTTCAGGGCCACCTGCCCGGGTCGCACCGAGGTCCAGGCCGACAGTTCGTTGGGGGTATGACCGGACGCACCCACGAACGATCCAACGGTGATGGCGGCGGCCGCGGCGTAGAGCGAAACCTGCGCCGTTGCGGCGGTTGCGTTGGACACCTCGATACGCCGGTGGATCACGGCGCCCGGTGCGAGATGATCAACGATGTAGACGTGCGCGCGTGGGTCGTCCCGGACGTCGGTGGGAGCGTCCACCAGCCGGATGCCCAGACCCGCACTCGGAGTTGCGGGCGGCTGGGCCGCAGCCGCGGCCGCGGGGGCTGGTTGGGCGCCGACTGGGGACGCGGCGATAGCCGGGATCAAAATCCCGGCTATCAGCGTTACTGCGGTGACAAAACTCCGCACGACGACCTTTCGGTGAATGTCAGGCAATCGAGGTGGTGACGGTGCCGGAGTAGTTGCCCGCAAGGGAACTGGCCGGCATGGTCACGGTGAGGGTGGGGGTGAACGAGGCGGTGTTGTTGCCGCTGACGGACGAACCGGCGACCACTGTGGCAGCGGTGTTACTCATTGCCGTGGCGCCTGATGCGGTAGCGGTGACCGTTCCGGTGGTGGCGACCGCGCCGGCGTTGTAGCTCACTGCGGTGCTGCTGGACGCCGGGGTACCAGGTCCGGTGAAGCTGGTGGAGGCGGCCGATGCTGTCCAACCGGCTGTGCCACCCCGGGCATCGGTCACTGTCGTCGCGCCGAGCGAGCCGGTGATCGTCGTGTTACCGCTGGGGCCGTTGGTCAGTGCGGCGGTGGTCTGGCTGGAAACGCTCAACGCGCCGCCGGTCAGGCTGAACGTGGTGGCGGTGGCGGCGGCGGCGGCGGCCGGCACGGCAATGGCAACGGCCAGCCCCCCGGTCATCGCCGCGACCAGCAAGCTACGCGTCACCGTCTTGATTTTGCGGGATACCTGAACATTGTGCGCATCTTCCGGAGAAGTCCCGGCAGTCCTGCTGATGGCGTTCCCCTCCATCGAATGGGAGTCACAAGAAGTTCCGCCGTTCGTGAACCCACCCCGGTCGGACCAATGGTTTCAACAATCGCCGAAAGATCACCCCCTTGGGTCGACAAACTTTTTGGAACCTCTCTGCGGTTACGCACAGACACCGACCCCACCGCGTCGGCGCTGTCCGAGGCGGCGCGGGCGATGACCGGAAAAGGGCAACAAGTCCTTGCGACCTGTTGCCCTGTCGGGCTACTCGTCCGTTTGTGGTCGCGAACTTTTCCGGGTCGGCGTTCAACGCCCCGCTCCGTCTTTGACCGTTCGATGACCGTGTGTGGCGATCACAGATCCGTCGGGCTCGACAACCTTTCGGGTCGACCGCGGTCAAATAAAGCACTCAGCGTCATGAAGTTTTCGGCCGTGGTCAATCGATCGTGGATTTCCGACACCTTGAGATTGAATTGTTACGCCTTCAATCAACAACTGGCTGTGCTCGCTGGTGAGCATGTCGACAATTCCGCGAAACCACTGACCAGGTCCCCGCCCGGCCTTGTTGCCACGTGGTCTCACTGCGTGTACTTTCGCTGTCGTCAGGGAACAAAATCCACGTTTGATCCATTCCAACGGAGGCCCACGTGTCAAATTCACCCATCCGCCGCTCGACGCTCGTGAAGGTCGGTGTCACAGCGGCCACCGCTATCGCGATGCTGCTGGCGGCCACCCCGGCCCAGGCGCACACGCCGACCGGGACCCACACGGTTAAGACCGCACCCCGGCATCACCCCGCGCCGGCGCCCGGCAAACACCACCCAGGAAAACCGCAACCGAAGAAGCCAGCGGCGGTCTCCTTCACCGCCGACGGCCTCGTCGTGGCGCACACCGCCAGCACCGTCACCGTGCTGGCCCATGACCTGCGCATAGGCAAAACCCTGCGCCACAACCAACTCATCACCGCCAACGCAGCCCCGGGCCACGGCCACGCCGCCATGGTCGCCACATCCGGCGTCACCACCGCCGCGGACGCTGTCATCGGCGACCGGATGACCATCAGGGGCAGCGTCACCGGCAGCGGCGCCGCCGCCACCTTCACCGCCACCGCGCAGGAGCAGCACAGCACCCCCGCTCACGCCTACCTCGGCACCGTCGAATCAGTGAACGGCACCCTCATCACCGTCAGCAAAGGCCACCAGGCCAGCGACAACGCCGAAGAGGACAACAACGGTCAGGACACCTTCACCATCGACGTCTCCGCCGCAGCCGTCCTCATCGACGGCGCACCCGGCACCCTCACCCCCGGGCAAACCGTCGTGGTGCTCGGCGAAGGTGACCACGACACCATCCTCGCCGCCGCCGTATACGCCTACACCACCGCGCCCACCGTCATCGCCGGCGACGTCACCGCCGTCACCGGCAGCACCCTGACCATCGGAGACCAGGACAACCCCACCACTGTGGACCTGACCGGAGCTGCACTGGTCATCGACGGACAACCCAACACCACACCCGACGCCCTCACCGCCGCCGACACCGCCCTGATCGTGGGCACCACCGACCCCACCGGCACCTTCACCCCCACCACCGCATTCGTATTCACCACCCACGACACCCAACCCCTGCCCGGCAGCGACACCAACAACGACTGACCGCACCCCCGCCGCGCACCTTCCGCGCGCCGACGGACACCCACTGCCCCACCGGCAACCGGTGTCCGTCCGCGGCATTCCAACCATCAACGCCGAAGAACCCGAGGATTTTCCTGGCACCCTTTGCCACCGACACAGGCGCCTCCCAAATCCACCCAGGACGCTCCGTAACGACGCCTTTCCTGCAGCCGAAACCCGGCAGACCACGCATTCTCGTCACGGCCGTTGCGTTGCTCCTGACTTCGTGCGCACATTCTCGCGGTTTGATCAGACAACGTCGGCCTGGTCTCCCCAAGCATGTTTAGAAGCATCTGGCCAATGAACTCAGGTTCGCCAGAATGATGGAAATCGTTGTCCGCGTGGCTAGATTGGTTCTGCTGCTGTCCACCGTGGTGCATTTCAGTAAGTGATTTAAATTAAATTACCGGATTACCGGTAGTTTTGCGCGCAGTTAGCGCTGGACGCTTCTATGTGAATACAGTCAAGATGACCGACTATCCATACAGGGCCGCGGCCTGTACAAGGCCCGGTCCTTCGACGATGATGGGTGTTTTCTGAAGGCTGCGATTCTTTGGCACCCTGGAAGGGTCGATTCGCAAGGTGGTACCGCGACCTTCGAGCACGGCTGATCTCAGTCTCGACCGCTGCTGCGGTGTTGGACTTGTCGTTCAGCACGGGACGGGGCAGAAGTCTCCGCGCCCGGTCGTCGGTAGATGCTCTTACCGTGCCCGGATCACCACCGAGTCGGGATCGAAGCGGGGACCGGGTCTGGTGGGCATGACGATCACCGAGCACACGGCTTTGATGAGTGCACGCTTGGTTTCCAGCGGCGCGGCGGCCCAGTTCTGCGCTGCGTGCGGCCCGACCAGATCAGCCAGGTCGGGCAGCAGCAACCACGCCGGATATTTCGGCGCCGGCCCGACTTCGGACTGGGTATCAGCGTCAGCGGTGGGGGTGGCGGTGCTGGATGCGGTTGGCCCGGGCGGCTGCTGGTGCCCGACTTGGCCGATCGCGGCGAATATGTCGGGCCGTTGCAGCCAGCTGGTGAGATAGTTGTCGACCCGTTCGTCGACGGCAGCTTCTTTCCGTTTCACTTTCAAGCACTTGGCGCAGGCGTACGCCGATGCCTGCCGCCGGCCGTTGTCGGTGACTCGTCCCTGCCGGGCGACCAGTGGTTCACCGCATCGGCCGCACTGGGCGATTCCGGTGAGCAGGTGCCGAGGGACGTTGCCGTTGGTGGTGTTGCGGGAAGTATCGGTCAAAAGGGCCACCACCCGGTCGTGGGTGTCGGCGCTGTAGATCGGTGCCCAGCGGCCGTCGCCGATGACCTGGGCACGATGGACCCGGCGTCCGGCGTTGCGCTCGCGGAGAAGAACCTGTCGCAGGGTGGCGGATTGCCATGGTTTGCCGCGTGGGGTGGGTGCGCCGATGTCGTTGAGGTGGGCGGCCGTGCTGCGCAGGCTCCGTCCGGCCAGCAGCAGCCGCGCCGCCTGGCGGATCACTTCGGCTTGCTCCGGGTCGAGCTCGTCGTGGTCGCCGGTCCGGTTCCCGTTTTCGTCCCGTTCAACTGCTCGGCGATACCCGAAGGCAGCGAAAGAGTGTGGCTCCCCGTTCTCGGCGCGGTCTTGGAATTGGCGCTGCATCCGTCGGGACCTCGCCTCGGCGCCTTCGGGCGAGGTGAAAGTTCCGCTGACCCCGGTCATCTCTTACCCGGCCAGCCACCGCTGAACGGTCCACAACGGCACACCAGCATCGGCAGCGACCTGCACCAACGGCAGCTTGTCGTGCACATGCCGCCCCAGCAACGCCGGTCGGTCCTGCGGTCAGCCACCACGACCACCCCACCTGCGATCAGCCATGCGATCCGCCCCGACAAAACCTGCCACTTATTTCCGCGGTTGACAAGCCGCGGGCTTGCGCGGGCACGAAACTGACGGTCCAAATGCGACCTGGTTGGTGGTTTCAGCGCAGCCGACCAGCCAGCGGACGACGGTCGCCGGCCAGGCGGTAGGCCGATCTCGACGCGCCGCACGGCTCACCTGGGATTGCCGGAGTGAAACTTGGGCTGTGAATTGCCACGCTATTTGGCCCCAGGTTAAATGGCACGGTCTCCGGCGAGCGAACGGCCGCCCAGGCCACCCAATGGGAGCGTCTTCACAGGTCAGGGCGGATGCAGGGCGATGCCGGCGCAGTGGCCATGCGGCCATTTAGCGTGGCAGAAGTGTGCCATATAACGTGGAAGACGACAGCGGTGGTAGCCGGCCAGGGTCGGCACGACGGCCCAGTTCTTCTGCTCCATGTGCGCGCCGTCGTTGCTGTTGCCGGGCCGGGAACGGGTGAAGGTGATCTGGCGCTGCGCGCACCAGTCGAGCAGGTGATGGTTGATGAATTCCGACCCGTTGTCCGAGTCCAGCCCGATGACCGGAAACGGCTTGATCGCCGCGATCTCGCCCAGCGCGGCGATGACCCAGCGGCGGGCCTTGTTGGGGACCGAGCGGTTCTCCGTCCAGCCGGTGGCGATGTCGGTGACGGTGACGGTCAAGGTGTGGCAGTGGTCCTCGACCGCGTTGCCGCCCTCGTGACCGACCAGGTCGATCTCGACGAAGCAGGGCGCCGCGTCGTCCCACTGGGCCCAGGTCCGGATCGGGATCTGGGACCTCAGCAGCGACCCGGGCTTGGTGTGGCTGCGACCCCGCAGCACCATCCGGGCCCGTTCGCCGGCCAGGCGGCGGTCCGTCGTCGCCGCCGCCATGCCCAGCAAAGCGCCCTGCGTCTCCTCGGTGATCTCCAGCTCGCCGAAGCGCCGCACCGGGGGCACCAGCTCGGCCATCACCGGGGCAGCCGTTTGCCCGTCGGAGCGCCCAACATGCCCCAGCAGAGCCCCAGCGCGGTCTCGACATCGTTTCAGTACCTCGGTGTTTTTCGGCTTACGGGCCCGCACGATCCGGGGCGTCAACGCCGCCGTCAGCGCCTTGCGGGCGTGGTTGCGGTGCCATTCGGTCAGCGCGCACAACTCGTCCAGAATCACGCCCTTACCGGCCTTGTCCGAAAGCTTGTACCGTGCCGCGATCGCCTTGGTCACCGCACGCCGCTGGCCCATCGTCAGTCCCATCGATCGGGCCTACCGCCATATCAAACCTGGCCCGGTAGGCGCGCCCCACGCCCGCATTCACAGATGAGTGAACGCGTGGCCTTGACAACCGGGGCAAAGGTGGTTTTCGGGGTGGCCGGTGCCGTGCTGATCAGCATGGTAATGCGGCGGAAGCTGCTACGGGGCGACCGGACCGTCAGCGATGCTGCTACCCCCGGCTAGCGTCCGTCGGGCGCAGACGGCGACGGCGATGTTCGATTGACGCGAACGGATACTCGTCGTTCACAGCCGGACCCTATTGGTGGACCCAGCCGCGTCCGTCGACTAGGCCGAACGGCGTGAACACCTGTTGGAAATGCCGGTTGCGTTCGGCTGGTTACTCCAATAGTATGGGTAGGAGACTGTGGTCGGGCGCAAATGGGGTTTGCGGATCGACGAGCTTCTGCTTTCGTACGAGCGACAAGGCAAACCCGGCGTAAGTCGGGGACGCAAAGCCACGGGACCCGGTTCGGGTCGGCCGGGTTACCGAACCGAGGGAAATCATATGGAAATCACGCTGGTCACCGTCGCCGCTGCCTGGGACGCGCGCACCGTTCTGCAGGCTCCGCACCCGTCCGCTCCAGCGACAACCACGTCGTAGCGACGGGGCGGAACGCAGATGGCCGCTACGTGCTGCCCGCCACCCGGCACCCTTACCGGCCTGCGAACCCGCCGGTCGGTCAGCACACATTTTTCGAGTCGAAGGAAACCGAGCATGGCTGCAGTCAAGACCGGACCCGGCAACCGTTGGCGTGCGGTGCGGGCGTGGGCCACAGCCGGATTGGTACTGGCGCTGCCGTTGGCGCTCGCCGGTACAGCATCGGCGGGCGTGGCCGTCGCTGGTGCCGCGTCAACCATCGGCGCCACCCCCATCGCTGCTGCGGCAAGGATGGCCGCACCGAGCCCGCCGCGGGGCGCGGGCAATGCAGGTCCGGCGAGTTTGAAAGGACATCGGCACGCGCGGGTCTGCGGTGCTCCGTCGAAACGTCGGGCCGCGTGTGACGCCGTTGTCGATCTGGATGTCAGCGGCCCACTGGCGGCGTCCTCAACGGCTCCCAGTGGATACGGACCGGCGGACCTGCAGGCTGCCTACTTGTTGCCCTCCGCGGCGTCCGGTCGCGGCGTCACCGTCGCCATCGTCGACGCCTACGACGCGCCCACCGCAGGGGCCGACCTGGCCGCCTACCGGAGCCAATACGGCCTGCCGCCCTGCGGTGCCGGCTGTTTCACCAAGGTCAACCAGACCGGCGGCACCGCTGCGCCGCCGGTGAACGCCGGCTGGGCGCAGGAGACCTCGCTGGATCTGGACATGGTGGCCGCCACCTGCCCGAACTGTCACCTTCTGCTGGTGGAGGCGAACTCCTCCTCGGTGGATGACCTGGGCGCCGCGGTGAATACGGCGGTCCGACTCGGCGCAGTCGCCGTGTCCAACAGCTACGGCGCCCCGGAGACCGGTTCGCAGACCACCTTGGACGCGAAGTACTACAACCATCCTGGGGTGGCCATCACCGCCAGCTCAGGGGATTCTGGCTACGGGGTCGAATATCCCGCGGCGTCGCGATACGTCACGGCGGTCGGCGGTACCAGCCTGACGCGGGACACCAGCGCCCGCGGGTGGCACGAAACCGTCTGGGGCTCCAGCACCGCCGGCGCTATCGGCGCAGGGAGCGGCTGCTCCCTGTACGACCCGAAACCCACGTGGCAACACGACTCCGGCTGCGCCCAGGGGCGCACCGTCGCCGACGTGGCCGCGGTCGCCGACCCCAACACCGGTGTCGCGGTATTCGACAGCACGCCCAGCAACAACCAGTCCGGTTGGCTGGTTTTCGGCGGTACCAGCGCAGCCTCCCCGGTGATCGCCGCCACCTACGCCCTCGCCGGCACACCGGCCCAGCAGAGTTACCCGGCGGCCCAGCCCTACCTCGCCTCGCCTGCGGCCTTCAACGACGTGACCAGCGGGAGCAACGGCAGCTGCGCCGTCCGCTACCTGTGCACGGGCGGTCCGGGTTACGACGGACCAACCGGCCTGGGCACCCCCCGCGGGGTCGCCGGCTTCAACCACGCCGCCAGCGCCGCGGGAGACTTCCACCCGGTGGTGCCGGCGCGGGTGTTGGACACCCGCAACGGCACCGGCGCGGTCCAAGCCCCCGTCGCCGCCGGAGCATCCCTGAAGGTGCAGATCGAAGGCGCCCACGCAATACCCGCCTCCGGAATCTCCGC
>JAABUI010001999.1_pt1 | contig 11494 bp, 8 predicted proteins | sample 5559111 | NCBI WGS metagenome assembly JAABUI01 (sample SAMN10711870, study PRJNA513365) | rock metagenome | isolation source: Antarctica rocks | place: Antarctica: Victoria Land, Buttleship Promontory
CTTATATAGTCACTCCATCATAGCTATTATACGTATAAACAGGTCTCCTACTTATTACGTCATACATCGCGAGTTGCATGTAGGACATATAGGTGGTGGTACTTAATGTTGGCGAGGTACCTAGATTCAGGTGTGGTACACACCAAAATCTAGGTAGTCAGGCAAGTTAGCCGAGTTGTGCGTTGCGCTCCTATCTTGCGCCCCACGGACTTCCCGAAGATCTTCCCTCACCAAAATCTTCCGAACGCATCATCAACCGCTGCTGTCGCAATACTTGAAGCAAACACTTAGAAAATTAGGGCTACCGACTATCATTCTTTCTCTTCTGGGTAGTACGCAGCAAAAATAATCCAAAAGTAATATGATAACCTCACATCCATATAGCTGTTGACTGCAAGTGAAAGCTCACGGAACGTCCCCTGCTCATCCAACGCTACCTTTACTTTTAGGTAAGGCATTACCAGCTGCAATCAGTGCCCTTTGCTTAATTTCCCAATCTTTTGCGCACATGCCCTCCTCCTGTTCCCCATCAGCGACCTGAGGAATGACACCCCCACCTTTCAGTCGTTGCATGGATGCCTCAGCCGCTGGCCGAAGTAAATAAGCCACGCTATAGCGTTCACAGCCGGCCTGTTGCCCCGGTGGCGTAGTCACTCGATGGATATTGCTACGTAGAATGCCCCCACTCCATTGGACCATCGCATCTCCGAGATTGATGATGGCACAGCCGGGCTGGGGACGTACATACACCCAATTCGCCTCGATGCTCTCACTCCCGGCTGGAAGCGTCTGGAGGCCCCCAAGTTTATTAAACAGCATCGTCATGGAACCAATGTCGTTATGACCGATGAGATTGGTACGAGAACTCCCAATCTTTGCCGGAGGCGACTTTAGCAAACGGAGTAGAGTGGGCGAAGGTTTGTCTTGAGGGCAGAGGGCGGCAAGTGTGCCTGGCCTAAGATCCAAGTGTTTATCTAAGTGTGACATGAGATGACAGATGATGTCATAAGTGTGAAGGAAGATATCTTGGAAAGTCTTCCGATTCTCTTTGACGAGTGGCAGATAGGGGCGTGTAGTGGAACTAGCGAGCATGTCGTCTTGTCTCACCGCGTAGATTTCGACGTTATCGGGACTTCCGTCTTCCAGTTTCATCTCACCAATCTGTTTAAACCTGCATTTTTGATCGACCTTAGTCCAGATCTGGTGTTCTTGCAATAGAAATGTACGAGTAGAAACTTTGTCCAAACAAGGACCAAAGAAACGTACCCATAAAGAAAGCGCTCGCCTAGCTCGAAAGGATATTTCGCCTGCTCTTCTTGATCGATATCGAATATTTCCCGACTGATTTTGAAAGCATTGTCAGCGTCGTTGAGTACTGTCTCGCCTGCATTGGAGGCTGTTAGGTCTAAGAGGAAGAAACCAGTCTCCTTGCAAGCTCGAAACAACTCTTCAGACTCATGGGCATCGTTCTCCAAGAGTTTCCAGAGGGAGAGGCGTGAGAGCTCTGCCACGGCAATATTCTCAGGAAATGAGGGGTATTTATCGAAAATGTCATCCCTAGGCATGGTGTGAGAAAAGCAAGAAGCCAGTGAAAAGAGAGAAATAGACTGGTATGCTGTCAATCGTAGAGCCACTCATCCAGAGCCATGTCAAAAGCACAACAGGAATGCAGCAAGTAGCGATTCGGTTCAGATGGTCTGATTGAGGGTACGCTCCGACTAGCGGAAGATATTGCATGCCCATGCGGGATATTGCAGTGTTCCATATCTCTAGCATAAAGGTTCAAGTCGCCTTCATCAATAAGCGAGTCAAAGATAATCGCCGAGGGCCTTTGTTTTTTCTCCAAATGGCAAAGAACGTCTTAGCTCCTTCACTTCTGATCTTTCATTGGCTGAAGAGGCATGACTAAGCGGCCCCACCTTTTGGTGGCTGTCATTGCCTCCGACGTGCCAAGCCTGAGCCACAAGTGGCTTCTAGCTTGCTTACATAAAAGCTGGTGCGCAGCACGTCCGAGGTACTACTACTGAGGCAAGGTTGTCAGCGTCTTTTTGTTGCCACCATTGGACACTACTTCATTGAATGTACACGAATATTCGCCAATCATTTAAGCTGATCTCGATGTCGTCCCAAAACATTGCGCAGACAGCGTCAGGCACAGGCACACGCACTGGATTTCTTCAACTTCCCGCCGAGATTCGCGAGCAGATTTACAGCGAGGTCTTGTCTACAGCGAATTCAACATGTCCACCAGAAGCTCCAGACGAGCCTGCAAGCTACAAGTACCATCTCGACGTGCTCCTAATCAACCGCCAGATCCACCGCGAGGCCAAGAAGATCTTCCAGGACAATGTCTTTGTCAAGATCACCACGCCGTGGCCAGAGGCAATCGGCCACATCAGGAGCGAAGGAAAAGTCCCCAGCGTGGCGACTGGCGATAAGGCAGCTTCTTTTCGGGACTTTCATCTCTGGGTTTTCATTGACACACCGGCGACGCCTGTCCCGCAGCCCCGTGAGAACTTTAGCATGCTCATCTGTCTTGAGGACCTCGAAGCGCTCACCCGCATGTGGCACTATTCAAATCTCAACCACTACGGTCTGAATCGCCATCTAAGATTGAAGCTCACAATTCAAGACCCGCATGTACCTGATCGTAAGATCCCCAAAGCCCTCCAGAGCCGGCTCTTACTCCCATTTGGCCGTATAAAGGATTTGCATACATTTTCCGTACATGGCCCGAAGCTTTTGGAATCAGTTCAAGACGCCTTGAGCAAAGAGCGCGACATTCCAGATCCATCCCCAGAAGAATGTCTAGAAAAAGGCAATACCCTCAAGGATGTAGGTAATCAGCTTCTCAAAGCGGGCTCCTACAGCGCAGCACTCGAAAAATACGTCGAATCCTTCGCTGCCGTTCACATAGCTGTATCTGGCCGCATTCGCACCGTTCATGCAGAAGGGTACTACCTCCGCGAGCTGACGTCCGGACCGCATAAAGGTATGCGAGGAGACTATGTGCGCATGATTCTACGCGTCCAGCTTATTGCGAACATCGTCCTTGCGTATTCCAAGTTGGAGAATTGGGCCGAAGCTCATTTCTGGGGCAAGCGGAGTATCATTTTGTTCCGTCAAAGTGTGACTGGCGACGAGAGCGAGGAGATTGGGAGCGAGGATCCACAGAGATGGCTGAATCAGACGTGGGCTGCAAGGTTTCCGGCTCACGATGCAATGGGGAGGATTTTCTACCGGGTGAGTGGAAATCTTAAAAACGTTGATCTCACGAATCTCTTGAGCTACGCGGTCCAGGTGGAAGACGACTGTACTTCTTTTGGCCAAAGCAACAGTCCAGGTCTGAGAAGGAGAATGCTAACTCAAGTTCTGTAGACAGCATTAGCATCAAAAGCTCTGGGAAAGACAGCGGATGTGAAGACTTTGATCAAGGCTGCAGCCATCTACTTGCCAGGCGATCAAAAAGTCCAAGATGAATTGAGAGATATCAACAGCGCCACAGACAGACCATGATGTAGCTTCGGCGGTCTATCTTGACAGCTTGAACATGTGTAGTTGCTCTGAAAGCGGCGAAAGACACATTGAGTCACTTGAATGCTGGATGTAAATCATTCATAGGTGGCTTGATGAGAAGCATGAATGGAATGGATGATTAGCTGATGATGTCAAGGTTGCGAGTAATGTGACCCGTCGTCTTGTAGAGGTTGGTAGCGGTGCTGGGGGATTACTCTTCACCTCGAGAGCCATTTACAGTAGTCTCGCATAGGAGACACGATTTTCGATTCACCAATGCTTGTAAATCAGATGAATTGCTTGCTTTTGTGTGTTGGCATCTAAAGAACGCGAGGCTTTACATCGGAGCATGTCAAAGCTCGATTCCAGCATTATGCATCTCAATGAACGGCCCATGCTTTTCCTTCTAATCATCCCTCTATTAGAAACCTCTATTAGAAATCGCCATCATGAACTAGACCTAATAATCGTACCTCTCGCCATTGAACTCTACCTGACCGCCCAATAGTCATCAGGATGCCTAGCCACCGCATCGCAGGTGTTTGGATAGAAATGATCCTGCTTGACACTCCCGTCTCCCAAGGAGTGCAGATACAACCCCAGCTGAGGCAGGTCAGACCCCTCAAGCACGGGCAACAACGTCGGCATCCGCGTCACTCCGCTTCTCTTTTGGCGGCAAAGGACCACAGACACATTCATCCTGGTTGCAGATGAGCCCCCCAGGGCATGGTTGAACGAGACCCATATCCGCAGCGCGCTTGACTTTTGGTGGGTTAGGATTGCATACGCATCCATCCTTGTCGCAGATCAGGGGGCAAGGATGAACGAATGTGTCGTCTCGCTTCTCTTTTAGTGGTAATGGATCGCAGACACATCCATCCTTGTTACAGACAAGTGGGCAAGGCTGAACGACTCCAACATCAGCAGTCCGCTTTTCCTTTGATGATGTAGTGTCGCAGACACAGCCAGATTTGTCGCAGATTGGAGGGCAGGGGTAGATGAGGTCGAAGTCTCGGGGCTCCTTGAGAAACTCTACTGTAGGCTCTGCGGAGCGCTTCTCCTTGGGAGGCTCAGCGGCACAAACACACTTGCCATTTTCGTCGCAATAGAGAGGGCATGGATGATTGACTGTGAGGTCACGCTTATTGCTCATGTCACCAATAGGATTGAGGTGACGTGCGAAGCTGGTAGGAGATGCAAGTACCCCTGGTTACTCGTTAATTTTAAGATCCCCAGGAAGATGCAGAAAACGATTGTCGGAAAGCTCGCTTACCGGTTAACGCTGACACCAACACGGTGCAGCTAATGATGAGAACTTTCATTTTAGTCGGCAGGTATCGATATTGAACTTTGGGGGAAGTATCTGTGGAAGGGAATGCAAAGAAGCAAATGGTTTGATGGGCTTAGGTGGTGCTGGAGAGGTCGTACTCTGGAAATGTTCTGGTAGGCGGTGTTGGAAGATGGAAGGAGTGTGAGGGATGAAAAAAAATTGATTTTTTTGTTGTGGAGAATCTCAGCATCTTATTTCCCAAACGGTAAAGAACGGAGATTGCCTGGCTCCACTGTTATCAATATTTTCACCCTTGCAGTCGTATTCACAGGACATGACATCGGGTATCCTTCCTCCCGGGTCAATCAGGCTGATTGATTGACCAGGCTTGGACTTTTGCAAAGAATTTCTTATCCTATGATGATAGACCATTATCTTTCGGATTACATGAATTCACATGTATGGTGAGCTGGGCAATTGTTGAATGGTAAGACATGACATTTGGGATCCACTGTGTTATTAACTCTCGTGACAAGACATGAAACTCTCGTGGGTATCATGCTTGAGAGCTACCGGTTCCTTAGCCAACTCTTTCTAAGAGGAACACAATGTTCTTCACAACAGGAAGCTGGAAGCAAAGCGGCTAAAATTCCCTTGCTCAGATTGCAATAGTGATATTGACCATACCTACCTCAAAGCTTGATGTGCCTAAGCCTATGCTGCCATTCAATGATCGCGTTCAGCATACAAATGTTGGGCAGTGGACCGAGCTTTGACATTGATCAGGCCAGCATACTTTACATTCATTGCATGAAATGTGGTTATGGTGAATATTGAGACCACGAGACAATCTACCTTGTAAAAATGATGCCTGACGTAGGGTCCTGAGACCTCTATCAGGTATCCAGACCTTCTTGCGGTTTCGGCCGAATTGGCCGTTATTACTTGTCGGTCAAGGAAAGACTATCACTGCCATTGGGATGTTCCTCGAAAAGATGAGATTAGTAGTTCCAGTCTCTGTCGCGACGCAATACATTGGCCCATGCCGAATGTCAGAGGGTCCATCACACAGTCTCTGCCAGCAGGACTATTCTGGGTTCTTGACAGTGAACGATGCATTAGGGTAGTATGAGGCAACCAGGAGGTTTGATAACTTGTGCGGGAAGGGCGGCAGGAAAATCGACCAATCACAGACTAGCAACCCTTCGACTATCGACGTCATCGTGATTGATATCGCAGACCGAAAGTTGGCTGATCCGATCATCAATTGCACTCAAATCAAGCTTCTATTACTCTATCGACCCTCACGAATGGCAGACAAAGCCGCAGCCAACCGCTCCCTCAATACCATCCGCACGGAACTTGAATATCTTCGAGATTCCGGAACTGTGAACCCAGCCCAATTTCAGTCAATAATGGCCCAGCTTCCTGTAAGGCACCCTTCTCGGGCAGCGAAATCCAAATCTCATTGAACGCATCAAAGCAACCTGGCGGCGCTCCAAGCCAGTACATTGACCCTCGCTACGCTCCTGGTGGCAACTACGCAAACCCAACTCCAGTATCCCAGATTGCTCAGGCGGCTCAAGACCCCAATCATCCTGCTAATCCTAAACATCCTAAGGTATGCTCGCAAGATTACAATCATTGACCAATCGCTGACAGCGCGCGTGTAGCATGGTGAATGGGCTAGCAAACTGGGGTCTAAGCTGGGTAATGCGGCCATATTTGGAGCTGGAGCGACTGCTGGCTCGGATTTGGTCAATGCAATCTTCTAAGCCAGCTATCCGTTGGCTGGACGATAGACGTGCGGCATTGGCATGACTCGTGGAAATAGGTGAGAGGATTGTTGGGTTTGGCTTGAGCAGTACATGTACCCTGCTGGGCTGGTGCAAAGGGATAGCGTCTTGACTTCTTTAGATCCTTTCACACCACGATATTCCTCTAGGCGAAGTCGTGACACGAGACGGAAATTGGCCTCAATGCCGATCTATTAGTCCATTCGCAAAGGTCAAGAAACAATCCTTGGATAATATACGGTCCAGCATTGTCTGCGTAGGCTCTTGATCAGTCCAGTTGCTTGACGAAACAATGTCGAGGTCCTCGCTCCCTCTGTGCAAGGGCCCATAAGACTGAAGCCACAGGTCCGGAGATGCAGTGCACCGACCCAGGGCATGAAGCGATCGCAAGCAATCATGGTGACAATTTCTTTCGGGCACAGACTCCATTCATCTAAAATGAGGTCCGGGTAGTGTCCTAATCATGAATCCATCCCGATTGAGTCCTGGGTCGAGAGCACCTCTTCAAACCATTGACTGAAAGTCTTTCAATCTCAGACGCCTTCCCCAGTAGCTAGACTCCCATCACCATCAGCCTCAGAGAACCTGGAATCCCTCACATGCCTCCAGTAGCCCTTGTCATATCTCCAAAGCGTCGATCCGTCTACCCATCCCCTTGAACCCGGAAATGCCTTCTTTACCTTCTCGAACGCCTTCTGCGCTTCCACTGGCTCTGCCTTGTTCTGTATCGTATAATGCGGCCTAAAGCTCTTATCCTGCTGGCTAAGAAAGTCCACCCATCTGTTCCTCAGTCCCCCATAAATGACCTTGGATGGTGGCGCAACCACACCGATGCCCACACCCTGTTTGAGCAGAAAAGGTGCAGCAGTCTCTATGGCGAAGGATCTTCGTTGAGCACAAGCTGCGGCGATATCTGTTTCGATGGTGGGGAGTCTAGAGCCAGGCAGGGCGCGGAAGAGGGCGATGTGTGCGGATAATTTGTTGATAGTTGCGGGAAAGTACTGATTACGGAGGGCGGTGACAATTGCATGATGCTGGGAGTCCGTGTGCAGAGTGAGAACGTATTTGTCCTCTTCTTCGTAGCCGGTATTGGGAGTGTGGTCAGCTCGGCGAATATCTATACCCGGCGACGGGGTAGGGGGCGGAAGTACGTTGGCTAATTTTGGCCGTGGATTGTGGCCTCATATGCTGTGTGGACATTTTCTTCTTTGTCCTTAGGAGTGCATCAGTATCACAGATAAGACTACGCCTAATTGGAGACATGTAATGCTCGAGCTTCTCGATTTGGCATGATGGTTGTACAAATAAGTTGTAATTACGCCGCTACTGTAAAGTCAAGTAAACATGGTCATCGACGTTTCTGGAAGACGTTGATCACCATCCCATCTTCAACCATATCGAGGCACGGAATTCTCATCCCATGCTTTCCTTACTTGAGACATTCGGCTCCGAATCGACTCCTTTACAGCAGTCGGTACAATCCAACGAGGACAGGACCAAGCCTCTGCTCCCTGGTTTTTCAGCTCATCGCATCCCTTCCCCTTCATGTCACCCAATGATCCTTAAGTCGGAGGCGTTGCACATGAACAGGGTCGCTCGGCAACGAGTGGACTTGCTTGCCATCAGACAAGTAGAACAGCCTCGTCCACGAAGGTACATCGAATCAGGCACTGACTGCATAAATCGGTGGAAGTGCGCTTTTACCACGCACCCGGGCTGTGACCTCCTCATTGGTCGATGTTTTGATCAATGATCTCGAGAAAGGATTCGCAGTATAATCTACATCGACCCTATCATCCTAGCTCGTACCTGACATCAATTGAATCTTGTTATACGTTCCACGGATCGCGATTGTAAGCGAAGCCGCCACTAAACGAATATCCAAAAATGATTGGGACACCGTATCGACAGCAATCACTCACTCAAAGGTGTCATCAAGCGAATGACCACCGCATCATCCGCACCGAGATTCAGCGAAGAATTGCAAAATAGGTGTCGCAATCCAATCACAGGAGTCGATGAACCGTGCTGGCAGTGAATCAAGTAATCCGAGATGTGAGCTCAGGTATACTCGGGGCATTAGTGCCTTGATCACCTCCGTTTAAGATCAGCATCTGGTCATTCCACGCAAGAAAGTCTTCCACTTTCATTTGCTCCACTCACTGTAGCATTTAGCAAAAGAAAGGGCATCAATGGTCTCAAGGTCGGTCCTCATACAGAGCCATTTGAGGCTGCAGTGATGTAGAGGCAATCCGAGCAATAGTAGTAGTAGCCTTGGTAGAATTCTCTTTTGTGTGACCTGTATTTACGCCAATGTCTGCTGCTTGGCGCCAGAAGCAATGAGCAGAGTCTCATGCTAAGATGCGAGTTCTTCAACTCCTTTCACTTGAATGCGGGGTGTTCCAGAGTTAGCAGAGATCGAGACTGTACCGACTGTGTTGGTGTCCTTGGTAAAGCCGGTAACATCTGCATATTTTAGTCAACAGTAAGATCCTGGTCCTTCTAGTGGCACTTACAGTCACTTCAATATCAATCTAGACGGTCCAAGAAGGAGTGAAGGATGCTTTCAGATGATTCGTGGCTTTTAATCGTGACATCCAGGCTGGACCAATCTATGCTATCGCGAGGGCATCGAGCATACGTAGACTCCGTTCTTCTGCTCTATCCGATTCTCTGTCTAGGTCCTTATGTGGTTGCTCTAGACGCAAACCGATCTCATCCGAGAAATGATCCCGCAATATCTCCATGACTGACATTGCCTCAGCTTGCCGACCCTCGTTCAAGCATATCTCAGTGGTCTCCAGGCCTAGGAGCACTGTTTGGCGTCGTCTTGATGGCACCATTCTAGAGATGCCTTCAGCTGATTGTGCGTGAAGGTATGTTAACGCGGAACAAGGATTGGGTTTTCCGACAAGGTACACATCGTGAAGAGCTGCGAGATAGGGATCAGGTTTGTGACCGAAAGTCTTGGCTACCCTCATGAATGGCTCGAGCACATGATGCTGTGGTTCCACCCCCTTAGGACGATATATGAGCTTGATCGTTAGACCGTTCGTAATGCCATAGAAAGCCTTAATTGGATAGGCAATGTTTCTTCTTTGTATTTCCTGAGCGATGTGGGTGAACATGGCTGTGGCAGACTCCAAACCCTTCCCCACGGATATCTCTGACCTGACAAAGTGAGACAGCAGGTAATGAAAGTTTCTAAATTCCTGTGGCGGATGCAGTTCTTTAGTAATAGGTTGCCACCTCCATAGCCATTGTCGAATGCGGTCATGTCGCGATTCCGTAACAAGGAATTTGACCATCAGGCTGATAAACTCTTGGTGATTCAAGAACTTGCCCGACTCTTCAACACCTGAAGACCAGAGCCATTCAAGTACGGTTGCACCAGCCCCAGATGTCCTCATCGCGATCGCTGCATCCGCTTCTGGTGAGGCCAAGCAGTTGTTGTAATGAGCTTTCAAGCAGTCTGTCGCTGTTTCAAGCGTTGCTGATCCAGTCGCCACCTGCTCTTTGAAGATGTCCATAGGATGTTTTAAGAGTTCCTGAATTTCGCCAAACGCCTTCCTATTATCATGCTGGCCTCGCTCCCTCCTCTTGATCACAAATAGTGGATTCGTCACAATCGAATGAAGGTGAAGATCGGTTTGGCGTTCATTATCTGCTGAGCCTGCGAGATGCTGACGATTCAGTTGTTGGTTGAAGGACATCTTGAGTAGAGCGAGGAGCCGAGCGCACTCTCTTGGAGACATTGGCAAGGGAGGGTGTAGTGCTTTCACAAGGGATGACCAACTCAGTCCCATGGTGGCCCTCATCTTGATAGATATTGTAGTGGCAAAGGGAAAACGCAGAGATTCTTGGGCACAACTTGGCTGATGATCAATGATGGGAGTCGAACCATCGAGAAATCATTCTGATGCAGTAGTCAGCCAGCAATTGTGAAAGACACGGTCCGTAATTGGAAGACAGAGATGTCTATTCGCACACTGTTCAAGGAGTGACAGCCGAGGGTCGGTTAAAAAAGTCGTTGCCGGTAGCGCGAAAATACCTAATAGAAGCAACACCACAATACCCCTATGTTCGAAAGCGGCGCAACTCCGATAAAATTTTGTCATTCCGCACAAACCCCACCAAACTTTGTATGCTATAACTGCCAATTGACATATTGAACCCACACAACCTCATGATACCATCTCGTCGCCGGAATAGGCAATTGTGAGGCTGCGCATTCGATTCTCTTGGTGTTTTATGAGGTTAACTAACATATCCTAGGTGGAGATGGCTCCGAACCTCTCGGTACAGCAGAAGGATCGCATTCAATAATAGGTCTTTAATGAGACACCTGTTAACGTCATAGCACATATCGAGCATATATATAAGACTATATATCGAGTATATGCATAAGACCACTGTCTATCGTATCATCGATAACCTCCTCGCCTTCGGTTCGCATACTGCTCTACTAATGAGGAAGATAGGGAGGCCTTTCGCTATTCCACCTGCAGTAAGGATTGGGTTACGAGGGTTTATCGAGATCAAACCATGGGCATATTAGGATGAGATGCAGGAAGTAAGGATTAGGTTACGAGGGTTTATCGAGATTAAACCATAGGCATATCAGGATGAGATGCAGGAAGTAAGGATTGGGTTACGAGGGTTTATCGAGATCAAACCATGGGCATATTAGGATGAGATGCAGGACTATCTCTTTGATGTATGGGACGTATTCGCCAGTCGGTGGAGTCGATACATTGGCCTACTATAGCCTTCGTATTCCCACCTACCGAGATAGTCGCTAGAGCACTCTGTTGAATGATAGCATACCCCTTCTTCGAAGCCTTCTCTGCAACCTTCCTAATTGCTAGAGAGTTGAAGGTCTCAAAATCGAATTTGTGGCCCGCTATTACCC
>JAABUI010002000.1_pt1 | contig 11491 bp, 16 predicted proteins | sample 5559111 | NCBI WGS metagenome assembly JAABUI01 (sample SAMN10711870, study PRJNA513365) | rock metagenome | isolation source: Antarctica rocks | place: Antarctica: Victoria Land, Buttleship Promontory
TTGCCTTTGCAACCCAAACAGTGAATACCTCGGCTAAGTTCGTACGTCCCCGACATTTTCCACTACGCTGTCCTTCTTGAGTCATTCATTTGCTCAAGGTTGCCGACCTTCGCCAAATATTGGAGCTGAGCTTTGGAATCATTCACTGGTCGGTGTAGCACCCTGACACCAATCTTGTTGAACTATCCCGATTAGTGGTACAAAAATTCATGAGACACGGGTTCGTGATGATTGGGGAGGTGTGAGGCAAGAGCAAGACAGAGGCAGCTCCAGAATGGCACATGATGACTTTGATCATTTATGACTGGACTGTCCCTGAGCAATCCAATTCACCTTTTTATGACTCAACATCCACCATTGCATCCTATTGGCACATTGAGCCAGCCCGGCAAGTCACTTGTGGCCAGAAGCGGCCAGCCTTGGCAGTTCTCAGATTTGAAAGGCAAAAGGTGCAAAACGGAGGGCGCTTTGCGTTGGTTTCCAAAAAGCGAGTCTTGGTGCAAGCGTAGCCAAGATCGGACCATTGAGCCTTGTAAGACTATGAACGCAGCATCACCCATTGATATTTCTCCATAGCTCGGGACTTGAGGGACAGTACTATGGGACTCACGTTAAGTAAGAGATGCAGATAGAGGATGTACAATGTGGCATAACAGATGTGAGATGAACCCTGCTTGGGAGACGCGTATTAGTAGCAAGCAAAGATAAAGCTGGACGATCCGTAAAATTCAGGGATCCCCCGTTGAGATTCTGGTGCTAAGAAGGGACTCTATCATCTGGAGTTCTCTGCAAGGACTAGCTGTTCATCTTGATATCTCCAACACAAGACGCCGTGGATCCAAAAGAATCTGGGGCGGCATTATGTGCGAGATATATGCCAAGAAAGGATGCTACTTGCCAAGTCATGATTTTGGCTTTGTATGGAGGTGGACAAGGATCTGATGAATATCACGTCGGTGATATGAAGAAGTGATAGATTTGTTTGAGTAGATCGCTGGTTGGACTCAGTTGGAATAATTGTCATGCTACAATAGGGAAGTCCACCCCAATCAATCCTTGGATCAAGACGCCAACTTTTCCTCATTTCCCAATTTGGTCTTCCTCTCCAGAGTCAAGAAGGCTGGAATACTAACAACACTCATCAGGATGAATACATTATCCATTTTCAAGCGTAAACTCTGCTGCAAAATCGCGACTGTTCCTTTGGTGAAGTATGCCTGAACTTGTTTCGCCATCTGTCATGACCCGCTGAATTGAGTCATAAGAGTCCGGGCCAATCACATGGACGCATGACTCAGGCCCTGAGACCTCTGTCGACATACAACCAGGCACATATATCCTTACACATGGATGAGTACCATCACTTCCATAATTCACAGGCGCTGTCAGCGTAGTTAGGCAACATCCTTATACTGCGATTCAGCTAATCAACCATATTTCAATTCCCATATCCTAAATACAAGCTCCAATAGAAGTTCTCTTTATATCTCTTTACCAGCACACCATATATGATTCCCCTGAGCCGCGGGAAGGCCACCTCCATTGACTTTTGTTTTCTAGAATGACACTCCTTTACACTTGTCCATCCTATCCTACCGAGTGGCGACGTGACATAAGGTCAGACATGCTGATAAGAGTCTACTGATTGCTATCTACTGAGATATTGCTATGACGATTGTTCTGTATATGATGTGATGCCGCCTGTACAAGTTGGAGATGGACGAGAATGTATGGAGGGGTATCGATGCTTGTGGTGCCTAATCTGCAGGGCATAGGGCGGCGTGCGGTCGCGGGTCGGATTATACATGAGATGTAGTCGGGACAGACAAGGGACAAGGAGTCGAGAGAAGCGAAAGGACGACCGTATTTAGACCCCGTATCGCTCTGACAAGCGTTGTCGGATGACAGGAGGGAAGTTGGCGACAGTCGTCGCCCAGCTCGCACCGAGGCCAGCTTTGCAGCCTTGCAATATCTAACCACAGTCAGCTTCTCAACCGCAGACGTGAGGCGGATCGGACACTGACCTGCCGGAACATCGCGTCGAGCTGGCTCGAAGGGTGCTGCCATTTGCATACGGCATTGCAGAACCAGATGAAGCTCTGAAGACACAATCAGTCAAGCGCATGCACAGAAAGCATAACGACTCAAATTCTCCAAGCCGGACGGATTTGCGCTGATCATCATGCAGAATCCCCTGAATGCCGTATCCTTCTCCTCGTTATCCTTGATCTCCCACAATGCAGTACACCAAGCTTGCGCAAAAGTGCCGAGATGAGGTGCGACCAACGCGGGACAAACCAAGCCTAGCCGGCCAATAGTGACAGCAGCGTTCTCGGAAAGGGATTTCGGTGATTTCGAGTTGAGCAGAATCGGGAGGAGCCGCTGAATCAGAGCGGGAACGAAGGGCTCGAGCACTGCTGCGTCGCCGTTGTATTGCAGAGAGATCTCTCCGACAGCCCACGCCGCATTATTGCACACGCTGACGCACTCTGCTGAAGGCTCGACGACGATCTGCTCGATCACGGTAGGCATGATTTGCGGAATGATGGGTCTGAGGAGAGCGAAGCATGACATTGCCATGTCACCGAGAAGCGCATGTGCAGATTGGCGGACGGGCGGCTCGAAGTGCTATCATTGACTATCAGATCCTCACCCGAAACGATGTAACAGGTTCTCACGTTGAGACAAAGGGCCATGAGCTGGAGAAGAGGCGGTTGACTCGATGCGACGAGCTGATGGATCTGATCTCCCAGACCTTGTGTCAGGCCCGACAGGAGATCGAGCGCAACGACAATGAATGTCCGATCCGGCTCGTCGTTGTTGTCTGGATCCTGCTCGAAAGCCTGATACTGGGTAAGACAGGTGTGGATGATATTGATACACCGCTGATACACTGGTTGGGTGTACGGAGCAAAAGAACTGCCAGCGGCTATCGAGATCGATGAGAGGCACTGAAGTCTAGGTCAGTACAGCCATGGAGAATGTGCAGACCACTCACTTCGAGCAGCGGGACCAAATCTGGATCGGAATCAGGTAGCTTCACCCATCGCTCGATCAAGGGAGGCATAAGGATCACGAGGTACAGAGGCGCCCCGAGAGCAGTGCCGACAGAATCGGCGAGTGTACCCAGCGCATCGTACAGGATGAGGAGGTTCTTCTGCTGATATTTTTTGAAAGCGAAAGTGAGATTCCGCAATATCGGTTCGAGGAAAGGTGCGAGCTCGGCGCCAGCTTCCTCTTCTAATGTTGCGAATGCACTGCAGCCAGCTTCTTGGACTCGCTTGTTGCCGTCGAGCACCATCTGGAGAAGCTAAATGGGTATAAGCTAATCCCGTGATGCTTAAGTAAATACTCACTCCTTCCATGGTGGGGATGAAGAAATGTGTCTTGTCGTCCGGCGAGGTCTGCACACACCAGCTGGCGTACCGACCCAATGTCCAGCACGTGATCGATCGTACGAGAGCCTTTGAAATTTCAATCAGCTGTTGGCGACACCTATAGGCTCAAGACGAACCTTCTTGTCCTTCAGCATCTTCAATAGGTAAGGTACCAGCTGGGGTAGGTGGGGTTCTAATCCGTCTATGCAGCCTGTCGTCCGTTTGATCAGCTTGTCACAACCGAACTTCTAGGCTCTCACCCTCTGCTATCGCGCCCAAAGCCAGTATCCCGCTCTCCCGTTGCTGCCATTCCTCATCAAACAGTCTATCCCGCAATAACGGCAGCAGTATCGACAAGAGGTCATTCCCAAACGACACCGCCATGACGTCCAGCGCCGCTGCCGAGCATTTCCGGATATTCCACTCGCCCGCCGACTCGTCCTCGTCTGGGTCATAGTCCTCGTCATCCTCATCGTCCTCCTCTTCCAGCGCCTTGTCGGCCGCTTCTCTAGATTTCCCACCGCCTGTTGTGCCAGATGATGACGGGTCATTCAATTCGTGAGATGCGTGCACTTTCGACGAGTAGGTCTTTGGCTTGATGTCCGTTTCTCGATCTGGGACTGCCTCATCCTCCTCGTCCACGTCGAGATACATGAGGTCGATCTCTGAGTACACCATCCCTTCCAGCAACAGCGGTGCGATCTTCGGGAGGAAAGGTCGCAGCTGATCCCGCAACGCCTGATCCTCCGCGAACGTCAACCAGAACTCGCACGCCTCTAAAGCAACCGTTTCGTCCTCCGATTTTGTGCAGTAGGCGATGTAGTTCACCACATTGCTCATCTCCGGAACAAGCTTGTCGGCGCGAGTATTCAGGATGAGCCCCAGTGCTGCACACACCGACCGCCTTACGTCAGCCGAGTCATCGGATGCCCGGTTGAATAGACAGCGGATGTAAGGATCGATATTGGCAGCCATAGCGGGCACACGGATAGCGGAGAGGGATTGAAGCATTTGAAGGGAATAGAGGCGGATTTTGGTTTGGGAGTGTGAGGTGGATTTAATGAATTCGGGAACGAGGTGATCGAGGAGGTTCTTGCCCTGAACCGCAAAATCGAGCTTGTGAGGGCAGTCCTCGCAGATCTTCTCCAGTGTGTAAAAGCAGCCCTAGCAGAGTCAGTCTCGGACTGAATCATACCGAGATTGACTCACCTCGACGACATCCGGATCTTGCGACCGCATCCCATTCGTGACTGCATCTAACGCCTCCGGCCAAGCTCCAGGCTCCTCATTGCTCAACAAGCTCGTGATCACCGCCCCTACCGTCTGCCGTATCATGGGATCCTTATCTTGCAATCCGGTTAAAACCGTGCTTTTGACATAGGCCAATGCTCTCGCATCTGTGTCGCCTGAAGGCGCACCCGTCCGTTGGTTGAGCGAATTCTTCAGGAGTAATCCTGCGACTGTACGGTGGGCGTCTAATTCGGTGACGCAGAAGATGAGGACGTGGGATAGGTAAGCGAGGAAGTCGGGAACAAAACGAAGCTCGTCGAGGCGCTATTTGAGGGGAAGGGTGGGTATCCGATGACAGGTTGAAGGAAAGGGTGACTACATTAGCAAGAGCTCATGACCGGGCTCGATAGAGAGGGAGAACTACATCAATGCCCACCTGCGCAACAGCCCGTTGTATGTCATTCTCCTTGCTCGACGTCTGCCTCAGCATCTCCAGAACCTCGTCCAGGCCCTGCTGCTGAGGCTGCCAGCTCATCCTGGCGAATCTCCTGCCACAATTGTCACTTCTTTAAGTGTTATTACGCCGTCTCGATATCAGTGCTTATGGGAATTGATGACCTTCCGAGTGATCGACCTAGGAATGAATGGAAACGAAGAAAGGAGGGGGTCCACACTGGATTGTCCTCTTTGACGCGCTAGTAGTCAGTGTGGCGGAGAATTCGGTTTTGTGGCATTGAGCGCGGGGCTCCAACCTGTGGCAATGATAAGCCTATACATATAAGTTAAGGACTTCTAAAAGACTGGCACTGATTCAGTCCATTTACCGCCTCATCACTTCAATTCAAATGATAGTAACGAACCGTCTTGTCGCGTTGCGCTTCGAGGAAATGCCGGTCTCTCTATTCAGCGATGCAAAGAGCCAGAAGTTTCGTCCCGAAAGAGCTAAGCTTGAGGAAGAGTACGATTCACAAGCAATGTCGAGATTTGCCATTCTACTGCTCCACCACCACCGGCCCCTCATCTCCTCCCACAAACCGCATCTCCGGCACAGGCGGCTCCATCTCCCCCATCACCAGCCCTTCATCCTTCTCTTCAGGGACCATCCCCACCTCCTCTCCCGTGTCCATACGCACATCCCCTCCCGACTCAGGTATATGTACCTCTATCCCCGCTTCACTGATGCCGAGATTGCGTTGGCCGCCTTCGGTATGGATTGGGGCGGTGTTGAACATCTCGATTGCGTTCGATGGCAACTCGACAGGTTGTAGTAGTTCGGTAGTAGGTTGCAGTAATACGGTAGGTTGCAATGATTCGGTAGGTTGGAGCGATTCGGTAGGCTGCAGCAGTTCAGGCGGTCGAGAATTGAGTTCTGGTGGAGCGGGCGGAGCGTCCGGCGGGGGGTGTGGCGTATCGACAGCAGGAGTGACCGGCGCAGTCGGTCCATCTGGGACTTCCTCCTCATCCTCATCCATCTCCTCGACTCCCTCATCTACATCCTCCTCTCCTTCTAGAGCAGGAGTGAAATCCTCCGCTTCGCCGTCCTGCTCGTCAGCCCTGCGCGAGTTCTAGAACATACCGTTTCGTCTACTCGGACCCACTTGCATACCTGCTTCTCTTCAATCTCTAAGTCTGGTGTAGAGAAGGGGACAAACCCTGTACGAGCTCTCGGGCTGGAGACCAGTCGGTGCGATCCAGGCCTTGCGCCATTTATGTACCCTGCTCATCGATCAGCGAAGTGAGAGGGACCCGGGGGGAAAGGGGCGTACGGAGCGGTGAGTTGGCGTTGATACGCTTCGGTCGATGTGGTAGTCTGGAAGCGACCTTGCACTCGGCGGACTGGATCTATGAGCGGTAAATGCGGGGCATGACGTACGGTGCGACATTTTGTTGAAATATTAAGCTATAGAAATGTTCAACAAGAGCTGAAAGGCGACGGAGAACACGCGTTACGTAATGGATCTCGGGCGGACGACGATGACTGTCTCCTTGCGAAAGTCAAGGAAGGGTCAAGAAAGAAGGAATATTTTGATGCATATACATATATCTCATACTTTCCAATCGGGACGCACGACCTCTCAAACCTGCTGGAAAGCGACACGACCCGATTCACTGACGCGATTCCCCCGCACCTTTGTCTTTCTCACGTGAGCGATTGTGTGTGCTGCTCGCCTCCTCACTCTGCGCATGATTCAACATCGTCTCCATGGCATCGACGTAGTTCCTCCGTACTTTATCGAATTGCTCGGCAGAAGGGTTCCCAAAAGTCCCCTGTATCCAACCCATCGCCTTGTCCAAGTCTCCGCGGAGGTTGTCCTGCTGTGCAATTCCTAAACGGAAAGTAGAAGTGAACAAGTTACCTGATTCCGGTCGGACACTCCTCTCCATCACACCGAGCCATTTCCACACGGACCCAACGATTCCGACAGAGCTCAGTCTAGAATCTCGGGGGTTTTGGTCAATTGCAGGGATCCCAAAGGGAGACAAGGGTGGTAGTCCGAGGTGATGGCAGCGAGTTCTCTCCCATACATCTTCTCCATGAGGCTCGGATTCTGACTGCAAGCAATTGATCCTCGCTCCTGAAGACTTGCTATCCTCTTGACATTCTCCTTGTTCTCAAGATCAGCGCCATTCGACTCGTGAGTCCTTCATCGGGCTAAGCCCACTGATGAGCAGTATGGCACGCGTGACGATGAGACTCCTAGGGTCCGGGTCGACGGAAGGGGCTTCCAACGCATCTTGGATCGTAGCACGATCGTCGTGATCGAAGAACAGCTCCGAGCTCTCTGTGATCAGGTACCTCTGCTCCTCAAGTTTATCGCTGTGAGTTTTCTTCATGTTTTTGGGATGACTTTGAAAGGCCGCACGACGTCTTTCAGATGCTTGACGGAAAGTGTTCCGAGCCAAAGACCTCCTCGGTATCGGTCGCAGGGGGGTCCCAACCCCCCGTCGACAGGATTAGACCCTGTGGACACCCCTGTTGCTTAGGACATAAGGGACTGCTTATCAGTATCGTTCGTCTTGCCGGAGCGGGAGAAGGCACTGGAAGTTGTGTTGTTCCCTTTGGCCTTCATGACGACTTGTGAAGAATCGATGCGGGAGTGTGGATTATGGGCAATGGGGAAAAGCGAAGCGAAAATTTGACGATGTTATATACCTGTTGTGTCAAAGGATTGGTAGCAAGGCGAGGAGAAAGGACGACCTCGAATCGCTCCTTCGATGGAAGTCCCCGCTCCGTGTACGAGATCATCTCGAGAGCGATTCGAGCGTGTCAGGAGATCAGGCCGAACCAAGGACGGCCTCGGACGCGCAGCAAGGTGGATCGGAGGCTGTATTCGAAGCCCGAGCGAGGGCTGAATCAGTCGTTGGATAGCAGTCGCTACGCTTTAAGAGGATCTCGTAACCGAGTAACAGCGTATGGCGTGTATTGACTGAGTCGACGGAGCGGTATTGAGTGGTGTCCGCCTCTTCTTGGGCTCTTTGACCTGTGAATGCGAAAGCCATGCAGAGCGCTACTGGAGAGCGCTTAAAAGCTAGATGCTTGCCGCTGACGAACGCGACCACGCCGATACACGACCGTCTTCTCATACCGCCGCGCCATACCGATACCTTGTCCTGCATCAGTCCTGAGGCTCGATACAGGCAGACCACGTAGGCGACTCACCACTTCGCCCTGCATTCCACAGCTTCCCGCCTGACAGCCCTGAGCGGATCGTCCAATGCCTTCCCCAAATCTCTCAAGACCGCGCTTTTCTGCGCATAAAGAGTCTCGTGCCGGACTACATCGGGGAAGGCTGAAAGGCACCGAAGAGCAGCCGTGCGAACTCTCTGCTCCACAGTGTCAGCTTTGTTCTCGATGAGGGGAAACTTCAGCTTACTCCGGAGCTGGCACCCGAGTTTGTGGGATCTGGTAAGGCACTACGCAAAAGGCTTTCGACCATGACGCCCGCCTGCTGATGTATGAGGCTGTCTACACCTCGCGACATATTCCCGGTTTCGAGAATAGAATTGAGGGTGATGATGGCATTGGTACGTCGTGTTGGATCGGGAAGGGATAAAGAGCGTAAGAGGAGGGGCAAGATCTTGATGTCTCGTGGTTTAGGGGTCGATTCGGGTTCGCTGAGGATGACTCACAGTAGGGAGATCAGATAGGCATAGTGATGACGGGATCAGGGGGAGGAGTGACGAGAACGCGATCAGGTACACAAGACGGTTCTTCCCTAAGCGGATCGTCGGCATAGAACTGTCACCAAACAACTCAAAGGACCTGTTGCGTCTTGATCGCCTTCGATGAGCTTTGGTAGTACAAAGTTCCACAGCTTCTGCGCGTACAGTAGCTTTACGAAGTCAGATCCGCTGAGAATGGTTGAAGAGACTCTCACTTTTGCTGTGAGATGTGACCCTCTACCTCTGCCCTTGCCCTTCCCTTCAGCCAGCACGCTGAACCCCGTGGCAGTCTCAGTCACGAAGACAATATCGAAGCTCGCAAGCTTGAGGATGTCGATGATCCGGCTGACTGCTGTATACGCTAAAGATTGCCTTAGGAGCGCGAGGGCTTTGACGATCTGCGCGGAATACTTGTCAGACGAAACTAGAACTAGACACAGCGAAGCTACTGACGTGAAAATGGACGAGCAGAGCGCGATGGCGAATCTCGAAGGGTTGTTCCGTGTCGATCACCTCGTTGATCCAGATGGCCTCCATTAGCCCTTCCAGGCCTGACCTTAGCTCTTTACCACCGTCAGTGCTCGGACGTCACAATCTGAGTGGCTCACCGCTCTCGCGCTTGTTGACAAACGCGGTGACCAGATCCACACCCCATCGGACTTGGAAAGCGTCGAGGGCGACATGAATGATCCAGTGGATTTGCGAGGCGAGGAAGTCGATGGCTGAGGTGACGGGTAGGCGACACTATTCCCGTTATCAGCCGTTGACTGCACGATAACCGCATCGGCACGTACGTCGGATCTGAGGCCTTGTATCGAGGAAGAATAGATTGAGATCAGATCTTGCTCGGAAGACGAGGCGCCTGTCTGTGAAAATTAGGTGAGCATCAGCTAGGAAGGATTGCTTCGCGAAGCTCACTCGTAACGGAGACGACGATGAGGGCTTCGAAGATGTTGACCGATAAATGATACCCGACATCTCCCCCTTCTGAAAGGCATCATACACTGCTGAGAACTGCCTCGTCTGGCGTCTGAGGCTGTCAGTGGGTTGATCTCACTGAAGGGGGCGACATACTCAACATCGAGCTCCCATGTCAGGGTCTCCGCTATCCGGCCGACAAGCGCCGAGAGCCTTCGATCCCGAAAGAGTGGTTCGACGTCTCCGACTCGAGGCGTCGCAGCGTTCACAGCTAAACCGAACAGTCTCGGCACGATTTGGTCAAAGTGCTTGACCACATCGACGTGTTTCGCATCCAGCTTCGCATCGATCGCCCCGGACAAGCAGTTGAGGAGGTCCCAAGCGTATGACACGCTGCACTCACGGATCTCGCTGGCGGTCATGTCGATGTCACCATCGGAAGAGGTCACTGAGGGAGTGGGGATTAGGGCGAGCTTCGATAAAATCCGAATGACTAGGGTCTCGAAGAGAGCGGGCTGAGTGCAAAGATGAGAGAGAGACTCGAGAATGCTGCGGCATTTTTCTCGTAGACTGGTCGCCGAAAGTGGTGGAGCGGTATCTGGGAGATTGTGGAAAAGAAGAGGCAGGGTCACGGATTCGATGACTGAGGAGTGAATCTTGGATACGCTTGTGAGACCGTCAATGACCGTTGACCTGCAGGGCGCATTCCGTTAGGCCAGTACGGAAGGCAAAGTTGCGCTCTCACCGGACTTCAGGATCTCGGTCATTGATCAAGACATCGTCCATCCCGCGTACAACGTCCTCGACCTCTCCTTTTGCCCAATAATCTGGAATCTCCACCAAAGCTACACAACCTCTGACGGCCGAGGTCTTGAGTCCATCCGTACGTAGTCCCTCGCGAAGGACATCGGAAAGACTTTCTCGGAACGGCTCCAGGCTTTTCTCGTGGCCCTGATGCCGCTTAGGATCTGGTGAAGGGTAGACCGATCGGGCAGCGATGAGGAGCGTCGTTATGGTAGAGAGGATTGCCGGACGGTGTGATGGAAGGGCGGGGCGGTTGAATTGTCGGAACACCTCAGGTAAAGCCTGAGAAAGGGCAAATTTGCCGGCAGAAGCTACGATGACATCAGTCAAGCTCTCTTCGATTGGCTTAAGGGGCTCACGCGAAGCTCGTACAAGCACTGCAAGAGCTTTGGTCGCCGCGATACCCTGGCTCTTCTCGGGTTCTTGCAAGATGTGTAAACACTGCTTGATTATGTCCTGAGCGAGGCCAGTAGGTGCATCCGCTTCAGTCGGATACAGTACGGCGACCAATGATTCCAGCGCAGACAGCGCTGCCCCTTCGATGGTCGTGTCCGAGGAGTACATGATCTATACTTGGCATGTGAACGGACGGCATCGATGATGGATTAGTCCTCACCTCCGTTTTGATGCCATCCCAAAGCTCAGTTCCACGATCGCGGACCGCTTCCGCCCCGTAAACAGGGAAGCACACCGCCATGGACAGCATGAGATCTTTCTGATCTCATCGAATCCTCTCATCAGCGGGTGGCCCGAACTCAGCGACAGGGCTTGCCATGCTCTGCCCAGTGGCCGTCGCAAACTTCTCTAAGAAAAGCGGTAATGCCATCTTCGCGAAATACGGTGATGCCGACATACAGCCACGCAACGCAATCTTCAGGTCGTCTGCGGTGATGCCGTAGGGATCGTTGGGTGGTGGTCTGAAGGCGATGGGGAAGTAGCAGAAAGTGATGTCGAAGAAGTCCTGGTTTACGATTAGCCAGAGATTAGTAAGTAGCATA
>JAABUI010002001.1_pt1 | contig 11488 bp, 12 predicted proteins | sample 5559111 | NCBI WGS metagenome assembly JAABUI01 (sample SAMN10711870, study PRJNA513365) | rock metagenome | isolation source: Antarctica rocks | place: Antarctica: Victoria Land, Buttleship Promontory
AGTAGTTCTCGACTCGCTGGATAGCAGGACTGAGCATCCTGGGTTCCTTGTCGAGCGTGGAGTCGGTGTGGCGGGACGAAAAGGTGGGATTGCGATGGAAGCGGCAGCGTCGAAGCGATGGGATGGGAAGGAAATGGTGGATCGAGGAGGGGGACGCCCGCGTGTAGAGCTCGTCTGAGGTGAGAAGGTGTAGATGCGATTTCCGTTTGACGGCGTCGGACCGAAAGGCTGCATTGGCCATTCTGGCGATTGACGGGGTGGAGGAGCAAAGACTGTTCCTGCACCGATCTCGATCGGACGCCGGTTGACCAGAGTGCCCGGCCCATAGGTGCGACGACCACTGAATTCGATCCGTGAGGATTGCACGCGAGGACGATAGGGTAGGATATGCGGTGATTCCATCTGCCAATTTCGATTTGGTGGGATAAGTTGACGTATGAACGCCTCATCTGCGGCCGAGCGTGGCGATGTCGCCTGCTGGGGATCAGGAATCATCGGTCGATGTCTCGAGGTCTCGGGTGTCGGGGTGAGGAGTGCGCGTCGCTGCAGTGCGTTGATAGGCCCACCAGCCGGCACTTGACGGACATTGCCTGTCTGTGCAGCGCGAGCAGCGCGAGCAGCGCGAGCTCGCTCGATGACTCCGTGAGGAAGGTCGGCATGCGGGAAATCCATGTCGTCGTCATCGTCGCCTGCGCCCGCTGGTCCACCACCAGGAGGAAAGCCACCGCCTCCACCTGGTCCCGGCGCTGCGCCAGGGTCCCCCTCACTTCGTACATTGCACCAAAATCGATGGCCCTCCGACCAAGCCCTGCTCTGACATTCCTTGCTGCAATACTTTGCCTTTCTACACCGCCTACACTTTGCAAATTCCCTCGGGAAGCTCTCCCACCTCCCGCAAGACATGTTGGCACATTGCCGGATCCCACCTTGCGCCTCGTCCTTCCTACACGCGTTGCGCATGATGACGCCCGCCCAGTACTGTATTTCCTGGGGGATGCGAAACAGCATTGGATCGGAAGGAGAGGGACGAAAGGTGAAGCGCTCGACGAGCGAGAAGATGTTGGGGGTTTCGGAGTAGCCGGGTCGTTCCGGAAGGGGGTTTGCGGCATAGAATTCTCCATAGTCGAAAGTGGGATGCATCGGTCGTCGTGGGTGGTGGAAGGCTGCGCGGACATGAGGGTATTTAGAAAGATATGCGAGAAGTTGGAGTGCAAGGAGAATGCTGTCATCGGAGTATCGATCACCGTCGGGATTGAGGAGAGAGCTGATGCCAACATAGCTTCCCAGGTCCTGAAAGCCTCGGGGCGCACCATTGGCGATGATGATCTGAGCCTGTTGAGGATTGGCGGCGGGCTGAATGAGAGGATCTCGCGGGATGGCGTTCTCGACTGTCGGAATACGAGGCGTCTGAACGGCCCCGGGTTGTCCTGGTGGGGCTCCAGCTTCCATATCTAGCCGTGCTTGCTCGGCAGCCATCATTTCAGGATCTGGGTCGTCCACCATCGCACCCGTCTCGGTCTCCACGATCTCCACATTCGGCGGCGGTCCAGGCTCATCTGGCACCACCGTACCGCCGCTCTCCATAGCTTGAGCATTGGCGGCAGCAATCCCAGCGGCGATCGTTGCCGTTGGTAGGTCCACATCCTCGCCTCCGTCCGACGTCCCGCTACCTGCCGCTGCCTCTCGCCGCCGCTCGTTCCTCACGGCCAGATTCACGTTGACTGGCCGACCCACAATGGTACCCCTTCGACCTCCTGCCCGCATGCCTTCGACGCTCTCGTTCCGCGTCGGCGTACCCATAGGGCTCGATTGATTGCTGACAGGGTCTTGTGCGAGCTGCGGTATCCGAGGTGCGCCGAGATGGAGCGGGCCTGGTCGAGGCAATTGCACGGTAACCGACGAGAGCAAGCTGTTGTCAGAGATGGTGCGGGGAATGGCATTGGAGTCATCGCCCGACAGCGAGTTTCCGGCACTCGATGCCTGACTAGGTGTCTCTCGGAGAGCGGGACGGGGAGGGATGCTGATGGCCATAGGGAGGAGAGCATGCGAAGCTCTTGGCGTGGTGGAGGTACCGCTCGGCGCGGCTTGCCCCTCTTGACCTGGCTCGTCCACGTCCATGCTGTCGTCTGCCGCGCTGAGTGACGCACCATCCGTCGACTCTGCATCCGCCATGTCGACATCCGTGTCATTCTGCGGTATATCTCGCTCCCTGGAGTCCGAGACTATCGCCCGGATGGCGGACCGTCCTCCTGTAAGGCTTGAGACGAATTGCGAGATGGTGGATGCTCGGATAGTTGATGATGAAGTAGCATGAGCGTGTCGTGCGGTACCAGCTCTAGACGTCCGTCGCCGTGTCTCTGTCCCAGGGACTGGCATCCCTGCTGCCGCCGCGTCTACCGCTATCTGGCTGCCCAGTGGACCAGCGAAGATAGCCACTCCATGCTGTTTCAGCCAACTCTCCAAGATCTGCGCCACCAAATCCAGCGCTCCAGCTTGAACCACACGCGTCCGTATGGCCTCGCTACCTCTCACGCCGATGTTGACGACACATTGAAATGCCAGACTATGCCGGAGTGATATTTGGCGGTCGACATTGATGACCCGTGCGGTTGGAGGACCATTGAGACCCCATAAGTCAGGAGTCGTTGTGCTTTCCCGAGGGAGACACGAATCGCGGAGGATGTCGAGGAGTCTTTCGAGTCCACCGTCGAGCGTGAGGATCTCGCGAATGCGTGGGGAGGTTGAGGTGAGGTAGGTTAAGGAGGTGAGGTTGTTGAGGAGGGCGAGGGCGCTGTTCGTGTCGAGAGCTGAGGAATCATTGTTAGCAATATGTGATCAGGACGGTGTGATGAAAGCACAGCTCGAGGGAGCCTGATCCAGGGCTGAGACTTCGGAGGGAGGCCACAGCCAAGCGAAGCGACAAGATATGCAAGCCTTGCCGAAACGGGACAAAGTACGGAACCTCACTCACCTCTCCGGTCATACAGTAGGTGTGTAATGGACACCACCGCCCGATTCTGCGGCGGAAAGGTATAGTTCGACTCGCGCATGTCGAGTCGACGGACAAATTCGAATACAAGATGAGGGAAAGACAAAAGGAATGACCCCGCGTTCAACGCTGGTCCGGATTGGTTATGGCTGCTCGTTCAAATCGTTTAGACCTTGGCAGACAAAACACGCGCCTAGTTGGGGTCGGATTCCAGCAGGATATCACAGCCATTTGCATGCCTACAAATCACAACAAAATCCGAAATGCGATACTTTGACACCCCATGCATCCTTACCAATCCTGCTTCTGCCCCATACCCTGCAAGATCCGCTCGATGAGTGCACGCTTCATGTACTGTTCTCTGGCCAGGCTTCGTATTGACTACGTAAAATACAATGAGCTGTCGCTTGGGGGGTGTATGGAGCAGCTGACCTTGAGAAAGCGGTCGAGGTCTATTCGTTCCATGTCAAAAGCCCGAGTCATATGGTAGATCGTATCTTCTATTGCGTTGTCCTCGGCGACAAGATCAACCAGTCTAAGAGGATATGTTGTCAGCTAACCAGGCAGAATGATCAAAATTAGAAAATGTCCTGTACTTACTGATTGTGCACAATCGAGATCCCGCAGACCACCTCGTCCACGCTGACCTCCCCTCTTCCCTCCACCTCCAGTATCCTCTCCTCTCCTCTTGCAACCAGCTCACCCATCCGTCTTCCAACGGAGTTGCAAACCTTCTTTACTGCTTCTAGTCTGGCCATCTCATCTCGGATCGCCGGCTCGCCTGATGACAGGTCCTCGTGCCGTTCGATGAGGTGTGAGCGGTTCATCTGGAGTGTGTGGACGAGGGGAGGGAGAGAAGCAGAGAGATGGGGCAGGAGAATGGAGTGAAGGTGGAGGAGAGATGGAGGTGGTGGTTTTGAGGGTGGTATTGGAGGAGGTGAGGTCGCGGCTGTGGAGGGTTCTGGGAGGGAGCTGAAGGAGTTTGAAGGGGATGAGAGGAGGTCGTGTTGAGGTTGGCGGGATAGCGGAGCAGCAAAAGGAGGTTGAGGTGTTGCTGCAGGTGGTTGATAGGGTACCGCTTGTGGATGGTTGTAGGGAGCCAGATTAGCATGGATCCGTGCTACTGAGAACCCGTTTGCTGGTTGAGACCATCCCTGACCTGGATTGACAATAACGTCCGGCGGTTGACGTGGTTGCGATTGATACTGTGGGTCCACCGGATATTGTAGAGCGGGAGGAACTGGTGGTATTGGCAGGGCGATCGGCTGTTGTGCAGCCTGATTGGAGGGACCGCCCTGGGCCATCGCAGCTCCGTGAGGTCGCTGAGGCAATCTCGGACTCGTAGGAGATACGGGTGCCTGGGATAAATGACGAGGAGGTATCTGGGCTGGCCGTTGGGCGGGAGTCGGGTATCGAGGCATAGAGCCAGATGCTTGAGCTTCGGGGTATTGTGGATATGGCCCAGATGGTTCTCGGGATGGGGATTGGGGGAAGTTCTGAAGTGGAGCGTATGGGAACTGGGGCGTCGGAGCGGCTCGGTACTGGGGCAGGATCTAGCTCTGGGTAAGCTAGTGACAGAAAAAGGGATATCAAGCTCACTTCGGTCTGGGGGTCTATGGGCCCAAAGCCGGGTCGAGCTGGAGGTGGAGGAGGGCCAGGCTAGGAAAAGGCGTTAGCTCAGGATTGATTGAGGAGCATGTCGGCATAAAGCTCACCGGCTGTGCAGCGCCTCGCAGAGGTACCCCTTGACTCGACCCATGCCCATTGGATAATCGGGAAGCGGGATGTCCAGGAGGCTGCGCTGGGCTCGCTGCCGCGTCCGGAGGTCGCGCATACACCGGGGGTGTCGTCGAGAATACCGTCGTCAGCTGTCTCAATACCGCCTCGATGCCCTTCTCCTGCATCCGAGTCAGCTTTGTCTCCCGGAATTACCCCTTTAGAGCTAACCTGCCATGACCTCCACCATTCCTCTACAATCTCCTCCCGCACCCTACCTCCCGGCTCCACCTCCCTCCCCTTCCATACTCCCATCTCTCTGGTGGGTACTACAAAAGCCATAGGTGGATCACGAGGGTAGGAGTATGTGATCCAGAGGTGAATGGGGATCTGGTAGGTTGCGCCGCGATAGGTGATGGGTAGGGTGCCGTGGAGGAGCAGGAGGAGAGCTGTTTGGCCGGAGTCGAAGGCTGAGAAAGATCAATCCCAAGATAAGGAAGGATGAGGAGGAGCTGTACTGAAGGCATCGGTCTTGACGGATAGTGTTTTCCGTTGGTCGAGAACTTCGAGCACTTCTGGGAGGATCCGGTCTCGTGAGGGGTATGGGCGGAGGACGGTCTGGAGCCATTCTCTGGCGAGATCGGCAGAAGACATCTCGACCACTACGACGCCTGTCGATGGTCTAGTAGACTTCAAATTAATAATAAGACATTAGACGGAGATGAAAAGCGGTAGGATGATGTCTGGTGGATGATCAAGAGGGCGGGGCCCATCTCTCAGGCGAGGTGTCGCCGGCGGATACTTTTCCAGGCAGCATTAGGTGATGGATCGCTCTCAGATTTTTATACATTGGCTACAGGCAGGACTGCTACCACAAAAGAGGCAGAATCATGTCCAGAGCTTGATGAGCCCATCCCAAGACGCCGTAATGACTTTCGACTGTACATCGCATCAGCTTTGAGTCCACTCAAGATACATACTTCCAAGACTCACATGTTCATTCGGTAGCCATACATGATCAATGACCACCTGGTTGTGCGCTCGTAATCGCTTGACGATCCTCCCAGTCTTGAAATCCCAGAACACCACATCTCCGCCGCCCGTCCCCGACGAGATGTACTTGCCATCTGGTGAGAATCCGATGGCACAGGCATATCCGGCAATTGTGTGACCAGCGAACCGCTTCTTCTTGTTCTGTCGGAAGCTACCGTCGGCGGAGTAGATCAGGATCTGATTGTCAAGTGATTGACAGGCGAAATATTTCTCTGCGAGGGATCAGCGAGAGGAGACATAGGTAGAGCTGACGTACTGCTGGGATGCAGGGAGACAGCAGGCATGGAGTGCATGTATGGCTCGGCGATATATTTGATGACGACGGGGATGTCGTAGTCCCATCCTCGAATCGTCTTGTCATCGGACGTGGTGACGAATCGTCGGTTCTCGTCCACGAATGTGATGGTGTTGACAGGTCCCAAGTGTTGGTCGTATGTCTGGACGATCTCATGCGCTCTTGTGTCATACTGCGCGCTCGCATCATTCTGACCGAGCTGACTGCACTCTGAACTCACCTGGATGATCTTCTTGTCCTGCATACCCGCCAAGAAGATGTTCTGTTTATCCGGATCCGGATGATACTTGACCACGTTGGGGATCTTTCCATTGGAGAACGCCTGGATGCATTTGCCGGTCTCGGTATCCCATATCTTGATATGTCGGTCATAGGAAGCTGAGAGGAATTTGGTGCCCTTGCTGTTGAAGGCGACATCCTTGACCGCTTGTGAGTGGCCGAGGAAGGTACGGAGGCAGTTGCCTTCGTGATAGATGTCCCAAAGCTAGACAATCGATCAGCAAGATTCAGGCAATATGGTGCTTCCAGTACCTTGATTTTGGTATCCATACTCGCACTGAGCAGCAAGTGGCCACTCTTCGGGAACAGTCGGACGGCAGAGACACCTTTGTTGTGGCCGGTCTAAGAGGTGTCATCCGCTTGGATCACTGAGCTGCTGATGGGCCAGGAACCTACCCAGGTATGTATACACCGTTCGGGCAGATAAGCATTTGGTGCCGGAGTGCCATCTGACGGATTGAGCTTGACGTCGACGTCGGTGGGAACATGCATATATGTCCGTCCAGCGTAGTCCGTGAGCTCCTTCCCTGTGACATACATCAGCCTGTCTTTGGCGACCGGGACCAGGGATGCTCACCATGAAATATGCTCTTCTCCACTCTCGCAGCCTTCATTGCCTCCTTCGCGGCGACAGTCGCCTCCTCTCGTTTCCGTTTCTCCTCTCTCCACTCTTCCGCCTCGTCTTCGATCACAGGATCCACCTCCTTGTCCCCCTGCCAATCTGCCCAAGGACCCACATATGCTCCCTCGCCTTCTACGATGCTGCTATCCCCCTTCGATCCACGTTTCCGCTTCATCTCTCGCTGCACCGCTTTGGTTGGTCGCATATCTTGTATTGACATGTACCCGTTCTCGTGAGCGCTGTTGAAGGATCCGACGATGGGTTGAGCATGACCGTTTTGGGCGGAGGGGTTTAGGGCATAGCCATGCACATCGAATGTCCGATGTTGCATCATGAAGGAGTAGTCGTCCATCGCTTGTTCCTCAACGTGACCTGACCCGGCCGTCAGTATCTCGCTACCGGATGCGGTGTCTTCCCTCACCTGATAGGGTATTCATCCCCTTGTTCTTCTGCTGATTGAATGGGTCCTGCGGTCCTGCGACTGGCCTCGACATGTCGTCATACGAGATGTTGACATTCATGACCTTGTCCGTGGGTCGAGCAATGATCGCCAGTCCAGCTCCATTCGGATCCTAACCCGTATTAGCTCACCGCCCGAAACCCGTTCGAGCCAAACCACTGACTTCTTTCAGCACATCCGGCGCCGCCATCACCGCTGTTCTCCGCTCCAGTCCCGCCCTCCCATTCCCATTCGCCTTCCCGTCCGAGGTGAACAGACCAAATGCATCCTCACGTGCTTGTTCCTGGAGTTGCTCATCGTTCTCCTCATCATCCTCATCCTCGTCCGCGAGATCAGGTGGGTGATTGTGGTGACCGTGTATAGGGAAAGTGCTGGCGGAGGTGCTGGCTAGAGGTTCGACTTCCTCGTCGGAAGACTCGTAGCCTGCTACGAGAGTTGACATGGCGGTGAGGTTATTGGGATGACTGACGACTCGTAATCAGAATTGTTGTCCAAACTAGCAGTCGACATATGACTGAGCTTCCGCAATTTTGACCCTGACTTTTTGTTCCTGACAAAAATGAGTGGCGACGTCAAAGTGGCAATGCAGTATTTTACACACTCCTACCTCTTTCAATGAGTGAAGGGAAGTCACAAGATTCAGACCGGCATGTGAATCCCAAAGACGTACCAAAGACGACGAATATGCCAGGAATAGGCGTAAGGCTTTCCGCAAGCAGGCTGTTCCTTTTAGATTCGCTCTTGCGTTGTGGCAATTCCATGGCACAGACTGGTACATCGTTGTTTCGCTTTATACTTGTTCTGAGCTTCTGCGTTGCTATACTCTGTCGGCAGGCATCGTTTGGAGGTCCCTACTTGTCGCTCCGATGGGCATTCCAGAAGTCGCTCATCTCCAAGGCGGATCGCTTGAACTTCAGACATACAATCAGTTTGAGATGTCACTCGCAGACCCACGGTGCGCTCGAGCGTCGGACTGCGGGAATTACCATCAGAATCGCTCAGGAATCTCTGTGAAGATGGGATGAACTAACCTATTGTAATCGACGTCTTGCACTTTGAAGCGAGCTGAAAACATGACATGATCGGGTGCGGTAGAACGGACTGGTAAACGCTAAACACTCACATCCTCACAGATCGCCAGGAGCAGATCGCCAGGAGCACCTCGCCGAGATATGAGTTGAAATATGCGGTTCGACCCGAATCCTCCGTGATCTGATAGATGGATTGCTTCCTGGGCTGAGATCAGTCCTATCCATCAACGCGGAAAGGGGGATTCACTCGTTCTCAAATGGTTCGGCAAAACCGAACTCGGAGAGGTATATCCCACCCTTGGTGGGATCACGTTTGACGAGATCAGCAAGGAATGGTCGTACGTATTGCCATGTCGTCTGCAACCATGGGACGGTAGGCCAGTTGCCGAAATTCCCGATGGCCCAACCAGCAGAGTCGAGTCATAGAAGTTGACTTGATTACAATCTGGCCAACTCGGATCGCCATTCGGATCGCTGATATTCGCGACGCAGGCAGCGACGCCTTCTGGGACGACAGTGACGAAGCCATCGCGATAGCCCTATCGCGCAAGTCTCAGTCATACTGGCGTTGAAGCGCGGAAGGATAGATGCTGGTAGATCGCTTTTGATCAGTTCCGGCCAATCACCGGCATTGTAGATCGGCTCGGCGAATATGCCGATCTGATACGCCTGATGTCGCTCGACAGCATTCAGGTCATCCGTGTTGCGAAAACAAAGTTCTCCGACTTGAATGCAATCTCGCCAGTGGTGTGGAGATCCCGGAATCGTCGGACAGCCTTTGCGTGCGCGAGGGTCAGGTGGTAGCAGCAAGTAAACGGGTACGTGGTGCTGTTCAAGTTGGGTTGGAGAGTCGTGTTGACCGGGTATCCCATTTGTCCGCAGAAGACGACAGGTTCGTTAAAGGTGATCCATCGATGGACGGTCCCATTGAATTCCCTGAGAATGATGGCGGCGAAGTTTACGAAATCATCAATAATGGTCGCTGGCGAAGCCGCCGTATTCGAGCTGCACGGCCAAACGCGTGTCCCAATGGAACAATGTCCTGCATCATCTCACCTCGACTTCCACGTTAATTAGAAAACAATGAAAGACAGGCTGAACTCCTAGACTCAAGGAGTATTTGATGAGATCCCGATAAGGGTCGGGACCCGCTTGGTTGACGGGACTATCCGCAGTAGCGAACAGGAGAATACGGGTCCAGAAAGTCGAGAACGAAAGACGTTTCCGAGAGCAGCGAGGCGAGCCAAATCTTCCTTGTAGAGGTAGTATTGCAGATCCCCGACATCGGCGGTGGGTATTGTCCAGTGTAGAAGTTGGAAACCTCGAAGCCCAGTCCTGTCACATCTGATCAGCGCTTCGTACGACCCCTGACCGAGCGACACACTCGATTGGTCGGACCCTTGCCGTCGGCTTTGACGGCGCCTTCCACCTGATGCGCCGCAGTAGGCCAGCCAAAGAGGAAATCACTTCGGAATTTGCATCCAGGAAGGATTTCCTTGGGTTGAGTGATGTAGAAGTCCGGGTAAAAGCCGAGGTTGGGCTTTGGGCAGAGGGTATGGCTTTAGGGATCGGGGACGACCGAGAATGGCGGTTCTTGTACTGGACCGACCTGTTCACCTCGTTAGCCTTGCAGCTAGATTAAAGGACAGGATAAGCTCGCCCAGGTGTCCCAGAACTGGTCCAACGTGGGATACGTGTACGCTGAGACGGTCACCGCGGCCGACGAGTGGCTGCCGATCGGCCCTGTCGCTGTTGGAGTCACGACACCGATATTTGGTGGACAGCAGAGACGTTGGGCTAGGAAGACCGGAGGCGATCCCATCCGAGAGCATTTGTCTGGCCATTCCCGATCGTCGAGGTGGTACGGACCGCAGCTGCAGAAGTTGGCGAGACATCGGTGGTCGTAATACAAATTGGGGAAGAAGTGGACGCTACCGTAGCTACCGTAGCTGCGCCCGTTGTCGGGACTCCATTCGAACTGTTCGCTGCGGTGGTTGGCGATGGGCTAAGGGATGATTCCGACGTAGTCGTTGACGACCCGGACGGTGCCATTGCGCCGGCTCCCTGCAATGGAACAGTCTCCGTCATGTTGAGGGCGATGGTCGTAGTGTGAAGCTGAGCCGAGGATGCACCGGCCGTAGCAACGGGAGAAGCAACGGTCTTATCGGAGTCATCTTGACAGGGGACAATACCTGCGAGTACACAAGCACCAGTCCCGAGACATGTCAGGGGTAAGTAGTGGAAACTTATCTTGATGTCCACAAGAGTCAGAACATACAGAACCTGGGCTCACATCCGCTTGAAAACCTTGTCAAACCTGCATGCTACCGCCTGTCGGTCAGGTGGTAAATATTCCTGATCTCGAGCCTCTTCTGAAGCCCGGAGCTAGAAGGCAGCGCGTGATGCAACTCCATGCTGAGAGTCCGCATGATCGACGAGGCCGATCGATCCGTCACATGATTTTGACAACGTTATCTTGGTCAGGCTGGGCATATAGGCGGAGATGATCCTTGAAACATATAGTAGTCACCCTGTACGAACAAAAGCTACCTGAGTTGGCAGATCTTGGAAGGTAGGCTGATAATCAGGCGCAAATAAGGTTCTGTGTGCCTGGGTGATTTATGAGTACTACCTGCTTAACTTTCAAAATCAATCCGAAGATAGGTGCTCCGCTCGAAACGCTTTGCACGTCTCAAAACCCTCCGGAAGCAGAGGAGACCTTCGACGGATGGGAGAGCCCGTCATCAGTATGCGGGTCATCCAAATGGATGATGGACCTTCAGCGACTCGGCAGAATCGTCGAGCACATCTCTCACCTGACCTTCTTCGTGACGCCAAACTCGCAGCTGGAGAATGGGCGCTTCTCTCATCAGCTCCAACTGGAGATAAACGGAGCTCTGTCATTGTGCAGCTTTGGCCGAGGGCAGGATTGGAGGATGATGGTATGCCCTCCCGCTCGCATGGACGGCATACAGCGTAAATCTGACCTGGCCATCAGTAGTCATGGTCTCAGCTGAAATCAGGATAAACTTGCAAGCAGAGA
>JAABUI010002002.1_pt1 | contig 11488 bp, 10 predicted proteins | sample 5559111 | NCBI WGS metagenome assembly JAABUI01 (sample SAMN10711870, study PRJNA513365) | rock metagenome | isolation source: Antarctica rocks | place: Antarctica: Victoria Land, Buttleship Promontory
ATTGTTTGGCTACATGGCTGACGTTTGGCTATATGGCTGATATTTGGCCCATATGGCTATCGCTACCGTTTGGCTACATAGATAGTTAATGTGTAGGCTATTTACTAAGTAAACAGCGAATTCTAATGATATTCTATTAAATCTATCTATCAAATAGCTATTTATAAGGTCTACGGTGGCTACATACTCGATTTTGCCTATAGGCCAATTTTTGGTGGTCGCGCAAATTTTTTTTCTCCCACTAGCGCCGTGGCCAGTGTTTTTGCAAAAAGCTGTATGTGATCTTGAGTGTGAGCCCTTTTTGTTTCATGTGACTGTAGCGTCTAATCGTTTGGCATGCAACGGTTTTGCCCTCTAAGCCGTCATCTAGCGAGCCATAGTAAAGGCAAGCCACTGAGAGCATCAGATCACATATGGCCCATGCGACTATTCTTCAATCTCCAGGCGGTCGCCCTCACGCACCGGCATTTTGATCCTTCTCCGGGGCCCCATCAGCCACATGATCAGCCACCTTAATCTTCCCTTTCGCCAGCTCAAAGGCCTTAAGCATAAGTGTTTGCTGCTCTAGCGTCGTTATTGCATACTTTCCCGTCCTAATGTCCTCCTCCAGCGCCCACACAAACGCCTGGTGTTCCTCTGGATTTAATTGAATCTGCGCGTTACCCTCTGCTTCATTGCTAGTACCTCCCATCTCCATCACCTCTATCTCAAAGCTCAGTTTCAACCAGTTCTCTGCGCAGTCTCCTTTTCCAGTAGTGAATTCCACCCCCTCCCCAATCTGCCTTACGAGCTTCGTCAAATGTAGACCCGTCTCTTCGAATGCTTCTCGGGCTGCGGAGTGCAGGATCGTAGGATCATCATCTTCAGTACTACCACCGGGGATCTCCCATCGGTCAGGGAAGCCGCGTTCCGTACTGGTGCGTTGGACCAAGAGTAGGGATTTGTATGAGGGAGAAAAGATGAAGGTGCCAACGGCGAAATTGCTGTAACCAGGTTTGGAGGCTTTGAAGGTGGCGAGGGGGACATTGAAGGAAGACAGGGTGGGGGAGATGCGGATTTGGATGGGTGTGGGGGTAGGTAAGGTGTTGGCATCCATTTTCTGTGGAAGAGAATCGATATGGAGATGGGTGAGAGAAATGCACACCAGAGATCAGGTAATATCAAGATGTGACTCTGTGTTGGACTAAAGAAGAAGGAGAAGTGGGGAATGAGAGCCGCCTGGAACATCAGAGATGAAGTGAAGGCTTGGAGAATGGAGAGCAGGCTGCAGTATTTCCATAACACAAGCACGGCAGACCGATGGTCTTTGATCCGTCGTCCATGTCTGCTTCTGAGAATGGAATTGCCATACAGAGATCCTGAGGGAGAGCAGCCATCTGCAGCTGTGATACAAGCCGTTGACGATGGAGCTGGAATAGTCGACTCCACTGATTCTCGTCCCTGTCACTTTGGAGTGTGCAGATTTGCAGTGCCTTAGCGCGGGACTTGGGCCGAGGTCCCTGATTTTGCTGTAGAACTTACGCAAAGTCTTAGTTCTAGAATGGGACTGTGTATGCTATATACGATATGGGTAGAGGGAGCAATATTTGGCAAGCTACCGATGCAGAGAAGGCTTCGTGCAACATGGTCCTGAGTTTGATCCTACGTTCTCATCTTGAAACGGAAGTAGGTATGATGTGAAAAGATGGTACATAGGATCAAAGGCAGCCGAAACATCAATTCGCCGAATCATTAATACTTTCCATATAAAGTACGCATCTTTTCATGCGCTCCCATGCACGATGCAAACGGATAGGGTCTTTTGAGCATCTGGTAAGCTGAACCACCTGGCTCTCCACCTGCCCGCTTCGACTAGCCTGGGCGATCCTACTATTTTCTCGTAGCCTTGTGACCCTTTGTCCTTTGGTACACACCCATGACTGCACGATGGCGACCTTCACATTAGGCAATATTAGTGTGATGACGCCTTCACTGACTGGAGATGGAGAATGAAGTTTCGCCGCCCAAGACAAAGCGATGACCTTGACCAAATGCGGCTGCTAGCTTCTGCTCTTGACTATGAGTTCAGGCAGTGCGCTTGCGGCAGCAGGCAGCCGTGGAGTGGGATGGCAGGTTGATATTCCTGGACTTGCCTCGCTGGTCTTCAAGCTGGGTGCTTCGGGCCTGAAGAGATTTGCCCAAGCTGGTGTGGATCTTCACACGGTCGTCTGCATGTGGGAGATCGCGGAGAAGTGCCCTGCTTCGATAGATTACAGGCGAGAGATTAGTGCGTGCCGTCAAAGACAACGCAAGCAGTCGCAATGGTTCTACACAGCGGTGGAGCTTGGCTCAGCCACCAACTTTGTTGCCGATGAGTTGCTCAAGAATCGAGCTGGAGAGAACGTCATCGCCTTGATGTCGGCCAGCTTGCCTGTCATGTCCGAAACCTCCTGTGATGCAATGTTATTAAAGTTGTTCGAGGCAGCTGGAGCACCTTTGGACAAGACTCCCGGTCTGGGACAGCTAAGATCACTCCGCGAGACTCTGCTCCCCCTCGCCAGGAGCACAACTTTCAAGGATAAGGTATTTCAGTACCATATTCTAGCCAAGCGGCTTCTTCGTGGTGATGCAGGTATAGACAATGCTCTTACATCTTTAAGCGTCCCTAGTGAGAAAACGACCGTTGAGGTGATTCTTTCTCTATCGGCCCTGATGCAGGACCCCACATTGATTTTGGATTACCATGGGCTCAGAGGCGCTGCTTGGGTAATTGCATATGCCCGACACGTACTCGGCCTCCCCGTTTGCGTCCTCAGATCTATTTCCAAAAGCGTTCCCATCAGCGGTGACTATCAGAGTGCAAGAGTTTTGGTGCACATTTACGAAGGGGAAGGTAAGTTCGAAATACTTGCGCAAAAACAGGTCCGAGACTACTTTGTCACTGAGAGTCTCGACACCGCCTCTTACGATGGATGGTGCGTTGATGTAAGAGAAATCAATGTGCTAGACAGCTATATGCCGACGCATTCGTCGAGAAGCGCTATTAGCATCATCATGCGAACTATGGCGAACGATACCGTGGGGCGATTAGTGCTCGGACTTAACGATTCCCGTCGAGAATCATCATTAGTAAGGGGAAGGTCACTTGAAATTGTACCGTATCTGGTCTACTGTCTCCCCACAATACGCAAAAGGGCCCAGAAGATACTCGAGCTTTTTGGTTGTGAAGCAGAGGTGGATGAGTCCTCTCAACTTGGTACTTGGAAAGACTTCTTTTCGATGCAGGACGGAGAACGTGACCGTGATGCAGGACGTTTTCCGGCAAATTCTGAGTATCTTTCCCGTTACTATATGGTCTCCGGTCCTGCGTGGAAGACAACTGGCCTAGGAGCTCCTTGCGGAGCGTCGATAGGAACCTTTGAAATTGATCAGCAAAGACTTGATAAAGATTCCCAGCAGCGGATCGCTTTTCTTCTCAAGCTTGTGCATGCTGCTTCGTGGCTGGCCTTCACGGACTGGCACGAAAATGTTCGATTTCTTTCGATAACTTTCCTTGAAAAGGACATTCATTGGAGTAGCTATTACCCGTTCTACTGCCCTTTCTATGGGGCCCCCTATATCCTTGAAGAGGAATGGTTCCACAGTAGAAATCGTGTTGAGTTTTTTCCGGACGACTTGTGTAAGATTGTTGCGATAATCTCTATTGGTGGACTTCGAGAAGGAGAACCGTCTTTTAAAGATAAGAGCCTGTTGTGCTTGGAGCACAAGGGCATCATCTTTGCACAGAATGCGACATTCCGGGAGACACTAGACTTTACAGCATGTGTACTCCATCTTACCTCTGGCATCATCGTTGTACACAATGAACCGCGAAAGGCCATACATGCCGCCTCACCCGACGAGAAACCCAAACTGAAGATAGAACCTCCAAAATGCGTTCAAGCAGACAATTTCAGCCCCGTTGATCTATTCTCCTCAATATCCGTAACAACCCGTGTAGTGAATTCCGGGAAGGATTTGGGCTTACACCAGAGAGCTATCCTGAATGATGCGATCACTACTGTTCGGATCCCAGGGGATATAAGTAGCGCCTTATTAAGAACATGTGTTTCCCTACCTTGCAAACATGACTACTACCGCGAAATAAAGTCAACCTACGAAACCAGGCCGGAAAACAGCCTCACCAGCACGTCAGTGAACCCAAAAGCCCGAAGGTTAAGGCAGGGAATATGCATGGAGTTCGAATGGGGAAGTACATGGCTTCAAGCAGTTGACTAGAACCCCAAAGGCCAATGGCTGGCTCTTCAAGGCTCAAGCTATCCCGATGGATATATAGTCTTGCAACGAGACTGCTGCATCCCATGTATACTAGAAGCAGCGGAACGAGTGGAAGGGCCTGACCTCGCTGCTATTGTCTCCATCATCCCTGGAAGATTAAAAGGCGAAGAGCTCAGCAAAACACCCAATGCTTGAACGTCGTTCTGCCAAAACTACTTTTATCTTGGATAATTGAAAATCATTAGGCTTACGTAGTGGCAACCTCTCAACGGCTGAGCTTTGCCAGATTCCTCACACCATGTATGGACCGGTGGTCAAATCCGTGTCCTTTAAGAATGATATCCTTGACTCCAAGCCCTCGGAACCATCACGGTCGAACGCTGGTCAGGATTGAATAATGGTCGGGTTACGTAGCGCTGCTCTCGGAAATGCAATCATTCGGAAGACATCTACATGCCATTGGATAAGCCTAAAATGATGCTATCGATTTTGCAGACTTTCCACCGAGTTCGCCTGACTCGCTACATCTCTTGGGTAATGAGGTCCTTATACCCACCTTCCAATTTCTTCACTGCCATAATGGAAGGCTTCCATATTATCTCCATACTAGTCGAAAGATTATAGTACATGAACTGAAGCGTGATTATTAAAAGCAACAAACGGAGCTTTGATGTCGTCATCATGGCACTCTGAGTGCTGCTTTCGAAAACCACCGGCTTCGTCCCAGAGATATCACTGCCATTCGGGCTCAACGTCTGCATCGGCCCACTGACAAGGACAACACTAGCTCTCGTATCCATGGAGATCACCGCTCCAAAAAAAACACTGATCGCAGAACCTGGTCTTAAGGTTTTGCCATCAATGACAAAGTCAGATGACGAATCGGCCGTGTACTTCGACCCTGCGAAAGATAGGACTGGCGGCTGTGTGATCTCCGGCTTCGTGTTGAATACATCCTGCGTTTCGGTAGGCAGGAAATTCATGGCGCTTGCTGGAGTTGTGGGAGGCAATAGGGTAAGTAACGGTGGAGTGTCGGATGAACTGGACTGCGTGGCCCAGCTGTAGGAGGCTCCATCTGCAATCACCACGCCAGAGCCTACAGAGATAAGATGCCCAGAATACGTCACGCGGGTGCCTGGGGAGAGCGTAGAGCTGCCTTGCAGAAGTAGTCCTCCGTCAGCTGCCTCGTGTGGTGACATTTTGTCCAGATCGTCTTCTGGATCCTTTGCAGCTGCGGACGGCAGCCCCGAGCCAATCGTTGAGTCGTAAATACCGGATGCTTCATTGTTTAATCCTTCAGCTCCTGACGAAGCCGCAGGGTGTGGAACATCAAGCTTAGTGTGATGATCCAGACTTGGGTCTTCGCTGTGTAAGGACAATGATTGCTGCTTACTCGCTCCTGCGCCTGCGGACATTGATGCAGGTGAATAGTTGCTCTGGTCAATGTGAAGTCTCGAGTGAGTAGAACCATAGCTTGTGACAAGCGGATCCCCTGAGATTAGTTTACCGATCCCTGCGGCTTCATTCTGCAAAGACGAGGGTGATTCTGAGACGATTCCTGATTCGGAGGTGAAGGTTGCAGGTGGAATAGACTTCTGTTCATCCTTGGGGTCCTCATGCAGGGTCCCGGTGCTCGCGACCTTATCAGTACCCAAGTCCTGTGAGCCTTGATATTTTTCATTAGGATCAGAGGGAGACAGAGCTTCCCACGTGTGTTTGACTGAATTCGGTGTTCCTACCGGATCTCCCACCACCATGTCGCCAGACGACGCGGTGGGTCGAATTTGCTGCGTGTTCCGGCCCTTCCCAGGCATCGTGGAGGTCGCAGTAGGGAGCTGGTTGACTACTGAACTAGCCGGTTGTGCTGAGCTTCTTGATTCAGGAATAGATTGTGCCGAGACAGGAGGCGCCATTGCGCTTGCCTTTGTCAATGCAATAGGTGGATCGTATCCGCCGTAGTTTGAGCCTGTAGTATACCCACTCCAGAGTGGATCAACTCTTGAAAGTCCTGGAGGCATGGACAAAAGAGGCATGCCTTCAAGAACATGTGAGGATTTATCTCCTGGTTCAACGACAGCAGTAGGCCCGAAACAATTTGCTCGCGTGGCTACCTCATTATCAGGCTGGGGATAATACAGTTGAGTATAATTGACAGGACTCCAGTCGGTGTGGTAGCAGTGACCTGTCGAGAGAGCGGTTGGGTCGTATGCAACGGTGGCAAGATCGTGAGCAGTGCCGACGTTGGTAGATGGGCAGTTCTTCGAGTCTTGCGCCTCTATGACTGCCATCAGCCTCGTATAAATCACGTAGACCGATGGTGATGTACTACTCATATTAGAGGCTACGTGAGCGACTCGAAGATATGATGCACTTACAATGTCAAATTGTCAGATATCACTGTCGATGGTCCTCTTGATGCAGGAACGGTTCGGTTTTCCCGCCTTAGGTCCTCTGGGGCCCAATAGACCAGCCGTAATCTGTCCGCACCAATAATGCATGAAGCACTTGCACAGAGATTCTATGACAGATTTGAGCCCGAAGTTGGGATGGTCTTATTCGTCAATGTTTTTTGTGCTGAGCTTAAGCGAGAGGTATTCCCTGATGGTTTGAATGCTACAAAATGAGTCAAAGTCGATAGGGATTGACACCAGCGCAGACAAGTTTGTGTACGGAGAGGAAAACGCACGTGGTATTGTAGTCTTGACCGCAGTGAGAAGTAGACCAAGAGTGATCCACGGGAAACAGAACTTGATCATGGTGTCTAAACTTGCTTGGAAATACCGCAGACATTCTACGAACAAGGACGAGAGCTGATCCCTAATTAAGATGTCGTTCTCTTTTGAATGAAATCGAATTGCCGGAGCTGAGTTCAGGATTCTCAGCGTCACACCGGACGGACGTAGTACATGTCGCAACCGCCAACGCATCGTCAGCCTTCAGGCCTCGGCGCACCATTGGAATAATTACAAACAAACATAAACAGAAATTCTCGCAGTGACTGGCGTACAACCAAGGTGCCATCAACATAAACATCGAATGCGCTCCCTCAGATGAAGGATAACGATGTTGTGTGGCGGAATCCATGGTGCGTCCTGTCGAAGATACCGAGAAGCACGCTAGACTTGTAGCTCGTCGCGCCGCTCATCATCCATCCAGCATGTCCCGATCAGCCTTTGAAACGGACGGGAAATCCGCAAGACAGCAGCGCAACGCACAACTCGGCTAACTTGCCTGACACGCATAGCTTCGAAGGCCAAGCTTGATTCAAAGCGCCTTGATGACAGAGGACGTAACTCGGAAGAATCCTAGCATGACACCCACAAGATAGTCCCAACGTATACACATCTCCATGGAAGTCTCAGCGCCCATTCTCGACCCAGCAACCGCTCACTTTTCACTCCCTACCCCTTTTCCATCAACGCTGTTCTCTCCTGTCTCCTCATCCTTCCCACCTCCACCCATCTTCCCACGCTGAATTCGTTCCCATTCCTCTCGATCATCAGCCGCATCGGCATCATTTGCCGTGATGCTCACCGTCTCATCTTCGATTTCTTCCGCCAGTATAAGATTAAGGAAGATGGCTAGGAAAGCAGTCACTGCGAACCTATTAGCATAATCATCACAAGCCGAGGTGAATATTTATCTTACCGGCAAAACCCGTCTCCAAAATCAACACAATCGCATTGAAGAACCCCTGCTTCAACTGATTCCCCCCCCTATACGTAAACACAAACGAAAACCACTTCGGCACCAAGATAGCTCCAAAACCCAACGACATGGCCGCCGTCAAAATGAATCGATTGCGTCTTGTAAACGGCACAGTGGAGATGATACGGATACCGGAGACAGCTACGGAGCTGAAGAGGAAGGTCGTGAGACCGCCTAGTACGGGGGCGGGGATGGCGACGAGGGCTGCGGCGAATTTGGAGAAGATGCCCATTATGACGAGGAAGAAGCAGGCGCCGTAGCCGGCTTTGCGGTTGGCGCAGCGGGTTAGGGCGATGACACCGTTGTTTTGGGCGAAGGTTGACTGGATGTCATCTCTACGTCAGCTTTGTTTAACCTTGGGCTTCGAGCTGGCTGTAGGGAATTAGGTAGTATTGGAAGGGTGACGGCTCAGGAGAACAACCCAGTGACACAATTTGGATTCAACTTGGGGGGTAAGTTTTTGAAGGTGACGTACCATGGGTGTAATGGTGCAAAGACCAGCAATCAGTCCATTGAACCCGTCTGCGAGGACTCCACCCTGAATGCGGGAATCGAAGAGCTTTCCCTCGACCTCCAATCTGGAAACATCGCACGTAGCAGTGATATCACCAATAGCTTCCATCATCAAAACAATATAAACAGCCATCAGCGGTAATATGATCGGTGCATATACAGTCAGCGGGAACGTCTTGACCCAAATGAACGACACCGCAGGCGCTGCATCGATCCCAGAGGAAGGGAAGTACCCAGTAGCGCCAGCAATGATACATCCAACCAGGAGGCCGACAACCACAGCGCAGGACTTCATGATCGGGCTACCGAAGCGTTCGCAGAGAATGATGGTGACGAAGCCGAGGCCGATATACTCGGCACTACCCCACGGTAAAGCGTGCGGAGCCCCGACCTCAGGACAGACACTGTAAGGGCCACTGGTAGGGCGAGTGATACAGCCCGGAGTGCCAGAACCTCCAGCCCAATCTTGAAAGCCGCTTTGAATTAGGGAGATACCAATCAGTGTCACTGTAGGTCCAGTAACCAGTGGGGGGAAAACCTTCTTCAAGACAGCTGGCTTTGTGAACGAGAGACCGATTTCGAGCAGAGAGCATAGGCAAGCAGTCCCAAGCAGGGCCCCGTAGCCTTTTGGACATGGGAGCTTAGTTCCATCTGCGCCGGTGGGACAATATCCCGTCGCGTACATCTGCGAGAACGCCCCTGCCGTGACCGGGATGATTGAGAAACTCGTTTCAACGACAGAAATCAAGCCAGTACCGACATAATACGGAGACTTATAAATATGGAATCTGGTAATCTGGATGGAAGAAAGAATGCCAGCCACGATCAATGCGGTGGAAACCAGATACTGGGTATCATCTGCCCCCAAAGCCGCACCTCCTTGGCCGGCGATGATGATGGGAGGAGTAATGATGCCCGCCAACATTGACAACGCGTGCTGGAATCCTAGGAGTAGTGCGAGAAAGATTGGCATTTTATCATTGAGTCCGAAGAAAGGGGCGGCTCGCTTGGTTTTCTTCATGAATGGCAGGTCTGGCTTGAAGAGGAATGCATAGTCGTAGTCGCCGACTAGACCGTCTCTGCTTTCGTTCAGTGTCTCATCTTGCAATCAAATAGATCATATGGATTGTTCATACTTCGTCGTCAATGCTCTTGCGAAACACCTGGCTTTGTCGCTGAAAGCTTCTTTGGGTGCCATGTTCGGCCCAATTTGATCTGGTGAGTCGTCCATTATGGGTATGCGCAATGCGAAATTATATATATCAGCAAGAGAGCAGGCACTATATGAGTAGAGATGATGACCGCCAATCCTTGGACGTATTATGGTGGTATCTCATACGTAGCAAAAGGAAGCGGAGGTGGTCTCACAAATGCATAGAAAGCTCGACGATAGAGTCTTCGTCTTCTATTATAAAGAGACTCCTAAGCTTACTATCTTTTTCATATGCCCATGAGTGTACACGCAACCCGCCGAACTGCTACAGTCTGCCTTTGGAGTGTCGACATTTTAGCGTCGAAGTGACAGATAGCGGAAGCCCCTCTTCGGTAGTCGATCTATCTAAGTGCGCGGATCTGCGAGATCTCATGCAGAAATAAAATACCGCCGACGGTCTAGGCCCACGCCATCGATTTCAGACATATGGGATTTCGTCTGAGGTATGGTGAAGTTAAACTATGTAGACGGGAAATCGGCCCAAGGCGTCGGCAGCGTCCGTCGGATTTTCTCTTCTCAGCAACGCGTATTATTGTTCGTGTCCATTCGAGTACTCGGCACTCGCCCAGAAGTTCCAGACTATTGACCGAAATCGGAAGAACATCCCAAGCCCATTCGGGTCTATGTAGGTCGCTATCGCAGCTTTGGAAATGCATCTCGTGCTTCGTCCATAACCCAAAATTGCGACAATTGGCTCTTCCAGAGACCAAGGGTTGGCCAGACAAACGTTGCTCCCTCGTGGAGTCTGAGATGGTGTCCACTCACTGCTTGATGTAGAAGTGCTCTCCGGTCTCCAGAACAGTAATGGCGTCACCAACTGCGATTCGGCTTGCTTCTATCGCAGGAACCATTTGCATACCCAAACACGCATTTTTGGGATCGCCTTCATCGATCCGACGAATAGCCTTCAACGTCCTGTTAGGCTCGCTCCTATGCCTCACGCCCGTCGCTGGGTTCACGTTCGGCAGCAGACAGCGTACGGTACGGCAGGCAGCATAGTATTCAAAATCACCAATACTGATACGCTTCCATGAATCTTCAGCATATGCATCACCTCCTGTAATGACAATATTGGGGCGAAAATTCTGAGCGCCGATCGAAGGCGCACCCTTCTCCATGTTTCTTGCAACATCGTGTACACTTGCCAGGTTGAGTATGTGTAGAGGGTACGCATCCTGGAAGGCCACAGTAGACTGATAGCCAATCTCAGCTCGGCGAGGTGCGCACCGATAGACTTCTCTGGGTTTGTCTGAACGCGCTCGAAACAAGGCTAGGTGATTCGTGATCCCGAGGTAGTATCGCAAATCTTGTATCCAGGGTTCCGACGATTCGGTGCTGGCCATGAGAAGCGATGTAGGATTGTCTTTCCATATCTCCATATTTTCGACAGGATAGCCACTCTTACAAACCTGCTCGTCTGTGGGATTGAATGGTATGTGGACTGTGGTCTCCCGTTTGCGCCCAAATGGTTTCAATATATCCCATACACCTCTCCAGAATCCGATCTCTTTCACAAGGGACGGAAATCTAAGGACGAGAACCCCTTCACTCTTGATATGGGGATGTTCCTTGGCGTACGTCAAGGAAGACTGGTCAGGAATCCAGAGCTCAGTCTTGACATTAGCCATGGCCGGAAACGTCCTCTGAGTGATGAATTTCCATGCATGCTGGGCCTTTTCTTCTCTAGACTCATCTTGGCTTGCTGGAAATTTGCTCACCAATTGAGCAAAGCAGAACTGGCGATCATACTCCATTCCTCTCCCAGTGACCGTGCCCTCATTGAGCTCGACTCCCTTG
>JAABUI010002004.1_pt1 | contig 11474 bp, 11 predicted proteins | sample 5559111 | NCBI WGS metagenome assembly JAABUI01 (sample SAMN10711870, study PRJNA513365) | rock metagenome | isolation source: Antarctica rocks | place: Antarctica: Victoria Land, Buttleship Promontory
CCACGTCCACCTCGACGTCGAAGTGACCGCCGTTGACCAGCACGGCGCCGTCCCGCATGACCGCGAAGTGCTCGGGCCGCAGCACGTCGCGGTTGCCGGTGGCGGTCACGAACACCTCGCCGACGCGAGCCGCCTCGGCCATGGGCAGTACGCGGTGGCCCTCGAGCACGGCTTCCAGAGCCCGCCCCGGGTCGACCTCGGTGACGATGACCTGGGCGCCCAGACCCCTTGCCCTGCTGGCGATCCCGGCTCCGCACCAGCCGTACCCGGCCACGACGACCGTCGTCCCCGCCAGCAGCACGTCGGTGGCCCGGATCACCGCTTCGAGCACCGACTGCCCCGTGCCATGCCGGTTCGCGACCAGCCGCTGCGTGGCGGTGTCGTCGACGGCCACCATCGGCAGCCGCAGCGCCCCTTCGGCCGCCATCTGCCGCAGCCGCAGGACGCCGGTCGAGGTCTGCTCGCAGCCCGCCCGCACCCCCTGCAGCAGCTCGGGGCGGGCGTGCAGGACCTGCACGAGGTCGCAGCCGTCGTCCAGCACCACCTGCGGGCCGGCAGCGAGCACGGCCGCGAGGTGGGCGGTGTACCCGGTGCGATCGATGCCGTGCCGGGCGTGCACCCCGACACCGAGGTCGGCGACCAGTGCAGCCGCCACGTCGTCGTGCGTGCTGAGCGGGTTGGAGGCCGCCAGGTGCAGCTGCGCGCCGCCGGCGGTCAGGGTCCGCGCGAGGGCGGCGGTCTCCGCGGTGACGTGCATGCAGGCCGCGACGACCAGCCCCTCGAGCGGCCGCTCCCGGGCGAAGCGCTCGCGCAGCAGGCCCAGCACCGGCATCGCCCGCTCGGCGTAGGCGATCCGTCGCGCGCCCTGCTCGGCCAGCGACAGGTCGGCGACGTCGAAAGCGGGCACGGTCGCAGACTAGGGTCCGCCGGTAGCCGCCTGCGCCCTGCGGACGGATCGACCGAGGACGCCGTCGGGCCTGTCGCGGGTGCGCACGTCGCAGCGGGCAAGGTCGGCGCGTCACCTGGTGGAGGCCACGATGGAGCAGCTTCGGACGAGGATCGAGGGCGGTACGGCGTTCGCCCGCACTCTCGGCGCGACACTCGTCTCGCTGGGCGACGGGACCGCCGAGATGCGCCTGGACGCACCAGAGTCCCTCCACAACCACGTCGGAGGCCCGCATGCCGCGGCGCTGTTCGGCCTCGGGGAGACGGCAGCAGCGGCCGTCGTGGTCAGCGTGTTCCACGACCTCGTCGACCGGGGCGCCGTACCGCTCATCAAGGGCGCCAGCATCGACTACCGCGCGATCGCCACCGGGGTCGTGCTCGCCACGGCCCATCTCGCCGGTGACGGCGAGGACGGCGTACGCGCCTCGGTCGCCGAGCGCGGGCTCGCCACCTTCCCCGTCGAGGTCGTCTTCCGGCGCGAGGCCGACGGGCAGGAGACCGGCTCGATGACCGCGCAGATGGCGCTCAAGCGCTTCGCGTAGGGCCCTCAGCCGGAGCGGTCCAGGTCGGGCTCGAGGTACATGGAGCGGGCAAGCGGCTCGACCGCGCGGACGCGCGCCTCGGCATCGTCGATGGCCCGGGCCACCTCGGGCAGTGCGAGTCCCGGGGCGATCGCCACCTTCGCCGCGACGAGCAGCTCCTCCGGGCCGAGGTGCATGGTCTTGAGGTGGATCACGCGCAGGACGCTGGTGCCGTCGACCAGTGCGGCGCGGACGGCCTGCACCGACTCGGGGGATGCGGACTCCCCGATCAGCAGGGCCTTCATCTCGACGGCGAGCAGGACCGCGACGGCGCCGAGCAGCAGCCCGATGGACAGGGTGCCGATGCCGTCGAAGACGGGTCGGCCGGTCAGTAGCGCCAGGCCCACTCCCAGCAGCGCGAGGACGAGACCGAGCAGCGCGGCGCAGTCCTCGAGCAGGACGACCGGCAGCTCGGGGGCGGTCGCGCGCCGCACGTACGCCAGCCAGCCCAGCTCGCCCTTCTGCGGCGCCGCCTCCCGCACCGCGGTACGAAAGGACAGGCCCTCGGCCAGCAGCGCGAACACCAGGATCGCGACCGCGACGGCCGGCGTCTCCAGGGCGTGCGGGTGCCGGATCTTGTCGATGCCCTCGTAGACGGCGAACAGGGCGCCGAGGGTGAACAGCACCACGGCCACCGCGAAGGCGTAGAAGTAGCGCTCCCGGCCGTACCCGAAAGGGTGCCGCTCGTCGGCGTCCCGCCTGGCCCGCCTGCTGCCAACCAGCAGCAGCCCCTGGTTGCCGGAGTCGGCGAAGGAGTGCACGGCCTCGGCGGCCAGGGAGGCCGAGCCCGTGATCAGGAAGCCGACCAGCTTGGCGGCGGCAATGGCGAGGTTCGCGCCCAGCGCTGCGCCGACGGCCTTGCCGCCACCGCCGGTGCTCACCGGTCGATCCGCTCCTTGAGCTCGGTGATCACCTCGACGGGTGTGGGGTCGGTGCCCTGGGCCAGCGCCAGGTAGGTGCTGGCGAAGTCACCGAGCGCGATCAAGGAGGCCAGCCGTTCGAAGCTCGAGGCACCCTCGGCCCGCAGCTCGGCAACCTCGACGCCGCGTTCCCGGGCCAGCTCGCGGACGACCTCTGCGCGCAGGGCGACCCGAGGGTGCTCCTCGCTGTCGCGCAGCAGGACCAGGGCGAGCCGGGTCCGGCCGGGCTCCTCGTCGTCCGCCCGGTCCCGGAATAGATCCTGCTCGGATTGCAGCCCCCGCGAGAACGGCCCGTCGAGCGCCACCACCTGGTTGTGCCCGACCTCGGGCAGCACGCCGTAGGCCGCTGGCGTGGCCGCGTTCTCGTTGATCTGACAGGCCAGCCGGTGGGCCGCCACCCCGGCCAGGGGTGAGCTGCCCCAGGCCGTGGGCAGCTGGCCGGCCAGCGCCATCGCCAACGACTTGGCCGGGTTGAGCACGCTGTCGGCGTCGGGGCGGCAGCGGACGGCGATCTGCTCGAGCAGCAGCGCGGCCTCGGCGACCACCCCGGCCGGCGCCTCCAGCAGCCCGAGCGCGTTCCCCGCGATGATCAGCGGCGTGGACAACGCCCACACCGAGGCGCGCGGCTGGCGACCGGGGGAGACCGGCACGAACTGCGCCCGGCCCCGTCGGGCGAGCGCCTCCAACGGGGACCCGGCCGCGCCGACGACGAGCAGCCGGCAGCCGCGCCGTACGGCTTCGTCCAGGCCGGACAGGGTCTCCTCGGTCCGGCCGGAGCAGGACACCGCGATGACGAGGTCCGCCGCGCCGACCCAGGTGGGCAGTCCGTGGGCGCGGTGGGTCACCACGGGAAGCGGGCAGGTGGGGCCGGCCACCGCTGCCAGCACGTCGCCGGCGATGCCCGACCCACCCATGCCCAGTACGACGACGGCGCGCGGGCGGTCCTGCCCGCGCAGCGCCGCGAGGCCGGCCTCCGCGGAGAGGACGGCCGCCTCGCGCACCTGCGCGGCGCCGGAGGCCACGGCCGGGAGCATGCCGCCGCGGTCGCGCGCCGCCAGTGCGTCCGGGTCGTCCAGCAGCTCCGGCGAAGGGCTCACGAGGGTGTGCGGGCCTCATCGATGAGCAGGACGGGGATGTCGTCGCGCACGGGGTAGGCGAGCCCGCAACCGGTGCAGACCAGCTCACTCGCGGCGTCGTCCACCCGCAGCGGCGACCGACAGGCGGGGCAGGCGAGGATCTCGAGCAGCGCGGCGTCCAGGTTCATGGCAGCACCCTATCCAGGCAGGGCGCACCCGCCGGGCTCAGGAGCGGATGAGCGCCAGCACCTGCTCGCGCACCTGCGCCACCCCGGCCTGGTCCGGGGCCTCGACGTTGAGTCGTAGCAGCGGCTCGGTGTTGCTGGCCCGGATGTTGAACCACGCGCCCTGCCCGAGGTCGACCGTGAGGCCATCGAGCTCGTCCTGGGTGCGGTCGGCGTAGGCCTTCTTGACCGCCGCCACGCTCGCTGCCTGGTCGGCCACGGTGGAGTTGATCTCGCCCGAGGCGGCGTAGCGCGCGTAGGACGACAGCAGACCCGACAGCGGGCCTTCGGCGTGCCCCAGCGCGGCGATCGTGTGCAGCGCGGCGAGCATGCCGGAGTCGGCGTTCCAGAAGTCGCGGAAGTAGAAGTGGCCGGAGTGCTCCCCGCCGAAGACGGCCCCGGTGCGGGCCATCTCGGCCTTGATGAAGGAGTGGCCGACCCGGGTGCGGACCGGGGTGCCGCCGTGCTCGGTGACGACCTCGGGCACGGCGCGGCTGGTGATCAGGTTGTGGATCACCGTCGAGCCCGGGTCCTTCGCGAGCTCGCGGGCCGCGATCAGCGCGGTGAGCACCGAGGGGCTGACGGTTTCGCCCCGCTCGTCGATGACGAAGCAGCGGTCGGCGTCGCCGTCGAAGGCCAGCCCGAGGTCCGCGCCCTCGGCGAGCACACGTGCCTGCAGGTCGGCGGTGTTCGCCGGGTCGATGGGGTTGGCCTCGTGGTGCGGGAAGGAGCCGTCGAGCTCGAAGTACATCTTGACGACCTCCAGCGGCAGACCCTCGAACGTGGTCGAGACCGTGTGGCCACCCATGCCGTTGCCGGCGTCCACGACGACCTTGAGCCCGCGGATGCCCTCGAGATCGGGCACCAGCGAGCGCATGTACCCCGCGTAGCCGGCCAGCACGTCCTGCTGGGTGACCGTGCCCTGGCGCTCGCCCGACGGAACGCCCTCGGCCAGGAAGCGCTCGGCCTCGGCGCGGATCTCGGCCAGCCCGCTCTCCTGGCCTACCGGCTTCGCACCGGCGAGGCAGAGCTTGATCCCGTTGTAGCGCGCGGGGTTGTGGCTGGCCGTGAACATCGCGCCCGGGACGTCCATGGACCCGGCGGCGTAGTACAGCAGGTCCGTCGAGCCAAGCCCGCAGTCAACGACGTCGGCGCCCTGGCTGGTTGCGCCCTCGGCGAAGGCCTGGCTGAGCTCCACCCCGGAGTCGCGCATGTCCCGGGCGAGCACCAGACGCGTGGCACCGGTGAAGCGGGCGAAGGCCGCGCCGAGGGCCCGGGCGATCTGCGGGTCGAGCTCGTCCGGGACGACACCGCGGACGTCGTACGCCTTGACGATCGAGGACAGGTCGCGGGTCGGCGGGGTCACGCGGAGACCTTAACGCCGGCTTCAAAGCTTTCGCTTCTGCGCCTTTCGCAGCACGGCGGAGACGTCCAGCCCGGTCCCCGCCTGCGTCCACGTCTTGTGCTCGCAGGCGTGACAGGAGGAAAAGTCCACCACCGAGCCGTCGGTGAGGGTCATCGTGATCCGGGTGACCCGGTTGCCGACGCACCGGGCGCAGACGGCGAGGTGGCGGGCAGGGGTGGTCACGAGGGACAAGACGGCCTCCGGGGCGCAAGCGACTCGCCCGGTGCTACGGGCGTAAACCCTACTTCGGCCGCTGAGTCAACGACCTTGAGGATTGCGGCGTGTCGCGGACGAACCGGACCCGCGGTGCCGTGCGTGGCCCGGCGGGACCGGCCGGTCAGGACGGGCTGGGCACCGAGCGCAGATGACCGCGCCGACCGCTTGTGCCGGTGTCCTGGGCCGGCCCGGCGGCTGCCCGACGCGGCCGAGCGGCCTCGCGGACGGCGTTGGCCAGCGCCTCGAGGTCGTCGCTGCTGCGCGCCCGGGTCTGCGCCGGGTCCGGCTCGTGCCGGACGACCGCCCAGCCCCGGGGCGCCGTCAGCCCGGACGCGTGCGCCTCGCAGAGGTCGTAACAGTGCGGCTCGGCGTAGGTGGCCAGCGGGCCCACGACCGCGGTCGAGTCGGCGTACACGTAGGTGAGGGTCGCCACGGCGGGCACAGCGCACGCGGTGCGCGAGCAGCGCCGGAGGGTACCCACGTCGCGGGACGCTAGTCCCCCGCACGGCCCGCGACCACCAGGCCGCGGAGCGCGGCCCCGTGTCGCAGGCGGAGCCGGGCTCCGCGGCACCGGCCGGTGCCCCGAGCTGACATGGCACCCTGCCCGGGTGAACCAGCCGGGAGGGACCCCGTGACCGGTCCGCGCAGTCGGGACAGGCACGGCCGCGGTCTCCGGGGGCGCCTCGCGCTGCCGGAGGTGCAGGTGTCGGGCCGGTCGGTGCGCGTGCCGCTCGCACAGACCCCCCGGGAGCGCTTCGACGACCTCGTGCGCGAGGCCGTGGCCCGCCTCGAGCAGCGCTGGGCGGCCGAGCTGAGCAGGGTCGAGTTCGCGGTGGAGGACGTCCCCTCCCCGTCGGTGGGGGACGCCGACGCCGCGTACAACGCGGGGGTGGTGGCGGATGAGACTCCCGGAGGCGCCGTCCCCCTCGGGCGACTGCTCCTGCCGGGGCCGCACGGCAGCCCGGCCCGGGTGGTGGTCTACCGCCGGCCGCTCGAGCTCCGCGCGGTCGACCGACGCGACCTGCTCGAACTCGTGCACGAAGTGATCGTCGAGCAGGTCGCGCGTCTGCTCGGGCTGGACCCGGACGAGGTCGACCTGCCTCCCGGCTGATCGCGCGCCTACCCGGCCGCCCCGGGGTCGCGGACCACGGCGGGACGCAGGACCTGCTGGGCCGGGCTCTGCAGGTCGAGCAGCGTCGTCAGCGGCCCGTCCGGGCCGCTCTCGCGCAGGTAGCGCGCGGCGTAGACCGGGGCCGAACCAGCGGCGGCGACGACCTCGAGGGCGAACCGGCCCTGCGTGGCCCCCACGATCAGCGACACCAGATCGACCGTGATGGTGCGGCCGGCCGGAACCCGCACGGTCGTCGCCCTGGGCAGCCGGGTGGTGCTGCCGCTGATCGCGACCGGCCTCAGCAGTACGGAGGCGGGCGCAGCACCCAGGGTGGACAGCAGCAGCGTCTCCTGCCTGGACTCGTCCAGGTCGACGTCCGTCAGCAGCGCCGGTCCGGATAGCGGCGCAGACCCTGCTGTGTAGGAGATCTCACTCACCGGTCCGCTGTCGGAGGTGTCCAGGACGTACCCGCCCGCGAGGACCGGGCCTCCGGAGCTGACCACGCGCAGGGCCAGTCCGGAGGTGTCGGTGAGGGCGTCGAGCCGCTCGCGGAGCGTGTGCCCGGCGGGCACCCGCACCGCCTCGAGGCCGGTCGGGAGGAACTGCCCGTCACCGGTCGTCACCTGGACGCTGACCGTCGTGTCGTCGGGCCCGGGGTTGGTGATCAGCGCGTAGCGGCGCCCGGGGCCGGCCGGGACGCCGGGTACGACGACGGTCGTGGCGGGTGGCTGCGACTGCGGCACCCACTCGACGCCGCCGGGCACCTGCCCGTCGTACCGCGCGTGGCGCAGCGCGGCCACGACGCGGCCACGCCGGGTTCGCACGTGCACGGTCAGCAGGTCCTTGCCGGCCGCGAGGGTGTCGAGCTGCACGAACGTGCGGCTGTGCGGGGCGACCGCCAGGCCCGCGCCGCGTCGGGGATCCTGGGCCCCGGTCGAGCTGAAGACCGCCACGTCGACCAGGGCCGGGGCGTCGTCGCTGTTGGCGAGCACCAGCAGGCCGCGCTCGCCGGCCGCCGCCCCGCCGCCGCCGACGAACCACGCCTCGCTGGACGGCGGTCCGCGCCGCAGCCCGGCGAACCCCCGGTCGGCCGCGCGGTCCCCTCGGGTGAGTTGCTCCACCTCCAGGCCGCCGGCCAACGGACCGCGAGCCGTGACGACCACGCCGTCCCTGCTCACGTCACCCCCGAACCCGGCACTCACCTGACCGGGCCGGACGGCCGCGCGGCGCAGCCGCGGTCCTGAGGGGGACAGCCGTTGCGTCTGGATCGACCCCTCGCTGCTGGTCGCGGCCGAACCGGCGCTCACCCGAGTGGTCACGCCGCCGCCCTGACGCAGGTCGGGGCACACGGCAGTGGCGCCGATGACGGTCACCGGGCGGCCCATCCCGGCACCGACCAGTGCCGGGAGTCCGGCGGCGGTCGCCGCGGCCGTACCGGCGACGAGGAGCCCGACGACGCCGACGAGGGCGAGCGGAGGCAGCACCGTGGAGCGGCCGCCGGCCACGTGCGCGCCCCTGCTCACCGGTGCACCTGCGCAGGGTCGGCGTCGTCGTCCTCGAGCCCACGGTGCGTCCGGCCACCGGGCGCCCCCAGCACCGCGACCAGGAGCAGCACGACGCCTTGGACAGCGAGCCAGAGGTGGCGCCACCCCTGCTCGTGGTGCAGCTCGAGCCGTCCGCCCTCGGGCAGCAGGACGAAGGCCTGCGCCCATCCCCAGGCCGTACGGCGGGGCAGCGGGTGACCGGACAGGCTCGCCCGCCAGCCGGCGTCGGCGGCGTCTGCCAGCACGAGCAGCCGGCCGGGAACGCCTGCCGCCAGCTGGTCCACGGCGCCCTCCCGGCCGGCGCCCAGTGCGCGGGGCGCAGCGCGGCGCAGCAGCTCGGTCGTGGGCCCGCGGGCGCCGAGCAGGGCTGGGGCCGCGGCAGCCGGCGACAGCACCGTCAGGCGCGAGGTCGGGGCCAGGACCTGCCACAGCAGCACCGGACCGGCCGCCCGACGTACCAGACCCGGCTGGGCGTCCAGACCGGCCGCCACCGCGTCCGTGCCCGGACCGGAGCGGAGCACGACGTAGCGGACGGCACGGGTCGACAGGGCCTGCGCGGCGTCGCTCCCGCGGGGCGAGAGCAGGTCCCCGACCACCTGGTCGAGCTGCTGGGTCTGGCCGGTGGCCGGCGACGTGTCGGCTGCGTCGAAGCGGTCACCCACGGCGCTGGTCAGCTCGTAGGCCACGGCGCCCTGCGAGGACGGCGCCAGCACGAGCGCCCGCAGCCCGGCAGTCCCCGCGAGCTCGGCCTGCGCGAAGGCCGGGAGCAGCGGTCGCTGCTCCCGGTGCAGCCGGTCGGCGGCTCCCGCGTCGGCGCCCCGGACGAGCCAGCCCGCGGCGGCCAACACCGGTACGGCGGCGGCGGCACCCGCCACGACCGAGGCCAGCAGCTGACGCCACCCGAAGGTGACCCGGGCCAGTCGGGTGCGCACCTGGTCGGCGGCGACCAGGGCCGCGAGCAGCATCGAGGCCGCAGCCAGCTGCAGGGCCACCCCGGGCCACAGCGGCTGCGCGCCGGACGCACCGGCCGGCGCGACACGTAGACGGGCGAGCAGCAGGGCGAACAGCAGGGAGACACCGGCGACGGCCCACGCCGCCTGCGCGACCCCGCGTCGCTCCTGGCGGACCAGTCCGCCCAGGGCGGTCGAGCACCAGCCCCGCCGTGACGAGCGTGCCGGGCAATCCCGGACCACCCGGTGCAAGCAGGGGCAGGTGCCAGGCGGGCAGGCCCGCGTCCACGGTCGCCGGCGCCGTGCGACCTGCCGTGGTCAGCAGCAGCGCGGGGTGGGTGAGGACCCGCAGCGACCAGGGCATCAGGAGGGCGACGGGGGTCAGCGCGCTGAGCAGGGCGGCGGCGGCCTTGCGCCGCGCCGGCGCTCGGTCCGTGGCCCGGCGCAGGCCGACGAGCCCGCCGCCGATGAGCGCGACGGCGGCGGGCGGCCACAGGGCCGGCGCCAGGGCGACCACGAGCGACAGCCCGAGGCCGAGCGCCCAGGCCCACCGCCAGCCCCCCTCGGCCGGATCCTCCCGCAGGACCCGTGCTGCGCTCAGCAGCAGCAGCGGCAGGGCGATCTGCACGGCGGCGGCGTCAAGCCGCCCCGCAGCGACGGCCCCGGTCGCGACCGGCAGCAGGGCCCAGGTGGCCGCAGCCCACCAGCGCAGCACCTGGTGCCGGACGACGCGCCGGGCGGCCGCGTAGGCGGTCGCACCGGCCAGCGGGACACTGGCGAGCAGGAGCACGTCGACGGCCAGCCAAGGCTTGCCGAACAGCACGCTCGAGGCGGCGGCGAGCACCGCGAGGCCGGGCGGCGCGAGCCGTGACGAACCAACGGTCGTCGGGTGCCAGGAACCGGCGTAGGTCGCCCAGAGGTCCCGCGCGCCATCCGGCGCCGGCAGCAGCCGGCCGCCGGACAGCTGCCCGCCAACCACGCTCAGGACATGCCGCTCGGCGATCAGCGCGACGAGCGCCAACCCCAGCGTCACTAGCACGCCGGGCTGCAGCAGCAGCCGGCGAATGGTGCCCCCGCCGCCGCTCGGCAGCTCGCCTGTCGCCTCCGCACCGTCAGGCCCCGGGTCCCCCAGGGCGCCGAGCGGGCTGGCCCCTGGCGACGCACCCCCGGACAGCCAGTCCCCGAGCGCGCTGGCTCGGGCTCTCGCCCGGCCGGCGCGCGAGGCGAACAGCGGTCGCAGGGACCGGGCCGGAACCGTCCGGCTGGCCGCCCGGGCCTTTCGCGCTCGTAGCAGCATGACCGGATGGCCGACCACCGCGGCGTACGCCCGGAGCTCGTCGGCGGCGGCCGGGAGCTGCCGGGTGAGCAGCAGCACCAGGGCGCGCACCAGGGTGACGACCAGCAGTCGGGGCAGCAGCGTGCTGAAGCGGAGGAGCCCCGCGTGGGCGAGCAGGAGGAACACCGCATGCCGGCGGTCGGTCGCGGTCACCCGGCCTGGGGCAGCCTCGGTCTGCCGGCGCCCGGTGGTCGCGGCGCGCACATGGCGGACCCGCGCCGGCGGGACCACGAGGACGCGATGCCCGGCGGCGTTGACGCGCCAACCCAGGTCGAGGTCGTCGCGGAACACCGGTAGCGCGGCGTCCAGGCCGCCGAGGGCATCCCAGACGTCCCGGCGCACCAGGGCGGCGGCCGTCCCGACGGCCAGGACGTCGTGGACGGCGTCATGCTGACCCTGGTCGTACTCCCGGCGGTCCAGACCCGTCTCGCGGTGGCCGGCGCCGTCGGTCGTCAGACCCACCTCGACCAGGACGCGGGGATCGGACCAGTCCCGCACCTTCGGGCCGAGCACCGCCGCGGACGGGCTGCGCGTGGCCTCCGCCAGCAGGAGGGCCAGGGTGTCCGGCTCGACCGCGCAGTCGTCGTGCAGGAGCCACACCCAGCCGGCGGCCCCGGCTTGGGCGAGACCCGCTGCCACCGCGGCACCGAAGCCGGTCTCGCGCGGCAGCTGCAGCACCTCGCGGTACGCGGCCCGGAGCAGGGTGACGCTCTCGTCGGTGGAGCCGGTGTCGACGCAGATCACGTGCCGGGGCGAGACGGTCGAGGTAGCCAGAGCCGCAAGGACGTCCGGCAGCCAGGCTGCCCCGTCGTGGGCTACCAGGACCGCGGTGACGTCCACCGACGCCACGGTCGCGACCCCGGGCCGTGGCCGACGGCGGCGCTCGACGACAGGCGGCGGGGAGCTGGAGGGCATCACGGGGCGACCGGGGTGGGCGGGACGCGGGACCGGCCGGCCGGCCGGCCCACGAGGCGGGTGCCCCGAGGTTAGCGGCCCGGCGCCTCGGGGCGCCGGCAGCCGGCCCTTCGGTGCGCCGAGGCCGCTAGGGCGCGTCTCCTAAGCGTCTAGCCAGATCAGGATGCTGCGTAGGACGGCGGCGCCACGGAAGATCAGGGCGAGCTTGTCGTAGCGGGTGGCCAGGCCGCGCCACTGCTTGAACTGGTTGA
>JAABUI010002005.1_pt1 | contig 11473 bp, 7 predicted proteins | sample 5559111 | NCBI WGS metagenome assembly JAABUI01 (sample SAMN10711870, study PRJNA513365) | rock metagenome | isolation source: Antarctica rocks | place: Antarctica: Victoria Land, Buttleship Promontory
TTGGCGACCTTGTAGACGAAAATAATGCTCTGGGTGACCTCGCCGGTCTCGGTGAACTTGATCTGCTTGGTGATGCCGGTGAAGTCCACCTTCTTGAACGCCGCCGCGACCTTCATCCGGTCGCTCACGTCGTTGCCCAGGCCCTTGAGCACCGAGATGATCGCGTTGGTGGCGTCGTAGGCCTCGGGGGAGTACGTCCCCGGCTTGGCCCCTCCGTTGGTGGCCTTGAACGACGTCAGGAACCCAGCCGCCTTCGGGTCGGTGTTGGCGTCGCCGCAGGGGCAGGTGAGGTAGACGCCCTCGGCGTTGTCCGCGCCGGCGGCGGCGATGAACTTGTCGTCGTTAGAGCCGTCACCGGACAAGATCTTGCCGGCGAAGCCCTTGCCCTTCAGGGCGCGGACCAGCAGGCCGAACTCGGCGTAGTACCCGGAGTAGTAGAGCGCGTCGGGCTTGGCCGCCACGATCTTGTCGGCCTCGGCGGTGTAGTCCTTGGTCGGCGGGATGCCGTCGTGGGTGACCTTGGCGCCGTTGGTCGTGGCCTGCTTCTCGATGACCGTGGAGAGCCCCGTGCCGTACTCGCTCTTGTCGTCCAGGCTGAAGACCGTCTTGGCCTTGAGGGCCTTGGTCATGTAGTTGGCGGCCTCCTGGCCCTGGGCGTCGTCCGGCGGGACGACCCGGAAGAACGTCGAGAAGCCCAGCGAGGTCAGCTTGGGGTTGGTGGCCGAGGGGCTCACCGACAGCAGGCTGGCCTGGGTGAAGGCCGGCTCGGCCGCCTTGGTGGCGCCGGAGAACATCGGCCCGACGACGCCGACGACGCTCTTGTCGTCGATCAGACGCTGGGCCGCCGTCGCGCCCTGCTCGGGCTTGCCGATGTCGTCGCTGGAGCTGAGCTTCAGGGTGAAGGGCAAGTCACCCTTCTTGTTGGCCTCGTCGACGGCGGTCTTGACGCCGTCCTCACCGTTGATGCCGAGCTGGGCGTTGTCGCCGGACAACGGGCCCTGGAAGCCGATCGTGATCGTCTTCTTGCCTCCGGCGGCCGACGAGCCGCCCTTGCTGCTGCTGCCGCCGCCGCACGCGGACAGCGCCAAGGAGCCGACGACAAGAAGGGCGACGCTTGAGGTGGTACGTCGGAGCTGCACGCGGTTCTCCTCGAGTTGGACGGCGCCGCCCCTGTCAGAGCGCACGCTGTGGGGCGCACGCTAGGCGGGCCGGGTGCCGGGGAGGTTACGGCGCGCCGCACGATCTCGTCGGGCAGTCGCCGATCATCGTTGCCCAACCGTGTCCCCAGCTCGGACAAGCCGGACTCGACGGACATCCTGCAAGGGAGGGCCCGGAAACTGCCTTTGGCTCCGCCCAGGTCTTCCCCGACCCTGGACGTTCTCTACTCGGCAGCCCCCGGACCCCGCCATCGGCCGAACCCTAGACCTGGGGTCGAGGGCGCGTCAACGCAGTGCGGTGACCGCGGCGGTCAGCAAGGGTGCGACGAGCAGGGCGAGCAGCAGGTCCCCCACGGGCACCGCCTTGACCGCGAGCAGTCGCAGCCCGACGCCCAGCAGGAGCACACCGCCGGTGGCGGTGACCGCGGCGATCAGGGCCGCGGGCAGCAGAGCCCCGAGCAGCGCGCCGACCACGGTCAGGCTGCCCTGCACGACCAGCACCGACACCGCCGACGCCGCCACCCCCCAGCCCAGGCTGGCGGCGAAGGCGAGGGAGGCGAAGCCGTCCAGGGTGCTCTTGAGGGCGAGCTGGTCGATGCCCCTGCCCAACCCGTCCGACAGCGGTCCCAGGACGGCGAGCGGTCCGATGCAGAACACCAGCGACGCGGTGACGAAGCCCTCGACGAACTGGGCCCGCCCACCTCCCGCACCGCGCGCGAGGCGGCGCTGCAGCCCGGCCCCGGCCTGCTCCAGCCGGTCCTCGACCCGCAGCAAGGACCCGACGATGCCCCCGACCAGCAGCGCGCCGAGCACCACCAGCAGCGTGCCGCCGCTCGACACGGCCCTGGCGTACGCCGGGTCGTCCAACCCCTGGCGCACGTTGAGGCCGCCGATGACCAGTGTGACCAGTCCCAGGGCGTCGGTGACGGTGCTCCGGGTGCGGTCGGGCAGCCGACCGCCCAGGGCGACGCCCGCCGCCGAGCCCACCAGCACGGTCGCCACGTTGAGGGCCGTACCTGCTCCGGGCACCACCCTGCGGCCTTCCCTTCGCGATCAGTGACAGTAGGGTTCTGCTGCCCGCGGGAGCCTAGGTCCCGCGGCGCCGACCTCCGGGGAGAGCGTGTGGTCTGGACCTCAGCCGCTTGCGTGCGCGTACGGGCGGCGACGGCCGCTGACCTGCCCGCCCTGCTCGCCTTCGGCGTGGAGCTCCGCGACCAGCTGCTCCCGGTCGACGGCTGTGTCCGCAACCGGACCGCGGTGAGCCGGCCCGCGCTGGAGGACCGGTACGTCGAGGCGTTGGCCGACCCCGCGCGCCAGCTCGTGCTCGCTGTCGGCGGCAAGGACGGCGCCGCGGAGGAGCCGCTCGGGATGGCCCTGTTCACCGTCGCCCCGACGAACGCACTGCTGGACCTCCCGGCCGTGCACATGAGTCACGCGCTCGTGTCCGATCGACACCGGCGGCGCGGCGCGGGCAAAGCCCTGGTCGCGGCTGCCACCGCCTACGCAGAGGAGCGCGGTCTGGACCAGCTCGTGGTCTCGGTACACCCCGGGTCGCGCGAGGCCAACCACTTCTACGCGCGCCTGGGTTTCGCTCCGCTTGCCGTACGGCGGGTCGCGCCCGTTGCTGTCGTACGCCGTCAGCTGTCCCTGGCCGAGCGCACCGTCGACAGCGTCGCCCGCCGTCGACCCCGGCGCGCGGTGCGCACGGTGCCGGCCCTGCCGCTCGGTCCCGCGGAGGACGTCGACCGCTCCTAGAGTGCACGACGTGGCAGCTCACCCGGTCCCCGACGCGCGCCCTGCCGGCCAGGAGCCGGCGCGGCACCGCCTGCTGCTGCTGGACGGCCACTCCCTTGCCTACCGCGCCTTCTTCGCCCTGCCGGTCGAGAACTTCTCGACCACGACGGGTCAGCCGACCAACGCCGTCTACGGCTTCACCGCGATGCTCATCAACGTCCTGCGGGACGAGGCCCCGACCCACGTCGCGGTCGCCTTCGACGTCAGCCGCAGCACGTTCCGGCACGAGGCGTACGCGGAGTACAAGGCGGGCCGGGCCGAGACCCCGAACGACTTCAAGGGCCAGGTCTCGCTCGTGCGCGAGGTCCTGGACGCGCTGCGCATCCCGATCGTGACCGCGGAGGGCTACGAGGCCGACGACGTCATCGCCACCCTTGCCACCCAGGCGGCTGCGGACGGCATGGACGTGCTGATCGTCACCGGTGACCGGGACGCCTTCCAGCTCGTCGACGAGCGCATCACCGTGCTCTACAACAGCCGGGGAGTGTCGGACATGCGCCGGATGACTCCTGAGGCGGTGCAGGACAAGTACGGTCTGACGCCCGCGCAGTACCCCGAGTTCGCGGCGCTGCGCGGCGACCCCAGCGACAACCTGCCCGGCATCCCCGGGCTCGGGGAGAAGACCGCTACCAAGCTCATCCAGCAGTACGGCGATGTGGCGCACCTGGTGGACCACGTGGATGAGGTCAAGGGCAAGGTCGGGGACAACCTGCGGGCCGGGATCGCCTCGGTGGTGCGCAACCGGCAGCTGACCGAGCTCGTGCGGGACGTGGTGCTGGACGCCCACCCCTCCGAGCTGCGACTGGGCCAGTGGGACCGCGACGAGGTGCACGAGGTCTTCGACGCCCTGCAGTTCCGGGTCCTGCGCGAGCGCCTCTACGCCACCCTGTCCGCGGTCGAACCCGAGGCCGAGCAGGGCTTCGACGCCGGCTTCCGGGTGCTCGGGCCTGGCGAGGTCGCCGGCTTCCTGGCCGGCCTGCCCCGCGGGGTCCGAGTGGGCGTGCACGTGCGCGGCAGCTGGGGGCGCGGCACGGGAGACGCGTCGGCGCTGGCGCTGGCGTGCGTCTCGCCGGAGGCGAGTAACGGAGGGACGGTCTCGCCATCGGAGGCTGAGCCGGCCCGCGCGGACGACGCGGCCTTCGTGCTGCTCGAGGAGCTGACGCAGGACGACGACGCCGCGTTGGCCGCCTGGCTCGCCGACGCGCGCATCGAGAAGGCGATGCACGATGCCAAGGGTCCGCTGCTCGCCCTGCACGCCCGCGGCTGGACCGTTGCCGGGCTGACCAGCGACACCGCCCTGGCCGCCTACCTCGCGCTGCCCGGGCAGGGCGTGTTCGACCTGGCCGACCTGGCGCTGCGGTACCTGCGGCGGGAGCTGCGGGCGGAGACCGCACCCGACGGCCAGCTCAGCTTCGACGGCGAGCAGGAGCAGGTCGGTGCGCAGGACGCGGTCGTCCGGGCCCGCGCCGTGGTCGACCTGGCGGTTGCGCTGGACGCCGACCTCGTGCGGCGCGCTGGCACCGCTCTGCTGCGTGACCTGGAGCTCCCGCTGGTCGCGGTGCTCGCCGACTGTGAGCGCACCGGGATCGCGGCCGACGTCGAGCACCTGCAGGCCCTGGAGGACCGGCTGCGCGACCAGGTGAAGCTGTCGGCCGAGGAGGCGTACGCGACCGTTGGCCACGAGTTCCACCTCGGCTCACCCAAGCAGCTGCAGGCCCTGCTGTTCGACGAGCTCGGTCTGCCCAAGACCAAGAAGATCAAGACCGGCTACACCACCGACGCCGACGCCCTGCAGAACTTGGTCGGCACGCACCCCGTCATCGATGCGCTGCTGCTGCACCGCGAGATCACCCGGCTGCTGATGGTGGTGGAGAAGCAGCTGCTGCCGACCGTCGCCGACGACGGTCGCATCCACACGACGTTCAAGCAGATGGTGGCAGCCACCGGGCGACTGTCGAGCGACAACCCGAACCTGCAGAACGTGCCGATCCGCACCGCCCAGGGCCGGGAGATCCGGCAGGGCTTCATCCCCGGCGAAGGCTTCGAATCGTTGATGACCGCCGACTACAGCCAGATCGAGATGCGCATCATGGCCCACCTCTCGGAGGACGCCGGCCTGCTGGAGGCGTTCGGCACAGGGGAGGACCTGCACACCTTCGTGGCCTCGCGGGCCTTCGGGGTACCTGTCGAGCAGGTCGACCCGGAGCTGCGGCGGCGGGTCAAGGCCATGTCGTACGGCTTGGCGTACGGGCTCTCGGCCTTCGGGCTCGCGGCCCAGCTGCGGATCTCCACCGAGGAGGCCAAGGAGCAGATGACGGCCTACTTCGAGCGGTTCGGCGGCGTGCGGGACTACCTGCGCAACGTCGTGGAGCAGGCTCGCAAGGACGGCTACACCTCGACGATCCTGGACCGCCGCCGCTACCTGCCCGACCTCACCAGCGACAACGGGCAGCGCCGGTCCATGGCCGAGCGGATGGCCCTGAACGCCCCGATCCAAGGCAGCGCCGCCGACATCATCAAGCTGGCGATGCTGGGCGTCTCGCGCTCGCTGCGCGCAGCCGGGATGCGCTCCCGACTGCTCCTGCAGGTCCACGACGAGCTGGTCCTGGAGGTTGCGCCCGGCGAGCGCGAGGACCTCGAGGACCTCCTGCGCCGGGAGATGGGGCAGGCCTATCCCCTGACGGTGGCCTTGGACGTCAGCGTCGGCGTCGGTCGTACCTGGAACGACGCGGGCCACTGAGGCGCCGCGCGGCTGCACCCGGTCGTTTCCGCAAGGAGCCCAGGGGTAGCCGCCGGGGGAAGACAGTCACCCACCCCGGAGGCCCCGTGTCGCTCGCTCCCGCCCCGCTCCTGCTCGACGGTCAGGCCGTCCCCGGCCCGGGGGAGCTGCTCGACGTCCTGAACCCCCGCGACGACAGCCTGGTCGGACAGGTACCCCTGTGCGGCCGTCCCGAGGTCGAGGCCGCCGTCGGCGGTGCACAGAAGGCATCGTCCAGCTGGGCCCGTACCAGCTCGGGGGAGCGCAGCGGCCTGCTCAAGGCCGCCGCCCGGGCGCTGCGGGAGCGGGCGCAGGAGATCGCCGAGGTCCAGTCCCGTGAGGGTGGCAAGCCGATCGCGGACAGCCGGGGCGGCGTCGACGCCGGCATCGGCGCCCTGGAGCAGTACGCCGAGCTCGGGCCCCTGCACCGCGGACGCACCCTGCAGGGCGACTGGGCGGCCACCGACGTCATGCTCTGGGAGCCGCGCGGTGTCTGCGCCATCCTGACTCCATGGAACGATCCGGTCGCGATCTCCCTGCAGGGCCTGGCTGCGGCGCTCGCCGTCGGCGACGTCGTGGTCTACAAGCCGAGCGAGCGCACGCCGCTGTGCGGTGGGCTGCTCGCAGAGGTGCTCGCCGCTGAGCTGCCGCCGGGCGTGCTGCAGGTCCTGCACGGTGACGGCAGCACCGGGGCGGCCCTGGTGGCGCACCCGCGTGTCGACGTCGTCTACCACGTCGGGTCTTCCGCGACGGGCGCCGCGATCCGGCGGGCCACTGCTGAGACGGGTGCGCACGCCGTCCTCGAAGGTGGTGGCAAGGACGCCTGCCTCGTCGATGCCGGGGTCGACCCGGCCTGGGCCGCCGGCCAGGTCGCCCTGGGCGCCTTCGCCAACGCAGGCCAGATCTGCGTCTCGATCGAGCGCGTCTACGTGCACAGCGAAGTGGCCGTTGCGTTCTTGGCTGCCCTGGTCGCCGAGGCGGAGGGCTTCCCGATCGGCCCCCTGGTCGACCGGCGCCAGCGCGAGGTCGTGGCGCGGCACGTCGACGAGGCCGTCGCCGCGGGGGCACGCCTGCTGAGCGGCGGTGTCGTCCCCGAAGGCCCAGGCGCGTGGTACCCCCCGACCGTGCTCGCCGACTGCACCGACGACATGGCGGTCATGCGGGAGGAGACGTTCGGACCGGTCGCCGCGGTGCGCAAGGTGGCGTCCTACGACGAGGCGTTGAGCGCGGCCGCCCGGTCGGCGTACGGCCTGGCCGCGACAGTGCTCACCAAGGACCTCGGCCATGCCCAGCAGGCGGTACGGGAGCTGGCGGTCGGCACCGTGAAGGTCAACGCCGTGTTCGGTGGAGCTCCTGGAGGGGCCGCCCATCCGCACCGGGGGAGCGGGCAGGGCCTGGGCTACGGCCCCGAGCTGATGGACGAACTCGCTCAGCTCAAGGTCGTCCACTGGGAGCCTGCGCCCTGACCCCCTACCGGTCTGCGGCCAGGTGGGCCAGGAAGATCGCCGTACCCGGGACCAGCGAGCCGCGGAGCGGGGACCACTGCCCCCACTCCTGCGTCCGGTCCGCCGGCCACTCCGGCTCCACCACGTCCTCGAGCACGAACCCGGCCGCGACGAGCTCGCGCAGGCGGTCACCGAGGGTGCGGTGGTGCTCGACGTACACCGCGGCGCCGCCCTCGTCGACCTCGACGTAGGGCGTCCGGTCGAAGTAGGACTGCCGCACGGTCAGGCCGAGCGGACCCGGGTCGTCGGGGAAGGCCCAGCGCAGCGGGTGCGTCACGGAGAAGACCAGCCGGCCGCCGGGACGCAGCACCCGGGCGCACTCGAGCAGCGCACCGGCCGAGTCCGCGACGAAGGGGATCGCCCCGAAGGCGCTCACGAGCAGGTCGAAGGCCGCTCCGCGAAAGGGCAGCCGCTGCAGATCGGCCTGTACGAGTCGCTGCACCCGTACGCCGGAGGCGGTGTCGAGGTGCCGGGCCTGCTGCAGCTGCCCGGCGGAGACGTCGAAGGCCGTCACGCGTGCGCCCTGCGCGACCAGCCAACGCGCGGCCTGCGCGGCGCCGCAGCCGACCTCCAGCACGTCCAGGTCACGCACCTCGCCGAGCAGGTGCGCGTCGGCCTCGCGGAGCCCTTCCGGGCACCACAGCAGGTCCGTGTCGCCCAGCACCTTGCCGTGCTCGGCGTAGTAGTCCTTCGCGTTGGCGTCCCACCAGCGCCGGTTCGCCCGGGCACTCTCAGCAGCCCCGGCAGCGCGGTGGACCACGGCGGTGTCCGCAGTCGACTGCTCAGCGCCCATACGCGTAGTCTGACGTAGCGCTGCGGGCGCTCGGGTACAGCGTGTCCGCGTCCGTCGCTGCCGTCCTGGCCCCGGCGACCCACCCGCGGCGCAGCGCCACCACGTTCCTCGCACCAACGCCTTTCCTGCACCACCACCGACGTCGCCCGTCCGGGGCGACGTCATGAGTCCACCGCATCCGGAGCCTCTTCCTTGACCACCACCCTCGAGACCCCCACGACACCCCAGGTCGCCATCAACGACATCGGGAGCGCGGAGGACTTCCTCGCCGCCATCGACGCGACGATCAAGTACTTCAACGACGGCGACATCGTTGAAGGCACGATTGTCAAGGTCGACCGCGACGAGGTCCTGCTGGACATCGGCTACAAGACCGAGGGCGTCATCCCCTCGCGCGAGCTGAGCATCAAGCACGACGTCGACCCGAACGAGGTCGTCGCGGTCGGCGACATCGTCGAGGCCCTCGTCCTGCAGAAGGAGGACAAGGAGGGCCGGCTCATCCTGTCCAAGAAGCGCGCGCAGTACGAGCGCGCCTGGGGCACGATCGAGAAGATCAAGGAAGAGGACGGGATCGTCACCGGGACCGTCATCGAGGTGGTCAAGGGCGGCCTCATCCTCGACATCGGCCTGCGCGGCTTCCTGCCCGCCTCGCTGGTGGAGATGCGCCGGGTCCGCGACCTGCAGCCCTACGTCGGCAAGGAGCTCGAAGCCAAGATCATCGAGCTGGACAAGAACCGCAACAACGTCGTGCTGTCGCGGCGTCAGTGGCTCGAGCAGACCCAGTCCGAGGTGCGCAGCACCTTCCTGGCCCAACTCACCAAGGGGCAGGTCCGCAGCGGGGTCGTCTCCTCGATCGTCAACTTCGGTGCCTTCGTCGACCTCGGCGGCGTGGACGGCCTGGTGCACGTCTCGGAGCTGTCCTGGAAGCACATCGACCACCCGTCCGAGGTCGTCGAGGTCGGCCAGGAGGTCACCGTCGAGGTCCTGGACGTCGACCTCGACCGCGAGCGCGTGTCCCTGTCGCTGAAGGCGACGCAGGAGGACCCGTGGCAGCAGTTCGCCCGTACGCACCAGATCAACCAGGTCGTGCCGGGCAAGGTCACCAAGCTCGTCCCGTTCGGTGCGTTCGTCCGCGTCGACGAGGGCATCGAGGGCCTGGTGCACATCTCGGAGCTGGCCGAGCGCCACGTCGAGATCCCCGAGCAGGTCGTCAACGTCGGCGACGAGCTGTTGGTCAAGGTCATCGACATCGACCTCGAGCGGCGGCGGATCTCGCTGTCGCTCAAGCAGGCGAACGAGGGTGTGGGCGGCACCGAGAGCTTCGACCCGGCGCAGTACGGCATGGCCGCGACCTACGACGAATCAGGTAACTACCTCTACCCGGAGGGCTTCGACGCCGACACCGGCGAGTGGATTCCCGGGTTCGAGGAGGCCCGGGACATGTGGGAGAAGCAGTACGCCGACGCGCAGAAGCGCTTCGAGGCCCATCAGGAGCAGGTCACCCGGATGGCCGCGGCCGACGCCGATGCCGCGGTTCCCACGACGTACTCCTCGGCAACCGGCGGGGAGGCGGAGGGCCGCGAAGGCGAGCCGGACGACGCCGCACCTGCGGCGGCAGCGGCGCCCCGCCCCGCCCCGGCGACGCCGAGCACGAGCGGCACGCTGGCCAGCGACGAGGCGCTGCAGGCCCTTCGCGAGAAGCTCTCGGGCGGCGCTCAGTAGCTCCAGCACCACGATGCGCGAGCCCCCGACCGGTACGCCGGCGGGGGCTCGCGCATGCCCGGCCACGCACGAGCCTGGGCGCCCCGTCGAACAGGCCGGCGCGAGGGTGGCGGATACTGCGCTTCACCTGGGCTCAGCTCGTTGACGAGCCCGAGCTGGTGCTGCAACTGGTCCACGAGGCAGCGGAGTGCCGCGCGGCGGCCTGAGGGCCGGCTGCTCCTCGGCCGAGAGACCGGGATGGGTACGTTCGGCCACATGCTCAAGGTGGGTCTCACCGGCGGGATCGGTTCCGGTAAGTCGTGGGTCAGCGCGCGGCTGGCCAGCCATGGAGCCGTCGTGGTCGACGCGGACCTGCTCGCACGCGAGGTCGTGGCCGGCGGCTCCCCCGGCTTCGAACGGGTCGTCGCGCGGTTCGGACCGCAGGTCGTCGGTCCCGACGGTCGGCTGGACCGCCAGGCCCTCGGACGTCGCGTGTTTGCCGACGACGCGGACCTCGCGGACCTCAACGCGATCGTCCATCCGCTGGTGGGCGAGCGCGCCAGCACGCTGATCGAGCAAGCTGAGCTGGCGGGTGTCCCGATGGTCGTGCACGACGTCCCACTGCTGGTCGAGAACGGCCTCGCGAACTCCTATGACGTGGTCGTGGTCGTCGACGCACCCGTCGAGGTCCAGCTGTCCCGATTGGTCCGGGACCGGGGTATGTCACGAGCGGACGCACTGGCCCGGATCGCACAGCAGTCCACCCGGGACGTTCGCCTCGCGGCCGCCGACGAGGTACTGGACAACGGCGGGACCCTGGACGAACTCGCGGACCAGGTCGACCTGCTGTGGCAGCGGCTGCGGGCTCGCGCCTGACCTCGCCCCCTGCGCACGACGATCTTCACGATCCTTGGGTGCGCAGGCGAGGGCGGATCTCACCGGGAAACTGTCGTAGCCCGCACGTACCGTGGACGCGTGACCACCACAGCACCCCCCGCCCACGGCGCGCGCCCGATCGTGCCTCGGCTCGCGACCGACCTGGCGCGTACCCAGCGCCCTTTCGAGGTGGTCTCGGACTTCTCCCCGGCGGGCGACCAGCCGACCGCGATCACGGACCTGACCCGGCGTCTGGGCGACGGCCAGCCCGACGTCGTGCTCCTCGGCGCGACCGGCACGGGCAAGAGCGCGACGACGGCGTGGCTGGTCGAGCAGGTGCAGCGCCCGACCTTGGTGATGGCGCCCAACAAGACCCTTGCGGCCCAGCTGGCGAACGAGTTCCGGGAGCTGCTGCCGCACAATGCGGTGGAGTACTTCGTCAGCTACTACGACTACTACCAGCCAGAGGCCTACGTCCCGCAAACCGACACCTACATCGAGAAGGACTCCTCGGTCAACGAGGAGGTCGAGCGGCTGCGGCACAGCGCGACGATGAGCCTGCTGACCCGGCGCGATGTCATCGTGGTGGCGTCCGTGTCGTGCATCTACGGGCTCGGCACCCCGCAGGAGTATGTCGACCGGATGGTCAAGCTGCGCGTCGGGGACACCATCGAGCGCGACAAGCTCCTACGCCAGTTCGTCGACGTCCAGTACACCCGCAACGACCTGGCGTTCACCCGCGGGACGTTCCGCGTGCGCGGCGACACCGTCGAGGTCTTCCCGGTGTACGAGGAGCTGGCCGTGCGGGTCGAGATGTTCGGCGACGAGATCGAGCGGGTCATGACGCTGCACCCGTTGACCGGCGAGGTCATCACCGAGCACGAGGAGG
>JAABUI010002006.1_pt1 | contig 11473 bp, 20 predicted proteins | sample 5559111 | NCBI WGS metagenome assembly JAABUI01 (sample SAMN10711870, study PRJNA513365) | rock metagenome | isolation source: Antarctica rocks | place: Antarctica: Victoria Land, Buttleship Promontory
CGACTTGTCGCACTTGCATTTGCATCAATCGATTTTTCTGACGACACAACTCTTGGCCATTTACATTGGCATCATCATCATCACGACGTCCACTCCCGAATGGCGGTCTTAATCCCCAAGCCATCTTCCCCATCGGTTCCCTCACCTCCCTCCTGGTTGAGACGGATGATGACCTCAATGCCGCTCTACGCGATGCTATCGCTCTGGCCCGAAGACTGACCTTCTCACCTCGAGGTCGCTTCGTGTCGAACATCTCGTTACAACAGCCTGCTACTCCCACAGTCCCCATCGACGATCTGCCTCCCCCGCTCCGACTTGACGAGGGCACCCAGTCACAGCCGATCGACTCTGGAATCCGAGACTGGTTCGCCAGTCAGAGTATGACCATCGTCCTTGATACCGTCATGTCAGCCGATGGCAAGGTCCGTCCCGGACAACCCAGAGTCATCAGGCTACAATACGATGTAAAGCTAATTGCTCCTCATGCATTGGCAAAGCTGATCTGGGCTTAGCTTGTCAGGGCGGCCGGAGAGGCCAAGAAACGATGCCCGACCCTGATTGGAGCGTACGAGGCTCATGTGCTTCATCTCGCGATCGTGATAGCACACGAAATCCAGCATTGCCTCCGGTTGACCATGGTAAGCTACAGCGGCATATGGGGTTGCTGTTGCTTATCTACACCATAGGACGGAGTGCCGGACGATTCCCCGCCTAAAGTCTTGTCCCATCTGCATTTCGGGCGTAGGCGATTCCAGGGCGGTGTGGAATTCACCTCCAGCGAATCAGGCTGGTGTTGGGAGCAGACAATGCTCGGAGGGATCATTACGCGGTGTGAAGTTGGAAGAGGAAGACCTGGCTTCGCATATGAGGTAAGCAGCTCATTGCCTGTCTTGCCGCTGCCTGACGGCTTCCTGCAGCATCAGATTTATGAGTTGATAGTGAGGGAGGGTCGGAGATGGTTCAAGATGGATGAGGCTATCATCGAAACTGTGGTGAACGGTAAGTCTACCGGATTAGATCGAGCTGAGGACGTTTCAGGTTACAGCGGCTGGGAGACTTTCCTACCGTTATCGCCATCAGAGGATTACCCTCTTATGAGGACACCGCATCCAGACGCTCGTCACCGCGACGATCAGGACGAGCCCGAGGTCCATGATTCGAGTCAGGAACCGCACGAGTCCAAGACACCGCCGCATCAAGTCATTGCTACCGATGTCGTGCCTCGCGCTTGTGGTTATCTGGGACCTTCGGATGAGGCGGATGTTGATGCGAGCCGGGAGATTGAGGCGGACATGACTTCTATGCGATTTCAAGCAACACGATGTTAAGTCTGATGCTAATATCTGCATTGTTTACATTGACGGTTGCGGATTATACTGTCTACTACACTGCTTCATTTTCCGGCTTCGGTACATTCGCCTAGAAAGCCGAAGAGTTCAAGTTCATGAATCCCGGGTTACTGGCGGAGCTGGAGAAGTCCTCGTGGATCCAAGCGGGACCGGCGAGAGTGTTGAGGTCTAGATCAAGGCGTAAGCCGTTGCTGTCAGAAAATCATCTTGATTAAGCTCACCAGTGGTGTTCCTCGCCGAGCTCGCGCTGGTCACGGTGAGGAATGACCAGCCCTGGAGGCCCTTGGGGAGGGTGATGGAACCGTTGTTCCAGGGAACGTTTACAAATCCGAAGCCGTCTGAAACGAGTCAGCTCGTGAGATTAGGCGGGATGGGAGAACTCACTGGCGATGTTGACGAAGACGTCTCCGGTCTGAGTGGCAGATCCGTTGAAGGCGAGCTGGACCTTCGCACCGTCCGTGACGGCAGTTCCGCCAGGGTTGCCATTGACGGAAAGGACGGGGAACAGCTTGAAGGGGGCCTGTAGCTCGGTCTTAGCAACCACTATCAAGGAAGAGGGGGGATCAACATACCAGAGCAGTCGTCACGGACGAGGGGCAAGACTTGGTATAGATCGCCGGCAAGGAGTACGACCCGTCGAGTGAGATGTACGGGTCGAATGGGCCACTGCGCAAGGTCAGTTGTGAACAAGACCCCAAGTGTACAGACTCACGACCACCCCGCACCGTGGAACAAGGACGCATAGATGAAAGTCTGATGTTTCGCCTCGACGACGGCGATCGATCCGGTCGTCCTAGCGTACTCGACATCCACGTTCTCGAGCGATCCGGTGTACCCGGAAGCGACGATTTGCTTCAGTGCATTCGCCGCAGTAAGGAAGATCTTGGCATCGCTCAACATGGAGAAGTCGTATTCGCATGGAACGATATTGTTGGTGCCATTGCCGACGACGCTCTGAAGGAAGGATACGTGCTCCTGGTCGTTCTCAAGGATCTGCTCGAGGCGACCGTAGGTGAAGTCGGGGAACCCAGCCGCGGTGTAATCCGCCTGCTTAAACGTCTTGGAGCCGTACTCACTGCGACACGTCAGTCGTGCCGAAGTACTGTAAGTAGGTCAACTCACAAGAACGCAACTTCGAGGTTCTCGTAGTACAAGGCGAGTTGGATGATCTGCAGGTCGCTGGCACCGGTGACGTTGGAGTCCGGTCGAGTGATGGGGACTTCACGTCGAAGGATCTCCGGGTTGAATGCGGGCGCTGCGAGGGCGGTAGTCGCGAGTAGCGAGGTCAGGATGGCGAATAACATGATGGATAGCTGGATGTTTGGGTCGGAGCGATGGGAGTTGAACTTTGATGGACATGTTTGACCTCGCTCGCTCTTCTATATGTACCTCTGCTCCACATGAGCCCGTTCGAAGGACGGTGTTGCCCAAAGGAGAGGTGTCAACTGCCGTCTTCCGCGGAGATCCTTGGCGGGTAAATATCACCGTGAGACCGCAGGATCTGTTTCGGCCACCGTTAATGTTGCTGTGTTTTGTTTCCACGTTCGGTGACGTCATGGCTTCTGCGAGGTCAAGATCAATCCGTCCGCAGGCCTATACTGGATAGTCATCCAAAGCTCGTAACAGCCCCCGATCCAGGTCCGGATCGTTGTCGAGGAGTTCCTGGACTTTCGGCTCGGTAACTCGTAACCTGTTCCGGAACCTTAAAACTCTGTCTCGACCCACTCGTCATTACGGCTGTAACTGAAAATCATTTCCCGCAGCGGCGAAATCCATTCCGGTAATCTGCATCCGTTCCGAGGTTTCGGGGCTGGATATTATTATTCGTGGTGGGATCACGGATCCGCCTCGTCCCACCTTCGCCTAGCGGTGATTTCAGCGTGCATCAAAGAAAATGACGGTGAATGAGAGGTTCATCCAAACTGATATACTCGTCGGGCAAGGAATATCATCATGTCCCCAAAACATCATCTCTGGCATTCAATATGCCGGGTCAACTTGAGAAGAAACAGGCTGGGATCGGACTACTCAACTTCAATTCCAGCGACATCTGGTTCGCCCCTGGCGATTCAATCAACTCGACAGCGGCGTTCCACCATGCGACCCATCTCGAAGAGCAGGCCTATGTCGCGAACAGATGGCTGTTCACCTCCGTCATGATTGTCGTCTTCATCTTCGTCCTCCTGCAAGTCCCTCACACCTACATCCGCATCAAATCTTCCCCATCGATATGGTACAACTTCAAACTCCTCCCACCTGGACCCGACGAGGTGGTCGAGAAGAAACAAGCAGGGTACTCCGCGCCACCACACCGGACGAGTTCTGCGAAACCGCGTCGGCGACTTCGACATATCCACTGGCCAATCCCAATCTACCGAGTACGCGGCTTCGACCTTCCCCTGTCCGAGTTCATCGTCATGTTCACGCTCCTGGCGGCGGGGCTTGGCGTGGCTGGGTGGTGTCAAGGGAGTTTCCTCACCGACGCGAGCCGGTCTACACTGGTCATCATGTTCTTCCTCGCCCTCACCGCGGGTCTGGGCATCAAGGCTGGGGGTATCGGCAGTTGGCTATCATATGGCTACACGGCGATCAACTTCCTCCACCGATGGACGGGGCGATTGGTCCTTCTACTCTCGACTCTACACGTCGTCGCATACCTCGTGGTGTTCTACAAGTATGGCAGTGAGTTCATCCTCTTCGACTTGATGCCAAAGCTTACCGGAATCAGTCGCCAAAACGGAGATGGCGAAGCCCGCCAACTACCTCGGTGCGGTGGCCTACGGCGGTCTATGCCTCACTGGAATCGTTTCAATCGGCTACATCCGTCGACGATGGTGGCTCATCTTCAAATTCGGCCATCACGTAAGTCCCTCTCGATGTCGACCCGGCCAACCCGCTAACCCTTCGCAGTTCGGAATCCTCCTCCTACTCGCCGGGCTGAATTACCACTCCGGCGATGTCGTCCCCTACCTCGTCGCCATCTGGGGACTGATCATAATCAACACCCTCTTCCGATCGATCACCACCCGCCTCGCAACCGCCCACATCCTCGCCCTCCCCGGCGCAGAATCCACACTCGTCACCTTCCCAGCCCTCACCCGAGGTTTCACACCGGGTCAACATGTCCGGATCCGAATGTCCAGGAGCTTGGGTCTGGGTTGGAAGGCGTTATTCGAGTCACATCCGTTCACGATCGCTTCGGCGGATGCGAATGGCGAGGCGGTGCAGTGTGTTGTCAAGCAGGCTGGGGATTGGACAACGGCGCTACATCAGTTGGCGCTGCACCACCCAGAAGGATTGAGAGTGCGGTGTACGGTCGAAGGACCATATGGTGTGTTTCCCTCTTGGTTTGTATAGGCCTAGGCCAAGGCTGATGACCACCTAGGCGGCCCGATCAACTTCATCTTCCCAGCATTCTCATCCGTCCTCGTCGTCGTTGGCGGATCAGGAGGTGACTTCGCTTATCCATCATCTGACAATCCGTTGATGAGTTCAGTATCGTTCGGTCTCGGCGTTATTCGCGGGTTGATCAACGATGTCCGCCGAGGAAATGCCGCCTGCAAACACCTGACTCTCGTCTGGACCGTCCGGCATCGAGGTGAACCCTCCCTTGCGACCCCTTAAACATTAGCTGAGCTTCGCCTAGACCACCTCGAAGCCCTCGTCCCGCCCCTCGAAGGCATCCTCCGCTCCACAGACGGCCTCGAAGCCGTCCAGCCCGACTTCCACCTCGACCTAATCCTCTGCTTCACAGGCTCAACCCACCTCCTCCCCATCACCGAGAAAACCGAGGATAAAACAGGGAGCGACCCACTCGAGTCTATCACTGGGACGGGCACCTCGACCGCGCAGGTACACGTGTTCAGTCACCGCCCTGACCTCTCGGTGATATTGGATGATGTGATCAAGACTACTGTTGGTGGAGGTGTGGGGGTTGGCGCTTGTGGACCGGGATTCCTGGTCGAGGGGTTACAGAAGCTCGTTAATGCTGTACCGAAGGAGGAGAAGAAGAGGGTAGGCGGCGTCGAGATCCACGCGGAGAGGTTCTCGTTGTAGATGTTAGACTGGGAGATTGTATGACCTCATGCTTATGATTCCTAACTGGACATTTTGGGATGCAGATGAATGATGGTATCGGTATTTTGTACCTCGCCGCTATGCTCATGAGTAAGACGACATATCTGGATGCATATCAATAATGTCATCCGTAATGTGTACCTCGTCCTCTTGCTCATGAGTGACCCGGACATGTTTTAGGTATAGTGTAATCTCGTGTCATCGGTACTCGCTACCGCAATCCCCAATCTGCTCGAACATCTCTCGGACCCGACTTTTTGCAACGACAGCCTCGATTTCGGTGGCGTCTTGCTCGTGGTAGTCGAATGTGAGGGTTCTGATTGTGGAGGGGATATGCGATGTGACTCCGAGTCGGGATCCTGATCTGTAAGAGCTTTGCCGGAGACGGAGCAAAGCCCTGCTTACCAACTATGACCACCCCTGTCTCAGGCCGCTCAAGTACCCACCTCGCCGCGACATTGGACACGTCCACTCCACGTCTGACCGCGATCTCATGCAGAACATTCAATAACTCCTGGAACAGGCCCCATCCACCCCAAGCCTTGATCATATCAAAATACTTCGACTCAGCGGCGTCACTCAAGCGTAAACCCACCTTTCGCTGCGAAGTGTTCAGTCCTCCCGCATAGATATCAGGCTCCGCCTTCCCCACCCATCGATCCGCCAAAAATCCGCCGCACTTCCTTCAGCTCAACCCAAACCCGGTCACTCACAAATGTCCCGTATGTAAGCAGCTTGATCCCGTATTTCCTACAGACCTCCGAGATGGCGAACCGTGGTCGTTGGTCGATGAGCGAGTATTGCACTTGATTCGAGACGATCCCAACTTCCCCTCGAATTTTGACGAGATGCGCGCATATCCGCTCGGTCATCGCTGCGTCGAAGTTGCATAGCCCCACCGCACGGATCAATTCGGGATTAGTCTTGGTAATCTCGATCAAGTGGTTGAACACATCGAGGTAGCGCTTATCATCGAGCTGTCATCAGCATCATCTCGAGGAGAGAACTCACATACTGCCAATGTACCTGCAACAGCTCGACCGTCCCGCCTACCCGATCAGTCCGTTCCTTCACCCTCCGCATCACCCATTCTCGATCAATCACCTCGTTCGCGGGCACTCGTAAGAATTGGCAGTACTTTGTCGCGCAGATGATCGGTTCTCGTTGGCCCGGAAAGATGTGATTCCGAAATCGGCCGAATAGGAGTTCCGCGTCTGCATAGTGATCTAAACTCTGTCAATATGGGATAGACCCAATGACGGAACATCCGATGTCCAGTGTCGACTCACCCGCCATGTCCGCCGCGACGAGACCGTTACTGACCATCTCTCTCAGCCCGGCTATGATCTGCTCCTGACTCGCGGATCCCCACGCCGGACTAGAGAGCTGCCACAAGCCAAAGAACAGTCTCGGAACGACTATCGAGCCAAGTTTGACCGCGGGCAAGGGGTTCTTGCATGCACCAGGAGAATGGATCGTCGTATATTCTGGCGGTTCGAGCTCCATCACGACCGAATCGTCGGGAAAGACGATTTTGGCGGTATCGATGTATTGGTAGATGGCTCGGTCGAGGGGAAAGGGGCTGGGAACCAGATTACTTCCACTGTTTGTCTTCAACCAGAACTGCCGATACCGTCGCAGCTCCTCGATGATGGCCAAGAGGCTCGTCCGGGCCGGGTCGGAGCGATCCCCGCTCTCTTTCAACGCTTGAGCAGATTGCACCATATCTCCACCCGCCTCGACGAGCTTGTCGTAAACCGCTGCCGGCGCTGACAACCGGATCTGTTGCTGGATTATCGTCTGGAGGAGGTAGGATAGGATAGCGAGAGCCGGGGCGATGAGGTGGGAAGCGAATCGTATTCGGGCTTGCACGAGGAGGTCATCAATGTCCCGTACCGCATCGGGTCCGGAGAGGACTAAGTGAAACGAGCTGGGGGAGAGGACGGGGAGATGGGCGCGGATGGTGGATGCAAATAAGGAGGGGTTGGTGTGAGTCGCTCCGAGGAGGGTGCGCAGAGTCGCGCGGAGGAGATCGGGTGGGACTGGGGAGGAGTCAATGACGAGCATGTGTGAGCGAGGTGAATAGAGGGTAAGGAAGACGTACGTTGTGAGATGAGGACGTCGTTCATCATGGACACATGGCCGGCGCCAGCTCCACCTCCCGCCACCATGGTGCTCAACAGACGTTGAAAATGAACGATGAGGACGGGAAAGGACAAAGCCGAAAGAAGGGGAATGAAGATCCGTCTACCTCTATATCACCCTTGCATATCTATCTGTCCCTTACTACTCCTAGTCCGAACGTGATGGCTTCGAACGAATCATCAACCTTCCAACTGTACGACCTCCGCGTCGAAGTCTGCGGTACGTTCCCACAACCCTCTCCATCACTGAACCACCAGCTCCGACGGACGGACGACCGATGCTCTGCTCGAGCCATCCAGGGGACTACTTTGAGCTCAAGGGAGAGGTCCTGAGCATGCCTCCTGGTCAAGGTGATTTTTGCAAGCCGGAGGAGTTGCTGACCTTAGGCTTCTCGATATACTCCCTTGGGGTGCTGCTGCCTCTGCTGCCGGCGAAGCAGCGTGCAATGTCAAAGGCGGATTGGATGAGTCGGGAAGGTGGGTCGTTTCAACCGTGCTTCCATGCTTCCTCACACAACCCTGAGGACGTTGGTAGATCGAATAGCGTGTCCTGACCCGCTTTGCGGATCGACCCTGCTCATCCGGCGGATAGCGCTATCCACCTGGTCCCAATCGTCCACAGGCGAAGTTACGTGCATAGAACGAAAGGTACGCAACCCCCAAAGTCACGCTGACAATCAGGACCTTCTAGATGCCCATGCCTCACACCCGTAATTCTTGATCTGAAGCTACAACACTTTATTGAGCACCCTCTCCCAAGTCGACAACCTCCCATACACCGTATCCGCATCGATGAGCTTCTCCTCCTCCCAAGCCCGTAATGGTCCGTCGAAGGCTATCTCGTCGTACGGCACGAATCGATCTCGTCGGATGAGCTTGATGATGATCCACGCGGGGATGAAGACGAGGACGTTGAGGTAGTCCGTCAGGAAGGTCGCTACGAATCCCCTTCAGCACTATAGGGAAGAGGTAAGAGGAGGGATGGCCTACTGTAGCTGAAGGAGGGGGTGAAGGCGGAGAAACCGCAGAAGATGAGGATGAGAGTGATGATTACCACTGCGAACCAGGTAGAGTAGGGCTGAAGGGGGGCTCGGTATGGTAGCCGAGTACGCGAGACGCCTTGTGATCGCATTGCATACTGAATCCGCCCGATCAGGGATGGAGACGGAAAGGGGGAAGGAACACTCACGAAGAAGCGGAGATATGTTATGCAAATGACACACCAAGCGATAAGCCCAGCGGTGGTCACGAGGTTCACAAGCCACTCGAACGCCTGCAACGAAGTACTCCCAAGACCAAGATACGCCAAAGCCCCGAAGCACGACGCCAATGCCACGCAGACATACGGTACGCCCCACCTGTTGACTCTGAGGAAGACCTTCGGTGCGAACCCGTCTAGCGCCAGACCGTGGAGCGTCCTGCTGGAGAGGAAGGTACAGCTGTTACCCGACGAGAACGCCGAGGTGAGAATAACGGCGTTGATGATTGACGGTAGGACCTTTACGCCAGCTCGATTGAACGCGATGACGAAGGGTGAGGCCGCGGTGCCCGAGTTGTCGGTGAGGGAAGGGTCTGTGGAGGGGACGATCATGCCCATGATCAGGACGGAGACGATGTAGAAGATCGCGACGCGCTGCGGGATGTCACCCTTCATTCGAGGCTTAACTCTGAGAGAACTTACCCAGAAGGTCGCCTTGACTGCTTTTGGAATCGATCGTCGAGGATCCCGAGTTTCTGCTCCAGCAGTAGCCACGACTTGCACATTGTTATACGCGAAGGCAGCGGCGATGAGGGTATTCCACCCAAGCGAGGAATCGTCCCGCCGCGCCTGTAGTGAACTCTGGGATGATGGGCTGAGAACCTCCGTCAGCCCCGACTATAACCCTCTCGCTAGATCTACCTCATACGGGCTCTTCCAGTACCTGAACCCCAATCTTTCTTGGCCCGAGACACCGCCGAGATCGAGTATCAATCCGCCTAGAATCAGGCCGAGGATCAAGGCGATCTATCCCGAATGTGGTCAAATCCTTGCCGGGTGTAAGAAAAGGGAAGGGTCTGCCCACCTTGAGCAGCGCGAAGAAATACTCTGTCTCGCCATACCACCTCACCGGACAGAAGTTGGTGACGACGATGGCGAGCCAGAAAACTGTGATCCCGACGGCAGGAGTGAGGGTGGGGTTCCAGAAGCCGATAAGGGTTGTTGCGGCCGACTACCGAGGACATTGATCACCTTGCGATTACGTTCCGATGGAAGGAGATGACATACGATTTCAGCGGGCATCGTTACCGCCATGGTATATGCAAAATCCTTCCCATCAGCTCTACCGCCATATTACCACGTACCCAACCAACAACCATAGCCGTCGTTTTGCTTTTCTCTGTCAGCCACTGCCCAACTGCAGGAATGGGACCGACTCACTCGACGTAAAGCGCGCAATGCCGGATAAATCCCCCAGAAAGAGGCACAAACGCCGACATCTCCGCCGAGATGTACGCGATACAAGCCGTGACCATCCCCATGAGGAGGTAGCCCAATAGCAGGCCAAGTGGACCGGCCGAGGCTAGTGTCGCTCCTGTTGAAAGGAAGAGCCCGGTGCCAATCTAGCTTTCAGCATTGCTCGAGTGGGGCAGCTTACCATGCCGGCGAGGGCGATCATTGAGAGGCTGACCTGATAAGCTGGTGAGGTACGAAAGAAGGGGGAGGAGACTCACTGCCTGCTCTGTAGACCGAGCCGTACTCCGCCCTCGCCATGTCTCATCACCGGTGGTTGCCCTGTTGAGAAAAACGATGGTGGTCCATTCTCAACGAAAGCGGCGTCTTTCTTGTCCTCGATGTCGTTGCTCATGATGCGGATCCGTCCGGAAGTCTGAGCCGTCCGATTAAGCGAAGGAGAGAAAGATCGAACGATGAGAGAAAGAAACAGCAGTAATGGCGATATGATAAGTCGAACTTTTTGGCTTCCCCACACAGGCGGACATCTCCGCTTGCGATAGAGCGAATGTCTCACCTTTCGGGTGTTTGGTGCAATGGTTCGCACGCCTATAGGAAATTTCGGTCCAAAATCCCATCAAAACAGATAGCCGGCGATGCACCCGGTCGGTACCTTTCGTCTGTTGGACCTACTATCACTTCCCCCTAGCGGGCGTCTCGCTGCATCTCGATGAGCTTTTGGACTTTCGGATATGGCTCACTCATCTGGAAGCCTCCGTGTGTCCAGCTCCTGCCCTCATGGTCGCCAAGTAGCTGACAGAGCTTACCCCACAGCCCACATGCCGTCGAGCATAGCACGTCGCGTCAAGCTCACTTCACGTCAGTACTGATGTTTGTCTAGGAAGCGGCTACATCAAAGGCTACGTCCGGCGCTTCGCCCAATCCTCGATCGATCATCGAGGGACCCCCGAAGCTCCAGGACGGGTGGTGACGGTCATCGAAGCTGCAGACTGGCATCGACTAATCCCTAGTCACGAGAAGCGCGAGAGCGAAGATGAGGATCGGGTTTGGGGGGTCGCTTATCGGGTAGATCCGGAGAGGGTGGTTGAAGTGAGGGCGTATCTCGGTGTGTCCCACTTCGAGCAAAATCGAGAGATCAACTGGCTAAAAGATGGGGGTCGAAGAATATCGAGAAAGGGTACGTTTCCTTTCGGACACATCGGGATTGGGTTGATTGGGTTTAGAATGGGTATACGCCGCATGAGGTGCCGGTGTACTGCACGTCACTCGACGGACAGGCGGAGGCGGTCGCAGTGGAAAAGGCATATCCGAATCCGATCAAAGTCATTGATTGCAACTGACGACAATGTAGGCGACGGTCTGGATTGGCAAGCTCGATAATCCGGCATTCGGTAGATTTTTCCGCTCATTCTACACACAATCGACGACCGTATGATGATGACCATTCAGTC
>JAABUI010002007.1_pt1 | contig 11472 bp, 9 predicted proteins | sample 5559111 | NCBI WGS metagenome assembly JAABUI01 (sample SAMN10711870, study PRJNA513365) | rock metagenome | isolation source: Antarctica rocks | place: Antarctica: Victoria Land, Buttleship Promontory
CCGCGCGCACGGCCAGCTCGATCGCCGCAGCGCGGTCGGGCTCCACCAGGACGCCCGGGGTCCGCGCGGCCATCTCGGTGAGGATGGCCAGCGGGTCCTCGCCGCGCGGGTTGTCGCTGGTGAGCACGGCCAGGTCCGCGCCGCGCACGGCGGCGAGCCCCATCAGCGGGCGCTTGCCGCGGTCGCGGTCGCCTCCGCAGCCCAGCACGCACAGCACCCGCCCCGCCGTGATGGCGCGCATCGCCGCCAGCAGGGTGGTGACGGCGTCGGGCGTGTGGGCGTAGTCGACCAGAGCCGTGAACGGCTGGCCCGCGTCCACGCGCTCCATCCGCCCCGGGACGCCGGGCAGGGCCGCCACCCCGCGGACCGCGTCCGTGACCCCTGCTCCGGCGGTGATCAGCGCGCCCAATGCGGCGACGGCGTTGCCGACGTTGAAGCTTCCCGGCAGCTGCACCTCGGCACGCACGTCGACGGCGGGCCCCTGCAGCCGGAAGCTGCTGCCGTCCGGCACGGACTCCACCGCGGTGGCCCGCCAGTCGCCGCCCGCCCCGTAGGACGACAGCGCGATCCTCGGCGCGGCTAGCAGTCGCCGACCCGCCGCGTCATCGGCGTTCACCACGCCGCGCCTGCTCCGGGCGGGGGTGAACAGGGACGCCTTCGCCGCCTCGTACGCCGCCATGTCCGGGTGGAAGTCCAGGTGGTCCTGGGACAGGTTGGTGAAGACCGCCGTGTCGAAGCGGACCCCGTCGACCCGGCCCAGGGCGAGCGCGTGGCTGCTGACCTCCATCGCCACCGCCGTCGTGCCGCGCTCGCGCATCACGGCGAACAGCGCGTGCAGGTCGGTGGCCTCCGGCGTAGTGCGGACGCTGGGTACGGCCTGGTCGCCGATCCGCGTCACGATCGTGCCGAGCAGGGCCGTCGCGTGTCCCGCGGCACGCAACCCGGCCTCGAGCAGGAACGCCGTCGTCGTCTTGCCGTTGGTCCCGGTCACGCCCAGCACGGTCAGCGCCGCCGACGGGTCGTCGTGCACCCACGAGGCGACGGCGCCGAGGACCGCCCGAGGGTCCTGCGCCACCAGCACCGGGATGCCGTACGAAACACAGCGGGTCAGTCCGCCCGGATCGGTCAGCACGGCCGCAGCCCCCGCCGCCACCGCCTGCCCGGCGAAGTCGGCGCCGTGCGCGCTGGCCCCCGGCAGCGCGGCGTACAGGTCGCCGGGCCGGACCGCCCGGGAGTCGTGGGTGCAGCCGGTGACGACGACACCGAGCAGGTCCCGGTCGGACCACAGGCCCGCGACGGCGGTCAGCAGATCGGCGAGCCGGCGCCGCGCAGGAACGGCCGGCCGCAGGCCCTGCGGGGTCTCGGGCACGGGTGCCAGGCTACCGGGACTCAGCCGGCAGACAGGCGAAGCACCGGCGGCCTCGTGCCCGTCGGCGCGATCGCCATGCTGCGCAGGGCGAAGCTCATGACGGATTCGAACACCGGCGCGGCGACCAGGCCACCGAAGTACCCGTGCTTCCCGGTCCCCTGCAGCACGACCGCCGTGACCAGGCGTGGCGCGTCGGCGGGGGCGAAGCCGACGAACGAGGACGTGTAGTTGCCGGCCTGGTAGCGCCCGTTCACGACCCGCTGCGCCGTGCCGGTCTTCCCGGCGACCCGGTAGCCGGGGATCGCGGCGAGCGGCGCCGTGCCCTGATCGGAGATGACCGCCTCGAGCATGCTCTGCAGCTGCGCCGCGATCGTGGGCGAGACGACCCGCCGGGACATCGGCGGCGCCGAGGGCGTCAGGTGCCCAGCGGCGTCGACCGTGCCCTTGACGATGGTCGGTGTGACGCGCACCCCGCCGTTGGCGACCGTCGCGTACACCGAGGCCATCTGCAGCGCGTTGACCGAGATCCCTTGTCCGATAGGGATGGTCGAGATCGACGTGCCGGACCAGTTCTGCGGTTCGGGGACGACACCGGCCTGCTCCGCGGGAAGGCCCACGCCGGTGAGCGAGCCGAAGCCGAAGTCGCGCAGCATCGCGTAGAGCCGCTCCTTGCCCAGCAGCTGGGCGACCTTGACCGTGCCGATGTTGCTCGACTTCGCCAGCACCCCGGTGAAGGTCAGGTGCTCCTCGCCGTGCACCTCCGCGTCGTGCAGGACGTGGTCGGCCACCTTGTACGTCGGGGGCACGTCGATCACCGTGTCCGGGGTGACGACGCCGGCCTGCAGCGCGGCGGCCGCGGTGATGACCTTGTTGACGCTGCCCGGTTCGTAGGTGTCCTGCACCGCGGGGTTGCGCAGCCACTCGGGTCTGGTGGTGCGGCGGTCATCGGGGTCGAAGGTCGGTGCCGTCGCCATTGCCAGGACCTGCCCGGTCCGCACGTCCATGGTGATCGCGGTGCCGTTGACCGCCCCGGTCGCCGTGACCTGCGCCGCCAGCTGCTGCTGGGCGTACCACTGCAGGTCGCGGTCGATGGTCAGCTGGACCGACCGGCCGGGCACCGGCTCGAGCACGTGGTCCTGACCGGTCGGGATCACCCGCATCTGCGGGTCGTACTCGGCGACGACCTTGCCGGGGACGCCGGCGAGCACCTGCTCCCAGCTGCGCTCGAGGCCCTCGACGCCCTTGCCGTCGTTGTCGGTGAACCCGATGAGGTTTGCGGCGACCGAGTGGCCCGGGTGGACCCGGTCGGTCTCGTCCTGCACGACGATGCCCGGCAGGCGCAGTGCGCTGACTGCGTCGCCGACCGGGACCTCGAGCTTGCGCGCCAGGTAGACGAACTGCCGGTTGCCCGTCAGCTTCCGGGCCAGCGACGCCGGATCCACGTGCAGCACTGCCGCGAGCGCGACGGCGATCTCGGCTTGGGTGCACGGGCTCAGGTGCCCGGGCTTGCATACCGCCTGCCCGATCTGCTTGGGGTCGGCGACCACGGTGCGCATCGCGACCGACTCCGCGAGGGCCGAGCCGGCGCGGTCCAGCACCTGCCCGCGTTCGGCGGGCAGCGGCAGCGTCTGGGTGCGCTGCGCCACGGCCTGACCGGCGTACGCCGCGGGCTGCAGCCCCTGCAGCTGCACGAGCCGCGCGGCCAGCAGAGCGAGCACGACCAGAATGGCGGCGAGGCCCCCGCGCAGGCGTACGCCCGGCAGCCCCATCGGTCGACTGCGCCGGGCCCCGTTGCGGCGCGGCACCTTCCGCGGGCGGGTCGCCGGGTGCGTGGCCTGCCCGTCAGGCTGCGCTCGGCCGGTCGGACGCCGGGGTCGGGAACCGGCGATCCGCGGCGCCGGGCGGCCCCCGCCGGAGGGTCGCTCCCCGGCGGGACGCGGGCCGGTGGGCCGCTGGCCGGCAGGTCGCTGTTCGATGGGACGCTGGCCGGCAGGTCGCTGCTCGGTGGGTCGCTGGCCGGCGGGTGGGCGCGATGCGCCGGACCGTGGGCGTCGGGGCGTCCCGGCGCGCCGGTCCTCGCTCACCGGTGGCTGCCGGGGCTGCGAGTCGGGCCGGGCCTGGTCCCGGTCCCGGCCACCACCCCGTGCCGGGAGCCGCCGCCCTGCCGTGCGGCACTGCTTGGTGCGGCACTGCTCGGGGCGGCGGTGTTCGGGGCCGCGGTGTTCGGGGCCGTCGTCGCCCGCGTGGTCGTACGGGCGGCCGCAGCAGTGGTCGGTAGCGCTCTGGGCGCTCCCGCCGGGCCGGCGACTGGTGCCGCTGGCGTCGGTGCAGGCGGAGCGGGTGCCGCGGCAGCGGGTGCGCCCGGGGTCCCGAGCACGGCTCCGTCGGACAGTCGCAGGAACATCGGCGGCCCTCCCGGCACCATGCCGAAGGCAGTCGCCCGCTGGGACAGGGAGGTCGGCGCCTGCAGGGTCTGCACCTGGCGGCTCAGCACCTCCTCCCGGTCGTCGAGGGCCTTGCCCTGCACGGTCAGGTCATGCAGCCGGAAGGCGCCCTGGGCCACCATCGTGTTGAGCATCAGCAGTCCGAGCAGGCCGCCGACCAGGAGCACGACCACGACGACGGCGAACGGCGCCCGGGCTGCGCTCGAACGACGCTGCGGGACCAGGCGCAGGGCCCGGGGGCGTACGACCGGGGCCGGTGCGCGGAGGGCTCGCGCGGCGCTGCCGGAGGTCATGGCCGTCATGCTGCGGCCCGCTCGCGCACGGCCGCACGCAGGCGCACCGAAGCGGCCCGCGGGTTTTCGGTGATCTCGGCCTGCGTGGCCTGCTCCGAACCGCGCACGAGCAGCCGCAGCTCTGGCTGGGAACCCTCGGGGACGAACGGCAGGTCGACGGGCACCGCTGAGGTGGACCGGGCCAGCAGGGCCGATTTCACGATCTTGTCCTCCAGGGACTGATAGCTCAAGACGACGACCCGGCCGCCGACGGCGAGGGCGTCCAGGGCGACGGGAACGGCCCGGCGCAGGACCCCGAGCTCGTCGTTGACCTCGATCCGCAGGGCCTGGAAGGTCCGCTTGGCCGGGTGCCCCCCGGTGCGTCGGGTCGCCGCCGGGATGGCCGCGCGGACCAGCTCGGCCAGGCGGCTCGTGGTGGTCAGCGGAGCCACGGCACGCTCCCGCACGATCGCGTCGGCGATGCGGGAGGCGAACCGCTCGTCGCCGTACTGCTTGAGGATCATGGCGATCGCCCTGCCGTCGTACCCGTTCACCACGTCCGCGGCGGTCGGGCCACGGCTGGGGTCCATCCGCATGTCCAGCGGGGCGTCCTTGGCGTAGGCGAAGCCGCGCTCGGTGTCGTCGAGCTGCAAAGAGCTGACACCCAGGTCGAACAGCACACCCTGCACGGTGGTGAGCCCGAGCTGGGCGAGCACTGCGGGCAACTCGTCGTAGACCGCGTGCACGAGCGTGACCCGTTCCCCGTACGACGCCAGGCGCCGACCGCTGCGGCGCAGCGCCTCGGGGTCGCGGTCCAGGCCGACGAGGCGGGCCGGGGTGCCGGCGAGCAGGGCAGCGGCGTGGCCGCCCATGCCCAGCGTGCAGTCCACGACCACGTCGTCCGGGCGGGTGAGGGCCGGGGCCAGCAAGGTCAGGCAGCGGGCGAGCAGCACCGGCACGTGGGCCAGGACGTCGGGTTCGCTCACGTCGCGCCGAGCAGCGCGAGGACGGCGAAGGCGACGAGCACACCGAGGGAGAGCACGAGCAGCTGCAGGCTCTGCCGCAGCTCGTCCCCGATGCCCTGCCCGGGTGGCCCGGGTGTGCGCTCGTCCATGTCTGACCCCGTGTGCTCATGCCGCGTGTACTGCAAAGGACCCCCGCTCGCGTCCTGCTTCGTGCTGCCAGGTCCCCGCCCGCTCCCCCGCCTGGCACCGGGGAAGGTGTGCCAGGAACGGAAGCGGTCGGGGACCTCGCAGCACGGCGGCTGCCGTGACTCGGGGTGGTGGTGGGTGGCGCCGGCCGCGCGGATCACTGGATCCCGAAGCCACCCCCTTCGAACTGCTCGAGGGGAGCGGCGTCCTGCTCCCGCTGGAGGGCCGCCCAGGCGGCGCCGTCCCAGATCTCGAGCCGGGTGTTGATCCCGGTCACCACGCAGTCCTTCGTGAGCCCTGCGTACTCGCGCAGCGGAGCCGGGAGGGTGACCCTGCCGGTCTTGTCGGGGACGTCGTCGAACGCCGAGGAGAACAGCCGGCGGTTGTAGTCGCGGGCCTGCCGGGTGTTGGGCAGGTCGTGCTGGAGCCGCTCGGCCTCGGCCCAGAAGTACGCCTGCTTGAACACGAAAAGGCAGCGGTCCGGCCCCTTGGTGATCACCACACCCCCCGCCAGCTCGTCCCGGAACTTGGCCGGCAGGAACAGCCGGCCCTTCTCGTCCAACTTGGGGGTGTGCGTGCCAAGGAACACGGCCCGCCTCCCCGTCGCGCTCGAAGCACGGTTGCTCCGATGTCCCCCACATTACCCCACCCGCCCCCACTGTCACGAGCCGGGGTGGGTCGCGCCGACCACGTCACGTGTGGAAGGCGCAGGTCACAGGGTTGGGACAGGGATCGGCACCGGCTGGGCGCCCAGGGTCGAAGGAGCCCCGCGGAAGGCAGTGGCGGGCGACGTGCACCTGTCAATCGAAGCGTGCGCGGGGCCTGCGTGGGGGGACGTGGAGCCCTGCGCGGCCGGGCGGCGCCGCGTGGCCGGCGACGGCGCCGACCCGGAGCGGAACCGGGTCGCCGCCGGCCCCGTTCACCGTGCGTGCCGCGGCCGGTCCTTGGTGTCAGACTCGACCCGCCGGCCCGGGGCCCAGCTCGACGGGTCAGCCCGACGACCAGGAGGACCTCCACGGTGGTACGCCTTCCCCGCAGCCCGCACGAGCCGGCGCCGGCCGGCCTCCAGGACCTCCAGGAGTCGGCCGAGCGCATCAGCGCCAACATCGAGCGGGTCATCGAGGGCAAGCCCGATGTCGTGCGCCTCGCCCTGGTGGTTCTTCTGGCCGAGGGCCACCTGCTGATCGAAGACGTCCCCGGTGTGGGCAAGACGATGCTCGCCAAGGCGCTGGCGCGTTCGGTCGACTGCTCTGTAAGGCGGTTGCAGTTCACCCCCGACCTGCTGCCCTCGGACGTCACGGGGGTGAGCGTCTACAACCAGGACAGCCGGGAGTTCGAGTTCAAGCCGGGGGCGATCTTTGCCAACCTCGTCGTCGGGGACGAGATCAACCGGGCCTCGCCGAAGACGCAGTCGGCGCTGCTGGAGGCCATGGAGGAACGGCAGGTCACCGTCGACGGCACGACCTACATCCTCGAGGCCCCCTTCATGGTCGTCGCCACCCAGAACCCGATCGAGATGGAGGGCACCTACCCGCTGCCGGAGGCCCAGCGCGACCGGTTCACGGCTCGGGTGTCCATGGGCTACCCCTCGGCCGACGCCGAGCTGGACATGCTCGACACGCACGGCGGCCCGGCGGCGCTGGACGACCTCGAGCCGGTGGCGGACGCCGCCCAGGTGCGCAAGCTCATCGAGATCGTCCGGGGCGTGCACGTGTCCGACGAGGTCAAGAGGTACGTCGTCGACCTCGTGACGGCGACCCGCACCGCCCCAGAGCTGCGGCTGGGCGCGTCGCCGCGCGCGTCGCTGCAGCTCCTGCGGACCGCCCGCGCCCAGGCCGCCCTGCAGGGACGCGACTACGTACTGCCCGACGACGTGCAGGAGCTCGCGGTCCGGGTACTGGCCCACCGGTTGCTGCCCACCGCGGAGGCGCAGGTCTCCCGGCGTACTCCCGAGGCGGTCGTGACCGAGCTCGTCGGCCGGCTGCCGCTGCCCGGCGCCACCCCGGCGCGCGGCCGGTGACCGCGCCCTTCCGGAGCCTGGCCGGACTCACCACCCGGGGCCGCTGCCTGCTTGCGGCCGGCCTGGCGCTCGGCGGGTGCGCAGTCCTGCTCGGTCAGCGCGACCTGCTCCGGGCGGCGATCTTCCTGCTCACCCTGCCGCTGGCCGCCGTGGCCCTCGTGGTGCGTACGCGCTACCGGCTGTCCTGCTCCCGCCTGCTCGACCCGCCGCGGGTGGAGGCCGGACAGCCCTGCGTGGTCCGCCTGCGGCTCGACAACGTCTCCCGGCTGCCCAGCGGTGTACTGCTCATGGAGGACGCCCTGCCGTACGTGCTGGGTGGTCGACCGCGCTTCGTCCTGGACAAGGTGGAGCCGCAAGGCGTGCGGGAGGTGAGCTACCCGGTGCGCTCGGACGTGCGGGGGCACTACCGGATCGGACCCCTGTCGGTGCGGCTGACCGATCCGTTCGGGATGTGCGAGCTCACCCGGTCGTTCGCGACGACCGAGGACCTGGTGGTGACACCGTCCGTGACCCCGTTGCCGCCGGTCCGGCTCGGTGGCGACTGGGCCGGCGGAGGGGATGGCGCGGCTCGATCGGTTGCCTCCGCCGGCACCGACGACGCGGCGACCCGCGAGTACCGCCACGGCGATGACCTGCGCAAGGTGCACTGGCGCTCGACGGCGCGGGTCGGCGAGCTCATGGTCCGGCGGGAGGAGCAGCCCTTCCAGAGCCGCGCGACCCTGCTGCTGGACGCGCGCGGGGGGGCGCACCGCGGCGACGGGCCGGCCTCCTCGTTCGAGTGGTCGGTCAGTGCCGTCGCCTCAATCTCCGTGACCCTCGCGCGAGCCGGCTTCGGCCTGCGTCTAGTCGGCGACACCGGGCTCGACCTGGTCCGAGCGGGCATGGCGCACACCGAGGGGGTGCTGCTGGAGTCCCTGGCCGGTGTCCGGCCCAGCGCCGGGGCCACCCTCGAACCGGTGAACCAGCGCTTGCGTCGCACCGGTGTCGACGGCGTGCTCGTCGCCGTCCTCGGCCAGCTCGCCGCGGCGGACGCCGAACGGCTCGCCCGGCTGCGGCACGGGACGGCGGCGTGCGTGGCCGTGCTCGTCGAGACCGAGACCTGGGCGCCGGGTGGCCAGCGGGTCCGGGAGTCGACCCGGGCCGCGTACGACGCCTCGGCCCAGCTGCTCCTCGGCGCCGGCTGGCGGGTGCTGCGGGTCCCGCACGGCACGTCGCTGGCCTCGGTCTGGCCGCTGGCCGGCAACCGTGCCCCTGTCCTGCGCAACCCCGACCGGGTCTCGGTGTGAGCGTGCGGGAGCGGATGACGGTGGCCACCGCCCTGGCCGTGCTACTGGCGACCTCCGCTCTCGTCCCTGTCTTCGACAGCCAGCAGTGGGTGCTGCGCGTGGCCGGCGCGGCGCTGGCGGTTGCTCTGATGGGACTGGTGAGCCGCCGGTCCGGCGTACCCGCCGTCCTGCAACCGCTGCTGACCCTGCTGGCCCTGGTCGGCTACGTCTTCGAGGCCTTCACCAGCGCCACCCTCAGGTACGGGCTCGTGCCGACGGGGCGCAGCCTGTCCGTCCTGTTGGCCCTGGTCGCCCAGGGCCGACTCGACATCGCGCAGTACGGGCCACCCGTGCCCGTCGGCAACGGCCTGGTCCTGCTGGTCACCGCCGGGGTCGGCGCCATCGCCGTCGCGGCCGACCTGGTCGCGGTCGTGCTGGGACGCGCCGCGATCGCCGGGTTGCTGCTGCTCCTGCTGTTCGCGGTGCCCTCCGCCGTGCTTCCCGGCGGCCTGGGCGCGCTGCCGTTCTCCCTCGGTGCGGCGGGCTGGCTCGGCATGCTCCTGGTCGAGGGAGGGGAGCGTGTCGGGCAGTGGGGAGCGCCGCTTCGCACACTGGCGCCCGGCGTCACCGCCCACCTGGACGCCGACAGCAGCCTGGGCCGGGTGGGCCGGCGGATCGGTGTCGCCGCCGTCGGCATGGCCGTGATCGTCCCGGCCCTGCTGCCCGGCCTGGACCACCGCCTGGTCGGTGGCTCGGGCGAGGGCGACGGCTCCTCCGGCCGCGGGGGCGGCCCCCGGACCGCCACGACCTACAACCCGATCACGACCCTGCGCGACCAGCTGCGGCTGCCGCAGCCGCGCCAGCTGCTGGTCTACACCACGACCGACCCGGAGCCGGACTACCTACGGATGACCACGCTCGACCAGTACAGCGGGACCGGTTGGTCGGCCTCGAGCCTGCAGGTCGACCGCACCACCGGTGACGTGAACCGCGGGGTCCCGGCCTCGACCGGCGACACCGGCGGCCGGCACCGCGACCTGCGGATGACCCTCGGCATCGACACCCTGAAGGTCAGCTGGCTGCCCGTGCCCTTCGGCCCCAGGAAGATCTCGGTACGTGGCGCCTGGGTGTGGGACGGCGACAGCGAGACGGCCTTCTCCGCCACCCGCAGCACCCAAGGCCTCCCGTCGTATGAGGTCACCGCCAGCCGGGCACTGCCTGACCGCGCCGAGCTCGACGCCTCCTCCGGTCCCGTCCCGGACAGCATCTCCACGCGGTACGCCACCCCGGTCCAGGCCAGCGCGGCCGTGGTGAGGACGACCGACCGGATCACCGCAGGTGCGGCCGGCCCGTACGAGAAAGCCGTCGCGCTGCAGTCCTACTTCACCACCGGTCGCAACGGCTTCGTCTACAGCCTCGACGCCACCACCGGCATCGGCGGCCCGGACCAGCTCGAGGCCTTCCTCACCAGCAAGCGCGGGTTCTGCGAGCAGTACGCCACCGCGATGGCGGCGATGCTGCGGATCGAGGGCATCCCGTCGCGGGTCGCCGTCGGCTTCACCCCCGGGCACCGCGCGGCCAACGAACACGCGTACTCGGTGACCACCAGCGACGCGCATGCCTGGCCCGAGGCCTGGTTCGCGGGCTCGGGCTGGGTGCGCTTCGAGCCCACGCCGCTGACGGACCGGATCACCACTCCGGCCTACAGCAGGCCGACAGCGGCCACGCCGCCCGGCAGCACGGTCGTCCCCGCGCCCAGCGCGGCCGTGCCCCCCGGCCTCCGCAAGATCGCCTCCGACCGCGACCCCGACCTGCTGCTCACCCCGCAGGCCAGCAACCCGGCCGCCGCCCGCGCCCAGCGCCCCGGCCCGCTCCCCCCCGTCCGGGTGCTGCTGCTGGTGCTGGCCGCGGTGCTGCTCGTGCTCCCGGTGCTGCTGCACGCGCTGCGCCACCGGAGGCGCTGGCGGAGTCCGACGGCCCTCACCGCCTGGGAGCAGGTCCAGCTCGATGCCGTCGACGTCGGTCACCGGTTTCGGGCCTGTGACAGCCCACGTACGGCAGCGGCCCGCCTGGCCGAGCCGCTGGAGCTGTCCGGGCCGGCCGAGGCGGCTCTCACCCGGATCGCCGGCTCGGCCGAGCGCGCTCGCTACGCCCTGACCGGCAGCGGGGCAGGACGGGACCCGGCTGCCGACGCGGCGCTCGTCCGCGCTGCCCTGCTGGCCGGTGCGCCGGGGCCGGTGCGCTGGCGGGCCCGCCTGCTGCCTCCTTCCACGCTCAGCTGGGCCGGTACTGCGCTCGGGCGCACGACCGCCGACGTGCTGGACCGGGTCGACGAGGCCTTTGCCGTCCTCGGTCGTCTGGTTCGGCGGCGCCCCCGCGCTGTCTGAGATCACCGGCCGCTCGAGCCCGCGCGGGGATGTGGGCCGTGCTGGTGGTCTCGGACCGGCAGCCGGGCTACCGGCCGCGCTCGTCCCAGCGGCGCTTCCAGCGCTCCTCGAGCCGGTCCCTGGCCGAGCCACGCTCCTTGGCGCGCTTGAGGGCACCGCCCCCGCCCCCGCCGGTGCTCCCGACCGAGCGCAGCGACGCCGAGGACGATCCGCCCCCCAGCCGCTTCCAGGCGGACAGGGCCAGGAGCAGGGCCACGAGCATGACAACGAAACCGACGACACTGATGATCGGCTGCTGCGCGGGCAGCCCCGCCACGAGCAGGACGAACCCGAGCCCGAGCAGGAACGCCGCGCGGCGCAAGCGCCGACGCATGTGCGTACGCAGGTCGGTCGACCGGACCGTAGAGGCGAACTTGGGGTCCTCGGCGTACAACGCGCGCTCGATCTGGTCGAGTAGGCGCTGCTCGTGCTCAGAGAGCGGCACGGCGCTCCCTCCCGGCGGACGTTGACCACGCGGAGCTGAACAGCTCTGGCGCCCCGGCAGCCCCGGCGCGCTCTGTCAGG
>JAABUI010002008.1_pt1 | contig 11472 bp, 9 predicted proteins | sample 5559111 | NCBI WGS metagenome assembly JAABUI01 (sample SAMN10711870, study PRJNA513365) | rock metagenome | isolation source: Antarctica rocks | place: Antarctica: Victoria Land, Buttleship Promontory
ATCATTGGCGACACCCTGCACGTCCGGCTCGACCCCGCCTCAGCTCCCCGGCGCAGCCGAGCCCTCGCCGCCCACTGCGTCGAGCTCACCGACACCGTCACCCGCTACCCCAGTACCGACCTGACCATCGCCTACAGCGTCAAAGACCACTCCGCCCATGCATGATCCAACTCACCATGTCAGGAGTTCTGGAACCCCTCAAGGAATGGATCGACATCCAGGTGGGATGAGCGAGGCGCCGCCATCGCGCGGGCGACGCCTGTGGCCTGGCGCGGTGGATCCAGGCTCAGCGTAGAAAGGTCACGGGCAGCTGTGCCGCCGGTCGTAGGACGGGCCGGTCCCGCAGCCAGCTGGTCATCGCCGCAGCGGGCAGCGGTCGGCTGAGGTGGTAGCCCTGGGCGGTGTCGCAGCCGAGCTCGCGCAGCAGGTCCAGGCTCGGCTGGTCCTCAACCCCCTCGGCCACCAGGCGCAGGTCCAGGGCGTGGGCGAGGTCGACGGTGGAGCGCACGATCGCGGCGTTGCGGGTCCGGTGCAGGTCGGACAGGAACGTGCGGTCCAGCTTGAGCTCGTCGACGGGGAGGTTCTGCAGGTAGGACAGTGAGCAGTAGCCGGTGCCGTAGTCGTCGATGGACAGCCAGACACCAAGCTGTTTGAGCCGGGTCAGCGTGCCCGTGCACTGGTCGGGATCGACCATCAGGGTGTTCTCGGTCAGTTCAAGCGTCAGCGCGCTGGCCGGCAGGTCGTTGCTGGTGAGCAACCACGCCACCTGCTCGGGAAGCCGCTGGTCGAGCAGACTGCTGGCGGAGAGGTTGACCGACACGCCGACGTCCAAGCCGTCCAGGCGCCACTGCCGGCACTGCCGGACCGCCTGGCTCAACACGGTGGCCGTCAGTGCGGGCATCAGGCCGGTCTGCTCCACCATCGGCAGGAACACGTCCGGGGCGAGCAGGCCGCGGGTCGGGTGCTGCCAGCGGACCAGGGCCTCCAGGCCGACGACGACGCCGCTGGCGACATCGCACTGCGGCTGGTAGTGCACCGTCAGCTGGTCTGCGTCCAGGGCGGTGCGCAGCTCTTCCATGGTTCGCAGGCGTTCTCGGCTGTGCTGATCGCGGTCCGGGTCGTAGCGGCGTACCCCTCCGCCCGCGGCCTTCGCGGCATACATCGCGACGTCCGCGCGTTGCAGCAGCCCGTTGGCGTCAGCGGCGTGCTCGGGACACACCGACACCCCGACGCTGGCGCCGATGCGGAGTGGCACACCGTCAAGCTGGAACGGCTCGACGAGCTGGTCGAGCAGTCGCCGCGCCACCTGCTCCGGCGTCTCACCGGCCGGCCCGGTCAGGACGACGGCGAACTCATCACCGCCCAGGCGCACCAACAGATCCTGTGGGCGCAGCGCCTGAGTGAGGCGGGGACCGACCTGGCGCAGCAGTTCGTCACCGACGTGGTGGCCGAGCGTGTCGTTGATCTCCTTGAAGTGGTCCAGATCCACGAGCAGGATCGAGAGGGGCTCCGGCGTGCTGCTTGTCAGCCGTGGTTGCAGGTGCTCGTGCAGGGCCCGGCGGTTTCCCAAGCCGGTGAGGCTGTCGGTGCGGGCTTGCCGGCCCAGGTCGTGCAGGCGCAGCAGCTGCCGGAACGCCAGTTGGGTTCGCACCGCGGCGGCGAGCAGGGTCACGGTGGCGAGTCCGGTGGCGACTGGTGCAAGGGCCACCCATCTGCCCAGCACGAGCACGACAAGGGCCACGAGCATGGCCAGCCCGGACACAACGAGCGCTGCCGGCTGGTGACCGTGAGCGGGTCGTTGCAGCGCAGGGGTAGGCCGACGGGCACTGGTGGCCATGGCGGTGAGTCCGAGGGACCACAGCGCGTCCAGCGGGGTGCCGAGGGCGTACGCGTCGTGGGCGACACGTAGGGCGTAGACGATGTCCGCTGTCGCGAACACCAGCAGCCCGGCCATCAGCCACAGCCACGCATGCCCCAATCTCAGGCCGCACGCCGCGGCCGCCACCACGGTCGCCACCAGCAGCAGATCGGTGAGCGGGTAGGCGATTGCGACCCCGGTCGCCAGCAATCCTCCAGAAGCTCCGCTGAAGATCGGCCCGAGCAGCACCGCCAGACCGGTGGCCGCTCCCATGCCACCCAAAGCGCTGTCCAGCCACACCGAGCCCTGCAGCCCGCTGCGCTGCCGGCGTACGCGGCTGACCATGGCCGCGAACACCAGCGGCGGGAAGCACAAGAAGCCGAGGTCCGCCCAGCCCGGGAACGGCAGCGTCCGGCCCTGCGCGGCGGCCAGCACCTCGTACACCCCACCCAGGCTCCAGGCCAGAGCTCCGGCACCGAGCAGGACGAGCTCGCGCCGTTCAGGGCCGCCGCGGCGACGGGCGATGTCCAGCAGCGCGAGCGCTGGCAGCACCGTCGTCAGGCTTCCCAGCCAGCCGTCCACCACGGGTTCGAAGCTGTCGCCGTGCCGGGCCAGACCTAGGACATAGCAGCCGAACAATCCCCACAGCAGCAGGCCCGGCAGAGTGTCGCGGGTCGGCCGCCACCGCAGTGCGGTAACCCCTGGCGTACGGCCTGGCGGCATCGACGGTATCTGCTTTGGGTGTTGCTGTTCGCAGCTGACATCGGCTCCTGCGCGCCACCTGTTCATGAGGGGACCGCATTGGTTTGCTCCGCCAGGCGCGGCGGGGGTAGGCGCCCCGGTTGGGTCGAGGGACCAAGTGAGGTCAACACCTGGTTGCGGCCGGCGTACTTCGCTGCGTACATCGTCTCGTCCGCTCGGTGAAGCAGCGTGCTGATGTCTTCAGCGCCGTCCCACTGAGTGACGCCGATCGAGCAGGTCTGCCCGAACGGTGTAGCGCGCCGCATCGCCTCCAGCAGTACTCGGGCGTCGCCCAGGTCGCACTCGGGCAGCACTGCCAGGAATTCCTCACCGCCGAACCGGATGAGTGCGTCGCTGCTGCGCAGGACGGCCCGCCACTGCTGACCGGCCCGACGCAGGAGCGCGTCGCCGGTCGGATGACCGTACCGGTCGTTGTAGCTCTTGAAGTGGTCCAGATCCAGCATCGCCAGGCACAGCGGCAAGCCGGTGTGCGCGGCCCGGCTGAGTTCCTGCGGAAGTAGATCGTCCAGAGCGCGCCGGTTCAGCAGTCCGGTCAGGGCGTCGGTGTGCGCGGCGAAGGACAACCGGTCGACCAGGTCGGCGCGTTCGAGTGCGACGGTGATCTCGGTCGCGAGCAGCGGGAGCAGCACCTGCACCCGCTGCGGCAGCGCGTCGAGGCGCTCGGTCCAGACCACGGTGAGCACGCCTACGGCACGCCCACCACGCAACACCGGCTCGAACAACGCGCTCGCCCCCCGCGCGTCCCGTAGCACCGGCTGCGTACCCCGGTCGTCGGCTCCTGCATCGCTGACGAAGCGGCGCTCGGCGGAGCGAAAGGCGCGTGCTGTGCCGGGGCAGCCCGTGACCGGCAGTGCCAGAGGCACCTGGTCCAGCCCGTCGGTCTCCACGAGCACCAAGTCCGAACCGTCGTGCTGGTAGAGGCCGACGCCGGCTGCGCCGCAGACGCTGTGGACCGCCCGGCACACCGCTCGCCGCGCCGCCGACGGGTCGGAGGTGAGGGCCATCTCCCGGTGCGCACCGGCAAGAATTTCGATGTCGCGCACGTGCTCGGTGAGGCGCTGCTCGGCCTGGCGCAGCGCGGTCACGTCCAGGATCGAACCATCGAGGTACATGCGACCGCCGACCTGCCGCATGCGGCCCGGTCGCGGACCCAACGCAGCTGGCCGTCTGCGCCCTGCAGTCGGTACTGGATGTCGAGGAAACCGGTCAGCTTTGCGGCCTCGTGCGTGCGGGAGAACAGCTCAATCTCCTCTGGATGGACGTAGTCGACCCAGACCGCTCCCTGCGCCGCCTCACTGGTCAAGCCGAGGAAGCGTTCCCGGCACGGGCCGGCAAAGCGCAGCACGTACCCGCCGTCCGGGAGGAACTCGCCGCTGTACACGTACTCCTCGATCGCGCCCAGAATGCGCATCAGGGTTGCGTTGACGTCGGTCAGCCGTTCGAGCTCCGCGGCCGACGTCGTGGCGTCGGCGGCCTGACCCGGCCCGGTGCCACGCCGCGGACGTACAGCCCGCTGGAGGACTCGAGCAGCAACCAGCCCGAGCCGGGAACGCCGAGCAGGCACCCTGGCTGCGTCCCAGACCTGCCGGTCCACCGCGTCCATAACCGCTAGTGTCGGCCCCTTTCCGCTGCTCCTATAGCGTTCTGGCAGGGGTGCTCGCGGCCGGTACCCGGCACCCTGCGGCATCGAGGAGGTGAGGAGCCACCCATGGACCGTGCCCCCGGTGCCACGGTGCTCGTGGCCGGGCTGGGCGATCTCGGCGGCCGGGTTCTTGAGCTCCTCGCCGGCAACACCGCAATCAGCGAGCTGCTCGCCTGCGGACGCCGGACACCTCATAGCGCCGCTCTCATCGCCCAGACGGCGTTGATAGCGGACACGCTCGGGGGGGCAGCCCTCGTCGCTCACGTCGAGACCGACCTGACCGATCACGCGGCGGTCACGCAGATGCTGCGCAGCACGGCCCCGGACGTCGTCGTCTTCGCTGCCTCGCGGCACAGCTGGTGGCGTACGCCGCCGGCCGCCCGCTCGCTGCCCTACGGCGTGTGGCTGCCCTTGCAGCTGTACCTGCTGCGTACGTTCATGCGGGCGCACCGCGACGCCGGGGCAACCGCGCCGGTGGTCGCCCTGCCGCACCCCGACGCAGCCGGCCCCGTGCTCGCCGCCGAAGGCCTGGCGCCGCATGCCGGGGCGGGCAACGTCGCCGAGGTCGCCGCCAAGCTGCGCCTGCTCGCAGCGGTTGAGCTGGGCTGCCGGCGCGAGCAGGTCGACGTCCATCTCGTCCTGCACCACGCCGCTGAACGTCTTGCCTTCGCGCTGTTCGCGCCGAGCGAGCAGGCCGGACCACGCCGACCCACAGATCCCCGCACTGCTGCGCCGACACCGCCCTACCTCGCGCGCGTCGCGGTGCGGGGCGAACCCTTACCAGCCGACGTGGTCGACCGGCTCCTTCGCCAGTCCTACCCCCTGCCGACCGGCACCGGAAGCCATCAGCTCACAGCGGCAACTGCCGTACGGCTGGTCGACGCCCTGCTCGCCGACGAGCCCCAACGCCTCCACGTCCCGGCCCCCGCCGGCCTTCCCGGTGGATATCCGGTCCGGGTCGGGGGACGCGCCGTCGTGCTCGACCTGCCGGCAACCATCACTCTGGCGGAGGCCGTTGCCGTCAACGAGCGGGCAGCCGCCTTCGACGGCATCAGCGCCATCGGACCCGACGGGACCGTCCACTACACCGAGCAGGCAACACGCGGCGCGCAGGACGTGCTCGGTCTGCGTCTTCAGGACGTCGCCCTCACCGCCCTCGACGAGGTCGCTGATCAGCTGGACCACGCCCTCGGCCTGCTCCATGGGGCATGACCGAGTACGACGGAGGTGCCGCTGATCGCATCGTGTGACGTGCCCGACTGCGCACCTCACACTCACATGTCATCGCCGGTTCACGCAGGCCACACACGCGGGCAACCTGAGCGGCGCAGGCTTCTGACATGAGCCTAGAGAGCCTGACGCTGCCCGAGGTCGCCGTGCCGTGCCCGACCTGTTCCCGCTCCATCTGCCGCTGCGACGAGCCGCCGGAGTGGATCAGCTCGGCCACGCCGTGGTGCGAGGCCTTAGCCGCCAACGCCTGAGTCGGTCCTGCGCCGAGGCCCCGCAACTACCGGGTCAGCGGGCCAGGAAGGCGAGCAACGCCTGGTTGAAGCGCTGGGCGTGCGTGGCGTTGATGGCGTGTGGGCCGCCCTCGATCACGACCAGTTGGGCGCCGGCAATGAGCTCGGCGGAACGCTTGCCGCTGACCTCGAAGGGGACGACGCCGTCGGAGTCGCCGTGGATGACCAGCGTCGGCACCGTGATCTTCGCCAGGTCGCCGCGGAAGTCGGTGCGGGCGAAGGCCGCGATGCAGTCCAGCGTTCCCTTCGGCGAGGCGAAGGCGGCGACATCGCGGGCGTACTCGCGCTGCGGCTGGCTGACCTTGAGATCGTCGCCTGCGCTGAAGAAGCTGGTCGCGAAACCGTCCAGGAAGGCCAGACGATCGCCCTTTACCCCCTCCTCGAAACCGGCGATGCCCGCGTCGTCCAGGCCGCCGTCGGGGTTGTCCGCCGCCTTGTACAGATATGGCGGTACGGCGGAGGCGAGTACCGCTTTGGTGATGCGGTCCTGGCCGTAGGTGGCGAGGTAGCGCACGACCTCGCCGCCACCCATCGAGAACCCGACGAGGGTGGCGTCACGCAGGTCCAGGTGCCGTATGAGCGCGTCCAGGTCCGCCGCGAGGGTGTCGTAGTCGTAGCCGCTCCACGGCTGGGACGACTCGCCGAAGCCCCGACGGTCGTAGGTGATGACCCGGTAGCCGGCGTCGATGAGGGCGGGCACCTGGTTCTCCCAGGAGCGCCCGGACAGGGGCCAACCGTGGATGAGCACGATCGGCGTGCCGGCGCCGTGGTCCTCGTAGTGGAGCTCGATCGGGGTGCTGTTCTCGGTGCCGACGGTCAATGTGCTCATCTGGTGTACCTCCGCGTTGTCCGGGTCAGGGGGCTGTCCACTGCGGAAAGGGCATGGCAGAGCAGTGCATTCCCTTGGGGACCGGGATGCGCGCGCCGCTGCCGGGACCCGCTGCGCGCCGGGTCGTTGCTGGGGGCGCTCAGGGGTAGGCAGCCGGGTATGGCCTCCGAGACCCGCGGCACCGTACTGCTCGCCCTGCTTGCCAACGTCGCCGTCGCGGTGGCCAAGGGCGTCGGTGGCCTGCTCAGCGGTTCCTCCGCCCTGCTGTCGGAGGCGGCGCACTCGGTCGCCGACACGCTCAACGAGGTGTTCCTGCTCCTGTCGCTGAAAAAGTCGGAACGGGCGGCGGACCGGACTCACCCGTTCGGGTACGGCAAGGAGCGCTTCTTTTGGTCCCTGCTGGCCGCCGTCGGCATCTTCGTCACGGGGGCCGGCTACTCGGCCTACCAGGGCATCTCCGCGCTGACCGGCCATTCCGCCCGGCCCAGCACCCGTGAGTTCGTGATCGTGTACGCCGTGCTGGGGTTCAGCCTGCTGCTGGAGGGCGTGTCGCTGGGCAAGGCGGTTCGCCAAGTAAGGGGCGAGGCCGCGCAGGCGAAGCGCGGGACGTTCGACTTCGTCCGGCGCAGCCCGGACCCGACGGTGAAGACGGTCGCCAGTGAAGACACCGCCGCCGTCGTCGGCGTCGGCGTGGCGTTCGTCGGGACGGTGCTGCACCAGGTCACGGGCGACGAGCTGTGGGACGGCCTCGCCTCGCTGGTCATCGCGGCGCTGCTGGCCTACGTCGCCTTCGTCCTCGGGCGCGACACCAAGGAGCTGCTCATCGGCGAAGCGGCCGACCCCGCCGTACGGCTGACGGCGTACGACGTGCTCGCGGACCGGGAGGAGGTCGTTGCGGTCAAGGAGATCCTGACGATGCAGCTCGGGCCGGCCTCAGTCCTCGTCGCTGCCCGGGTGCAGTTCGAGGCGTCGTTGACCGCCGGCCGGCTCGAGCAGGTCTGCACCGAGATCGAGACCGAGATGCGAACCCGGGTGCCGGTCGTACAGCAGGTGTTCCTGGATCCGAGCCGGGCCGAGGACAGCGACCTGGAGCGGGGCCGCGCCGCGCTCTCGCGTACGACCGAGGAGGTGCGTCGGCTCGACGGCGAGCAGGGGCTGCGCCGGCTGCGGACGGGGACCGGTCGACGGATGGACAGCTGAGACCCGCGCGTCAGGAGGCGACGGACACCTGCGGAGCCGCCACCGGGTCGCCGAGCGCGGCATGCATGTGCCGGTAGCGCGCGGCCGGGGTCATCCCCATGAAGTGCAGGGCGTGCGGGTGGGCAACCTCCGGCCGATCCGCATAGGACCAGGCGCAGCTGTTGAACAGGTCCTCGTCCACGCGGCACTCGAGGTAGGGCTGGTTCCAGCCCGGCGGCAGCCAGCTGGTGCCGGACAGCGCGGCGCCGCCCGCACCCGGCCTGGCCCAGTGGTGCCGCTCGTCGCCGAGATCCCAACCGAGGGCGGCGAGGACCGCACCCTGGTCAGACCATGGACCGGGCTGCGGACCCGCCCGGTCCACCGCGTCGAGGAAGGCGAAGGCCTGCGGGCAGGAGCGGAGCAGCCACACCCCGGTGTTGGGGTTCACCCGGTGCTCGTGCGGGACATGCTCGAGTGCGAGCGCCTGGAACGCGGTCGGGTGCAGATGCGTGGCCACGTCCTCGTCGACGCGGGTCAGCAGGACGTCGGCGTCCAGCCACAGCACCAGCGGGTGCTGCCGCAAGGCATCGCGCAGCAGGCCCACCTTGGCCCACTTCGCCTGCTGGGCAGCCGGATCAACCCCGGCGCCGTCCGTGCCGAGGGTGGTGGCGCAGACGGTCCAGCCCCAGCGGTCGGCGTACCGCCGGAAGGACGGCAGGGCGAGCTCGTGCAGGACCGCGCGCATCTGCGGACCGGCCGCGGTGACGATGGCGCCCCGAGGCGTGCCGCCCCACTGCTCGGGAACCACGGCCCACTGCTCCGGTACGACCACGTCCCCGTCGGCTTCCAGCCTCATCGGACCTCCTCGGCGTGCGGGTAGGGAGGCCGAGCCTGCGCTGGTCAGAACTCCGGCGGGCGACGTCTGGCCCAACGGCGAGCGGCGATCAGGTGGCCGTCGAGGGTCGGGGTCCCGAGGGGGTCTCGACGGGGTCCCGATGGGATCCTGCTTGGGTACCTGCGGCTACTGCGTACTGCTGGGCCACTGGCAGTACGCCTGTCTACCGCCGTCGGAACGTGTCTGCTCCCGTGGTGCGCCCGGGACTGATCGCACGCTCATCCGGGCGCCGGCGAGCACGACGGAGCAGACACGTTCGTACCCGGTCAGACAGGCGGTCGTGCTCAGGCGATGTGGCGCCAAGCCGTGCGGTTCTTGAGATCTTTGAGCTCGAGCCAGAAGGGCTCCTCCTGGGACATGCCCGTGCCCGGCGTTCCGCAGAAGTGTGGCCCCGGGTCGAGCACAACCGGCAGCGCAGGGACGTCCCGGCGGGGCGCAGGGAAGTCCAGCGCGTGGGCGAGGTTGCGCGCGTTGCGGTCCCGGGCGGACAGCGGGGCCAGGCCGAAGCGCCACTCCACGAACCGCAGCAGCGAGGTGTGGTCGTAGGTCCCGTGGTCGATCCCGCCGCGGCGCGCGAAGGGGGAGAAGACGAAGGCCGGTACGCGAAAGCCGGCCTGTGCGTGGTCGTACTCCCCGGCTCCAGTGACGTGGTCGTCGGCGAAGCGCGGTGGCGTGACGTGGTCGAAGAAGCCCCCCCACTCGTCGTAGGTGATGACCAGGGCGGTCTGACCACAGGGGCGAGGTGGCGACGGCCTTGGCCACCTGGGAGACAAAGGCCTGGCCGCGCCGGATGTCGGCGTGCGGATGGTCGTCGTTCGAGCCGCCCTGCTCCTCACCCAGGAAGAACGGGTCGAGGTAGGAGAACTGCGGCAGCGTTCCGCTCGCCGCCTCGGCGAAGAACGAGTCCACGGGTTTGGAGATGGGCAGGTACTTCTCGCCCCAGAGGGCCAGGAAAGGCAGGTCACTGAAGTAGTAGTTCGCCGGCACCCCGGCCCCGGCGAGCCGGTCCCAGATGGTCGGCATGCTGGTCTGCCTCGACGTGTTGTCGATCCGGTCGGTCCGCGCGGCATGGGTGTAGAAGCGGTTCGGGTAGGTCGCGCTCAGGATCGGGGCGAACCAGTGGTCGAACACGGTCGACTGCCCGACGAAGTCGCCGTAGAACGGCAGGTCGGCCTTCTCGTAGTAGCCGAGCGCGTAGTCGTCGTTGGCGCCCTTGCGGAAGCCGTCGAGCTTGCCCCCCGCGTACTGGATCCGGCCGCCGGCGTAGGAGTGGTCCGGGTCGTTGAAGCCGCAGCCCTGGAACTCGGTCAGGTGGTGGGTGGCGTGCCGGACGCCGTGGTCGTCGGCGTAGCTCAGGCCGGCTTGCCGGCCGTGCGCGCCCGGGAGCCAGCCCAGGTAGTGGTCGAAGGACCGGTTCTCCATGCACAGGAACACGATGTGCTCGATCCCGCTGGCCGCCGGAGCCGGTAGCGCGGCGGACGTGGGGAACGAGGCGGCGGACGCGCGCGTGACTGCCAAGCCGGCGGCGGCCGCAGCCGTGCCCGTGAGCAGTTGGCGCCGGGTGAGCGTGGACATCTCAGGACCTCCTCAGGTAACGGCGTCCGGCCAGCACGGCGGTCGTCAGCGCCAGGGCCGCGACACCGTACGGCGCCAGCGGCAGCCCGCCGGTCGCGGGCAGGGCGCTGCTGGCCGTCCCCGGTGTCCGGCTGCCACGTGTCTGGCCCGACCCACCGGCAACGGCCTGGAGCGAGCTCGACTGGGCGCCGGACGGGCACCCCGCAAAGACGCCCGGGCCGAAGGCGGCCAACCCGGCGGCGCCGGCCATGCCGAGATGCCCTTTACCGTCGGCGCCACCGGTCCTGATTCCGTACATGTCCTCGAGGCTGCGCAGGAGCGCGTAGTGGTTGTACGGCGTGGCGTCCGTGGCGCCCCCGAGCACGCACCGACCCAGCACGAGCGTCCCGGTCCGGCCGCCGCCGGGACCAGTGATCCCGGGCGATGGCGAGTTCGGTCCCGGCTGCTCGCCGCAGCAGGCAGTGGCATCGCTGTTCTGCGCCTCGTCGGTCGTGATGACGATCAGCCCACCTGCCTTGTACGCCGGCGAGGCCTGGATCTTCGGCACCCACTGGGCCAGGAAGTGGTCGACGGAGCGCAGCCCGCCGGCCTGGGAGCCGGTGACGTCCTTGCCGACGCAGGGCGCGTCGTGGCCGTCGTTGCACAGGTCCGGGACAATGTAGGACAGGTTCGGGGTCGTCGCAGTGCTGGCCAGGTCGGTGGCCAGATGGGGCAGCGGCACGACGTTGCGCTCGCAGGAGGTGCTGTCGATCAGCGAGTGGAAGTACACGAAGGGGTTGTGCCGGGCGGCGTACTGGTCTTTCGCAGTGGCCTTCTGCGTGTCATCGGGCATCCCGGTGCCGAAGCTCGCGGTCGGCTCGCCGCACCGGTCCGGCTCCCGGTTCAGGTCGTTGCCCATGCTCTGCATGTACCCGTGCCAGCGGAGGCCGGCCTTCTCCATCTGGTCCGGCAGCGAGGCCACATTGGGCGGCAGCACGCACCCCACTCCGGCCGCCTGACCGCCCGCGACCAACGGCGCCGGACTGGGCTCGAAGTCGGTGTAGGTCTGGCAGTCGCTCTGCGACGCAACGCCCGGCGCCTGCCCCGACATCATCGCGACGTAGTTGTCGTGGGACTCGTGCCCGATGCCGTAGTACTGGCTCAGCAGCGTGCCCTCGCGGCGCAGCGTCTTGCCCAGGTAGGGGTTCGGGTCCTTCTCGTAAGTGGCCTGGT
>JAABUI010000873.1_pt1 | contig 11469 bp, 9 predicted proteins | sample 5559111 | NCBI WGS metagenome assembly JAABUI01 (sample SAMN10711870, study PRJNA513365) | rock metagenome | isolation source: Antarctica rocks | place: Antarctica: Victoria Land, Buttleship Promontory
GACCGCGATGACCCGGCGGCGAGCGGGGGGCGCAAACACCTCGGCAGCTGCCTCGGCCCGCGCCGCGGCCGCCGCCTGCTTGGCCAAGGGCGTGTCGTCCAGCTCTTCGTGCAGGGCCGCCCGCAGGCGCTCTGCCGGCGCGGCGGCCGGCGCGGCGCCGGTGGTGGTGGATGCCTTTGCCCTTCTCCGGACGGCACGTGGCGCGACCGCCACGTGCTCGTCCGCCGCGCCGGTGGAGGCCTCGGCGGCTTCCGGCTCGGCCGCTGCTTGCTGGGCGGGCTCCGCCTCGGGAGCCGGGCTCTCGGCCGGCTCGGCCGTCGGTTCAGTCGGCGCAGGAGGAGTCGGGGGGGCAACGACCGGTGCCTGCACCGCCGCTGGCGTCCTGGCCCGGGTGAACCAGCGAAGGCCCCTCACCTGCGGTCCTTGCCCGTGCTCGTCGCGCCTGTCCCTCCCGGGCGGCCGGCAGCGGGTCGAGCAGTTCCACGGACGGGGGCGGCGACTCGGGCCCCGCGGGTGGCCACGACCACCCGCGCGGAGGTCGAGAGCTCAGCGCAGCCGACCTGGACGACCTCCGCGGCGCTGGCGCCCGAGCGACGCAGGACCGGCAGGGCCGCGTCGAGCTCGACCTGCGCCTGCGCGCCCTTCAGCGCCAGCAGCCGCCCTCCTGGGCGCAGCAGGGGCATCGACCAGCCGGCGAGGCGCCCCAGCGGGGCGACCGCGCGGGCGGTCACGACATCGACCTCGATGTCGTCGTGCAATTGTTCGGCGCGGGCCCGGCGCACCACGACGGTACGCAGGCCGAGCACCTGTACCGCCTCGGTCAGAAAGCTCACCCGTCGCTGCATGGGTTCCACCAGCACGACCTGCACGTCCGGGCGCTGCAGGGCGAGCACCAGCCCTGGCAGCCCGGCCCCGGAGCCTAGGTCGAGCACGACGGCCCCGGGTGGGACCAGCTCGGCGAGTCCGGCACAGTTGAGCAGGTGCCGCTCCCAGAGCCGGGGCGCCTCACGGGGGCCCAGCAGTCCCCGCTCGACCCCTGGACCGGCCAACAGGCTCGCGTACGCCTGGAGCTGCGCGAGGGCGCTGCCGAAGACCTGCTCGGCGGCGGCCGGGGCGGTCAGGACACCAGTGGTCAAGAGCCGGCGTCGGGCAGCACGACGACGCGACGCTCGGGCTCCACGCCCTCGGACTCGCTGTGCACACCGTCGACGGCCGCGACGGCGTCGTGCACCACCTTGCGCTCGAACGGCGACATCGGGGCCAGCGACACCGGCGTCCCACCTTCCAGGACCCGCTCGGCCGTACGGGTGCCGATGGTCGTGAGCTCGACCTTGCGCTGGGCCCGGTAGCCACCGATGTCCAGCATCAGTCGGCTGCGGACGCCGGTCTGCTGGATCACGGCAAGCCGGGTGAGCTCCTGCAGCGCCTCGAGCGTCTGGCCGCCGCTGCCGACCAACGCCGACAGGCCCTCCCCCACGATGGCCACGACCGCCCGCTCGCCCTCGACGTCCATGTCGATGTCGCCATCGACGTCGGCGATGTCGAGCAACCGCTCGAGGTAGTCCCCGGCGATGTCGCCCTCCTGCACGAGCAGGTCTGGCCCCTTCGCAGCGGCGTTGTCGGTGCTGGTGTCGGTCACGTCGGTTCAGTCCTCTACTCGGGTACGGCGGCGGGGCGGGTGGTGGTGGTCGGCGGACCCCGTCCCGGACGCCGCCGGTCGGTCGGTGCTAGCGCCGCCCACCTCGGCGATTGGCGCCCTTGCGCTTGCGACTGCCCGCCGGCCGGCGATCGACGGGCGACGAGCCCGCCCCACTGGACGAGGCGCCGTTCGCCGTGACGGTCCGCGAGGCCGCCGGCGGAGCAGAGCCGGCCTGAGTAGCGGTGCGGGCGCTCGCACCACGAGAAGGGGCGGCGGTGATGACGGCGGTTGCCGACGTGGCCGAGGCCGACGTGGCGGAGGCCGTCTTTCCGGCGCTGCCCTTGGCAAGGTCTGGCTTCTGCAGGTTCGGCTTGGGCTTGGCCTGCGCCGGGGGGGACGCCTCCGCGTTCGAGGCGCTGCCGGCCGGGACCCCTCCCCTGCGCCCGAAACGACCGCCCAGGGCCGGGACGGCCACCGCGCTGCCCGGCTCCACCGGCGGCATACGCTTGATCACCCACGCCTGCTGGCCCATCGACCACAGGTTGGTCGTCAGCCAGTACAGCAGCACCCCGATGGGGAAGCTGAAGCCGAAGAACGCGAAGGACAGGGGCAGGACGTACAGCAGGACCTTCTGGACCTGGGCCTGCTGGGCATCACCCGGTGTGTTGCGGGCCATCATCTGACGCTGAGTGTAGAACGTCGACGCACCCATGATGATGATCATCAGAGCCGACACGACCTTGACTGTCGTGGCGCTCCCGTCGAGCTGACGCAGCAGGTCCGTCGAGCTGTTGAACGCCGCGGAGACGGGCGCACCGAAGATCTTGGCGTGCGAGCCCTGCCGGAGCAGCTCGGCGGACAGGCCGTACTTGGGGTGGAAGTGGCCGGAGCCGTCGGGCTTGAACTCGCGGATTGTGGTGAACAGCGCGAAGAACACCGGCAGCTGCAGAACCAGGGGCAGACAGCCCGAGATCGGGTTGGCACCGTGGTCCTTGTACAGCTTCATCAGCTCGGTGTTCAGGGTCTCGCGGTCACCCTTGTGCTTGGCCTGCAATGCCTTGATCTTGGGCGCGAGCTCCTGCATCCGGCGCTGGGACTTGATCTGCTTGACGAACAAGGGGAACAGCAGCAGGCGCACCGTGACCGTGAGCAGCACGATCGACAGCCCCCAGGCCGGACCGCTGCTGGGCGACAGCACGGTGGACAGGCCGGCGTGGATCTCCTTGAGCACGAGGGCCACCGGCGTAGCCAGGACGTTGAACACACTCACGGCATAACTCCTGCAGCGCGGGTCGGTCGGCGGGCGTGCTCGGGACCAAGGTTGGTCGGCGACTCCATGGTCGCAGAACGTCCGGCGGGCCCGGGACGTCCCGGGCGGACCGGCCCTTCGCAGGGCTGCTCGGCGTCGGGCCGAGCCACCCCTTGTCCATTCGCCTGAGCAGCGTCAGCGGCCGTGCTTGTCAGCGGGACCGGGTCATGGCCTCCCGGATGGAAGGGGTGGCAGCGAGCGACCCGGCGCACGGACAGCCACAGACCTCGCCCCGCGCCGTGCTCGAGCAGTGCCTCCATGGCGTACGCGCTGCAGGTCGGCGCGAAGCGGCACCGCGGCCCGAGCAACGGGCTGAGCCACCGGCGGTAGCCGCCGACGGCCCACACAAGCAGGCAGACCCACCGGCCGGGGCGCTCAGCCTTCATGATCTGTCCCGGGTCAGCCGCGCCAGGGTGCTCGCCAGGTCGGTGGCGAGGGCCGGGCTGCCAGCCGTGGCCGCTGCCGGCGTGGCACGTACGACGAGTCGGCTGCCCGGGGGGAGTGCCGGTACCCGGCCCCGCAGGAGGTGCCGCAGCTGCCGGGCGAGTCGATGCCGAACGACCGACCCGCCGACGGCCTTGCTCACGACCAGACCGGCTCTGGCCGGCCTAGGCTCGGCCGGCTCGAGCAGGAGGTGAACCGTGACCAGCGCCCCGCTGGACCTGCGTCCCCGGCGCACGACCTCGGTGAAGTCGGCGCGGGCCCGCAGGCGGTGAGCGGCGGAGAGCACCCGGTCGGGCGGCTCAGGCCGACAGCTCGGCCCGGCCCTTGCGGCGTCGACCCGCGAGGATTGCCCGGCCGGCCCGCGTGCTCATGCGCAACCGGAAGCCGTGGGTCTTGGCCCGGCGACGGTTGTTCGGCTGGAAGGTGCGCTTGCTCACGGCTGGTTCTCCAGGGACGGGGTGGGGGAGCCGACTGACGAGGAGCCCGGCGTAGACCGCTCCACGGTACGGACGCGGTACGAGGTGGTCAAACACGGCGGACACTGGCGCCCGAGACCCTGTGGACAACTGCTTGCTCGGCGTGGGTGCTGCTGTTAGCGTGCCGGGCCGGTGAGCCGCCGCCGGAGGTAGGACGCCGACACTCCGGGAGCACTTTGCCCTGGCCTGACCCCAGGCAGTCGGCCGCTCCTCCACAGCCTGTGGATAAGTATGTGGACACCGAAGGTCTGTCGTCTCGGCCTGCGGTCAGTCCGTACGACCCGGCCGTCGATGCGATGGTCGCCCGCTGAACCCCGAGGATGCCGTGAATCCCGCTGATGCCGCGACCTTCGAGCAGGACCAGCCCCCCGCCTCCTCCGTGGACGCGGTGCCGGAGCTGGACCTGGAACAGGTGTGGGCGCAGGCCCTGGACGGCCTCGCCGAGGGGGTGCTGTCCCCGGGCCAGCGGGTCTGGGTGCACCAGACCCGGCCGCTCGGCCTGGTCGAGGACACGGCGCTGTTCGCGGCTCCGAACGAGTTCGTCAAGGAGGTCCTGGAGAGCCGACTGCGGCCCGTGGTGGCCGGCGCGCTGTCCGCCGCGTACGGGCGCGAGATCCGGGTCGCGGTCACCGTCCATCCGCTGGAGGCCGAATCCTTCTCCTACGAGGACGACCCACCGGAGACCGACAACCGGGCCCTGCAGGGAACCGGGCGGGACCGGGTGGGCGAAGGCCCCTTCGACGCCGGTCCCCGCTGGACCGGGCGAGAGGCGCGCCCGGTCGAACCCGCCCGGCTCAACCCGAAGTACACGTTCGAGACCTTTGTCATCGGAGCCAGCAACCGCTTCGCACATGCCGCAGCTGTCGCTGTCGCCGAGGCGCCGGCAAAGGCGTACAACCCGCTGTTCGTCTACGGCGAGAGCGGGCTCGGCAAGACGCACCTGCTGCACGCCATCGGCCACTACGCCCAGCACCTGTTCGCCGGTGCGCGGGTGCGCTATGTCAGTTCCGAGGAGTTCACCAACGACTTCATCAACTCCCTGCGAGATGACAAGGCGCAGGCCTTCCAACGCCGCTACCGCGACGTCGACATCCTGCTGGTCGACGACATCCAGTTCCTGGAGAACAAGGAACGCACGCAGGAGGAGTTCTTCCACACGTTCAACACGCTGCACAACGCCAACAAGCAGATCGTGATCTCCAGCGACCGGCCGCCCAAGCAGCTGTCCACGCTGGAGGACCGCCTGCGCACCCGGTTCGAGTGGGGGCTGATCACCGACGTTCAACCACCTGACCTGGAGACGCGCATCGCGATCCTGCGCAAGAAGGCCGCCCAGGACCGCCTCGCTGCCCCCGCCGACGTCCTCGAGTTCATCGCCAGCAAGATCGCGAGCAACATCCGCGAGCTCGAGGGCGCCTTGATCCGCGTCACCGCCTTCGCCTCGCTCAACCGCCAGCAGGTGGACCTGGCGCTGGCCGAGATCGTGCTCAAGGACCTGATCCCTGCCGACGGGGGCCCGGCGATCACCGGGGCGACGATCATGGCGGCGACCGCGGAGTACTTCGGGCTGACCATGGAGGACCTGTGCGGCTCCTCCCGCAGCCGGATGCTCGTCACGGGGCGACAGATCGCGATGTACCTGTGCCGGGAGCTCACCGACCTGTCGTTGCCGAAGATCGGGCAGATGTTCGGTGGTCGCGACCACACAACGGTGATCCACGCCGACCGCAAGATCCGCGCTCAGATGGCCGAGCGGCGGGCGACCTACAACCAGGTGGCCGAGCTGACCAACCGGATCAAGACGCGGTCCCGGCAGTGACTCAGCTCACCCCGCCCCTGCACAGGTTGGGGACAACGATGTGGATGACGGCCGCCCGCAGGGGACAACGGGTGGACGGAGTGCGGCCTCGAGGTCTCTGTCCACCGACACCCACGGGTACAGGGGATGGACATCCACAGCGCACGCCTGCGTGCGCGGATGGCCTCACCTGGGGTTCTCCAGGTTCTCCACAGACCTGCACGCCCCTACGACGAACACGAGCACTTCTCCTCCAGAACACCTCACTGCGCTTTCGGGGGCAGTCGGGCTGTGCGCAGACCCTCTCCGGCACACTTGCCGCCACCGGCAGCACCTGCCCCGGGCCACTGCGGAGAAGGCGGACGACATGGAGCTGAGGGTCGAGCGCGAGGCGCTCGCAGACGCGGTCGTCTGGACGGCCCGCTCCCTGCCGGCCCGCCCCCCGATGCAGGTCCTGCTCGGCCTGCTGCTCGAGGTCGACGAGGACGGCGGCCTGTCGGTCTCCGGCTTCGACTACGAGGTCTCCTCCCAGATCCGGGTCGACTGCACGGCTGCTGCCGCCGGCCGGGTCCTGGTCCCCGGTCGGCTGCTGTCCGACATCGTTCGTGCGCTACCTGCAGCGCCGGTCGACCTGCGCCTGGAGGGCACCCGCGTCGTGCTGACCTGCGGCTCAGCGCGTTTCACACTGCCCACCCTCCCGGTGGAGGACTACCCGGCGCTGCCCTCGATGCCCTCCACCGCCGGTGCTCTCGAGAGCGACGTGTTCGCGGCGGCGGTAGCCCAAGTCGCCCTGGCGGCCGGTCGCGACGACACCCTGCCCGTGCTGACGGGTGTACGCATCGAGATCGAGGGTGAGCAGCTGACCCTCGCCGCGACCGACCGCTACCGGCTGGCGGTGCGCACCCTGCCCTGGCGACCGGAGCAGACCGGACTGTCGACCACCGCGTTGGTTCCGGCCCGTACGCTCAACGACACCGCTAAGGCCTTGACGGGTGGACCGGAGGTCACCCTCGCACTGTCCGCCGGTGGGGCCGGCGAGGGGATGATCGGGTTCGAGGGCGGTGGTCGGCGGACGACCTCGAGGCTGCTCGAGGGTGAGTTCCCGAAGTACCGCTCGCTGCTGCCGAGCGAGAGCTCGGCGACGGCGGCGGTCACGACCGGGACGCTCGTGGAGGCCGTCAAGCGGGTGGCCCTGGTAGCGGCGCGCAACGCGCCGGTGCGTCTAAGTTTTTCCGCCGACGGCCTGGTGCTCGAGGCGGGCGGCGCCGATGACGCGCAGGCTTCCGAGCGCACCGAGTGCACCTGGGAGGGCGAGCCGATGACCATCGCCTTCAACCCCCAGTACCTGCTGGACGGGCTCGGGGCAGTGGACTCCGACGTCACGACGCTGTCGTTCACCGGCCCCACGCGCCCGGCGGTGCTCACCGGCAAGCGGCCCCCCGCGACCGGTTCAGGCGACACGGCTGACTACCGCTACCTGCTGATGCCGGTGCGCTTGTCCGGCTGACGTCGCACGAGGTGACGTGAGGGCGTCGCCTCCGCCGCGGCGGTACGGTCGCGTGGTCGGTGGGTCCGGTGAGTAGGCGCAGGGAGCTTTCGTGGCGAAGCTGGGGATGATCGGGCTCGGCCGGATGGGCGGCAACATGGCTGAGCGGCTGCGCCGCGGCGGCCACGAGGTGGTCGGCTACGACCAGAACGCGGGTACGCGCGACGTCGACTCCTTGACGGCTCTGGTCGCGGCGCTGGAACCGCCGCGTGCGGTGTGGGTCATGGTCCCGGCCGGCGAGCCGACCTACCAGACGATCGACGCGCTCTCCGCACTGCTCGAACCAGGTGACGTGGTGATCGACGGAGGCAACTCGCGGTACACCGATGACCAGCGGCACGCGATCGACCTGGCCGAGAAGGACATCGGCTTCGTCGACGCAGGGGTCAGTGGCGGTGTCTGGGGTCTGACCGAGGGCTACGCGCTGATGGTGGGCGGCGAGGACGAGCACGTCGCCGTCGCGCAGCCGTTCTTCGACGTGCTTAAGCCCGAGGGCGGCAGTGGCTTCGTCCATGCGGGGGCCGTCGGGGCGGGTCACTTCGCCAAGATGGTCCACAACGGGATCGAGTACGGGCTCATGCAGGCCTACGCCGAGGGGTGGGAGCTGATGGAGGCCACCGAGCTGATCACCGACGTGCCCGCCGTCATCGCTAGCTGGCAGCAGGGGACGGTCATCCGATCCTGGCTGCTGGACCTGCAGGTCAGGGCGCTGCAGGAGGACCCACACCTGGAGCAGCTCAAGGGCTACGCGGCCGACTCCGGCGAGGGAAGGTGGACGGTGCAGGCTGCGGTGGATCACGCCGTACCGCTGCCGGTGATCACGGCGGCTCTGTTCGCCCGGTTCGCCTCCCGACAGGAGGACTCCCCTGCCATGAAGGTCGTGGCAGCGTTGCGCAACCAGTTCGGGGGGCATCCCGTCACGGCCTCTGCCGGGTCCGACGACGTCGGCGCCGACGCACCGGGCGCAGACGCGAGCGCGCCGGTGCAGGAGCCGCACGACGTCGCGCGCGGGCGGGACCGCGGCGCGGCAGGCACCGCTCCGAGCAGCTGAGCCCCGACGTGGAGGCGGCGCACTCGCGATGCATGTGAGCCACCTGTCGCTGAGTGACTTCCGGTCCTGGTCCGCACTCGAGCTCGAGCTCGCCCCGGGCACCACAGCCCTGGTCGGGCCGAACGGTCAAGGCAAGACCAACATCGTGGAAGCCCTGCTGTACGTTGCCACGCTCGCCAGCCACCGGGTCTCGACCGACGCCCCGCTGGTGCGGCAGGGCTGCGAGCGGGCCGTGGTCCGCGTGCGGGTCGAGCGGGAGGACCGGCCGATGCTGGTCGAGCTGGAGCTGAACCCCGGCCGGGCGAATCGGGCCAGGATCAACAGGGGTCCGGTCCCACGGGCGCGGGAGGTCCTGGGCGTGTTGCGCACCGTGTTGTTCGCTCCGGAGGATCTGTCCCTCGTGCGCGGCGACCCCTCGGAGCGCCGGCGCTTCCTGGACGACCTGCTGGTCAGCCGGGCCCCCCGCTTCGGTGGTGTCCGCAGCGACTACGACCGCGTGCTCAAGCAGCGCAACGCGCTGTTGAAGACGGCCTTTCTCGCCCGGCGCGGCGGCGGCGGGGACATGGGCACGCTGGACGTGTGGGATGCACACCTGGCCCGGTCCGGCGCGGACCTGCTCGCTGCCCGGCTGGATATGGTGGACGATCTCGCGCCGCTCGTCGAGACGGCCTACCGGGAGGTCAGCAAGGGAAGCGGTGAGACCGCCCTGTCCTACCGCAGCTCGCTCGGCGAGGCGTTGCCCGAGTCCCACGACCGTGCGCAGCTCGCGTCTGCGCTCCTGTCCGAGCTGGCACGGGTGCGGCCGCAGGAGATCGAGCGGGGGGTCTCGCTGGTCGGGCCGCATCGCGACGACCTCGTGCTGTCGCTGGGCGCCATGCCCGTCAAGGGCTACGCCTCGCACGGGGAGGGCTGGTCGGTTGCTCTCGCGCTACGCCTTGCTTCCTATGAGCTCCTGCGGGCCGACGGCGGCGAGCCGGTGCTGGTACTGGACGACGTCTTCGCCGAACTCGACATCGGTCGCCGGGACCGGCTGGCCAAGCTGGTCCAGGGGGCCGAGCAGGTTCTGGTGACCGCGGCCGTGCCAGCGGATGTCCCCGAGGCGCTGGCCGGGTGCCGGTACGACGTGCACGGCGGGAGCGTGGTCGGTGTCCGCTGAGCAGCCGGGCCAGGGCGTAGGGGCGGGTGGCGCCGGGCGCGAGGATGACACTGCCCTGCCACTGCGCGGACCCGACCTGGTGCGGGCAGCGCTCTCGGAGGCCAAGGCGGCCGCTCGCGCCAAGGGAGCGCCTCCGCCGGGGGGTCGTCGTCGAACTAGGGCTGGTCCGGTCCGTCGCACCGACGGACCGGAGGGACGCGACCCCGTGCCCTTCGGCGCCGCGGTTCGTAGGCTCGTCGCAGAGCGGGGTTGGGAGCAGACCAGCACGGCTGCAGGCATTCTCGCCAACTGGCCCGATGTCGTGGGACCAGAGATCGCCGATCACTGCCAGCCGGTAGGCCTGGTCGACGGCCACCTCGTGCTCGTTGCGCAGTCCTCGGCGTGGGCAACCCAGCTCCGACTGATGCGCACCACCGTGCTCGCCCGCATCACCGAGCACGCCGGCGCAGGGGTCGTCCGCACGCTCGAGGTGCGCGGTCCCGCCCAGCCGGACTGGCGGCGTGGTCCGCGTCGGGTGCAGGGCCGAGGGCCCCGCGACACGTACGGCTGAGGATCGCCCCTGCACCTGCCCGTGGGGGGACCCACCTGACCGGCCTACCGACGCGCCACGCACGTCCACAGGCCGGTTGCCGGCCGTGAGCGCTCTCCCGGACCAGCTAGTATGGACGAGGAGATCTTCCCCTTGCGGGCGTCTCGACGGCCGCTCCTGCGCGTCGTAGGGCCGGTCAACCTGCTGGGTACGACGACGCACCGCGCGCAAGCGCCCGGAGCAGAGCGGAGCCCTGTGAGCCAACCCGACAGCACGCCCGAGGAGCCCCTCGAGCAGCCCACCGCGCGGGTACCGGTCGAGTACGGTGCGGATTCGATCACCGTGCTGGAGGGGCTGGAAGCGGTCCGCAAGCGCCCCGGTATGTACATCGGCTCGACCGGCGAACGCGGGCTCCACCACATGGTGACCGAGGTCGTGGACAACGCCGTCGACGAGGCGCTGGCCGGCCACTGCGACGCCATCACGGTCTGTCTGCTGGCCGACGGTGGCGTGCGGGTGCAGGACAACGGACGCGGCATCCCGGTGGCCATGCACGCGAAGGAGCGTCGTCCGGCGATCGAGGTCGTGCTCACCACGCTGCACGCCGGCGGCAAGTTCGACGGCGAGAGCTATGCCGTCTCAGGCGGTCTGCACGGCGTGGGGGTCTCGGTCGTCAACGCGCTGTCCACCCGGCTCGACGTCGAGATCCGCCGCGACGGTCATGTCTGGAACCAGACGTACTCCCGCGCGGTGCCGGGGGAGCTGCGCAGGGGGGCTGCCACCGACGAGCACGGCACGACCGTGACGTTCTGGGTGGACCCGGAGATCTTCACCGAGATCACCACCTTCTCCTACGAGACGCTGCACCGGCGCATGCAGGAGATGGGCTTTTTGAACAAGGGCCTGGTCATCACCTTGCGCGATGAGCGGGACGAGCAGGTGGTGGAGGAGCGCTTCGACTACCCCAACGGGCTCCAGGACTTCGTCCGGCACCTCAACCGATCCAGGACCCCGGTGCACGACTCGACGATCGGCTTCTCCGACGAGGTCAAGGGGATGGCCTTGGAGGTGGCGATGCAGTGGAACGACGGGTACGCCGAGTCCGTCTACACCTTTGCCAACACGATCAACACACACGAGGGGGGCGCGCACGAGGAGGGCTTTAGGTCCGCCCTCACCGCGACCTTCAACAACTGGGCGCGCAGCAGGGGCCACCTGAAAGAGAAGGAGAACAACCTCGAGGGGTCCGACATCCGGGAAGGCCTGACCGCGATCTTGAGCTTGAAGCTGGCCAACCCGCAGTTCGAGGGCCAGACCAAGACCAAGCTCGGGAACTCTGAGGCCAAGACCTTCGTGCAGCGTGCGTGCAACGAGCAGTTGCGGGACTGGTTCGACCGCAATCCGGCCGAGGGAAAGCAGATCGTCGTCAAGGCGACGCAGGCAGCCCGAGCGCGGTTGGCCGCGCAGCAGGCCCGCAAGCTGGCCCGCAAGGGCCTGCTCGAGTCCTCCTCCCTGCCCGGC
>JAABUI010002009.1_pt1 | contig 11464 bp, 9 predicted proteins | sample 5559111 | NCBI WGS metagenome assembly JAABUI01 (sample SAMN10711870, study PRJNA513365) | rock metagenome | isolation source: Antarctica rocks | place: Antarctica: Victoria Land, Buttleship Promontory
CAACCACTACTACGACTACTACCAGTCCTGGTCGGCGTTGGGCTCGGACCTGGCCGCCGACAACGGCGCCATGGCCAGACCGGCTCTGGTCCCGGTCCGACACCCTGAGATCAACGCGCACCGGCGGTCCCGACGCCCTGGCCCCGGCGGTCCGGGGCGGCTGGTGATGATCCCGATCCCTGGAACTGCCTGCCGGATCGTCGGCCGCACGGCGCTGGTGTGGCTGCCCGCGCAGTACGACGACCCGCGCTACGCCGCTGTCCAGTTCCCGGTGCTGGAGCTGCTGCACGGTGACCCCGGGGGCCCACGCAGCTGGCTGACCCTGGACCTGACTGCCGTGCTCAACCAGCAGGCCGCCCACGCCACCACCGACCCAACAGTGATCGTCATGCCTGACGTCAACGGCGGGTTCCACAACCAGCAGTGCTTGAACGCCCCCGGCGCGCCGCAGCTGGACACCTACCTGGCCCGCGACGTGCCGGCCGGGTTGGCCGGCCGCCTACGCATCGATCCGCCTGGCCCGCGCTGGGCCGTTGGCGGGCTGTCCGCCGGCGGTTACTGCGCCGCCCGGCTCGCTCTGGCCTACCCACACGAGTTCGGCGCCGCCGCGATCATGGACGGCTACTTCCACCCGGACCTGACCCAATCGCTGCGCCAGCGGCTCTACGGCAAGGGCCCCGTCCCGGCCGGCGATGACCCCAGCAGACTGCTTGCCAGCTTCCCGGCACAAGAGCCACTCCCAGCATTCTGGATCATGGCCGGCACAGCGAACGCCACCGACTACCACGACGCCATCAGCTTCGCGACCGCCATCGCGCGCAGGCAGGACCTGCGGTTCCTCACCGTCATCGGCGGCCGGCACACCCCACCTGCCTGGCGGGCCGCCCTACCCGACCTGCTGCGCTGGGCCGCCGCTACGGTGCACGGCGTGACGGCCGCCGGCCAAGCCGCCATCCCCCTATAAGCCGAGGGCATCAGCCAAGGGACGCTCCGCTGTCGGCGGCGGGGAGTTCGGCCGGGAAGTTGGAGGGTGCGGTGCCGGCTCTGCGGTGAAGCTGGTTCATGATTTGGTTGAGCAGGACGTTGCGGGACCAACCCTGCTGTGCGGCCGCTGCGGCGTAGTAGTCCCGCTCGCTGTGGTCGTGGACCTTGTCGAGCAAGACGGTGACGTGTCCCCAAGGCAGTTGGCCAACAGGCTGTTGGCCGATTGCCTGCTGGGTCCAGGCGCCGGCCATCTGCCGCATGTCCTTGATGTTGCTCCTGGACAGCCCTCGCATGTCGGGGAAGGCGGCGCGCAGGTCGGTGGCGAGCCGGTCGATGACCCGGGTGCCCCAGCCCTCGGCGTGCTGCCGTTGCAGCACGGCGTCGCCCAGGGGCCAGTACAGGGTGAGCAGGTCGGTGTTGACGGTCCGCTGGGTGCGCCAGCGGGTGGCTGCGACGGTGCGCTTGAGGTCCTCAAGCAGCTCGCGGTAGCCGTCGGGTAGGGCGAGTTCCGGCTCGGTCATCAGGTGGCCGGGGTGGTGCGCGTCGTCGGTGTGGGGGCCGTGCGGCCTGGTGTGTGGCTGCTTGGTGTGTGCGGCGCTGCCTGCTGCAGCTGTGCGGCGTGTTCGTCGACGGCGCACCCGCACGGGCAGGCGCGGACGACGATGACTGGTTCGCGTACGCCGGCCCGGCGTGCCCATTGCTCGCGCAGTGCGGTGGTCGGGCGGGTGCAGGCCGAGTACGCCGGCCGGTGGCCGTCGGTCCAGTCGAGGGCCTCGAGGAGCTCGGCTGCGGCCGAGTGCACCGCCGTGCTCGGGACGGTCTGGCTGCGTGGCTGGTCCCCGGGCGGCTGGTGGTCCGCGGGGCGTGGTGGCGCGGCGATGGTGAGCTGCTCGGGGGGTCGGGGTGGCAGGTGCCGGTACAGGCTGGTCCGGTGATCCCGGTCCTGGCGATGATCTCCGTGATGGTGTGGCCGGTGTCGCGCAGGTGCGCGGCGTAGGCGAGCTTGTCCGGGTCGACCAGGACGGGCCGGCCGATCCGCCGGCCTTTCGCGGTCGCGACGGCGCGGGCGTGCGCGGCTCGCTCTAGGGTGTAGGTGCGTTCCATCTGCCCGAACAGCGCCAGCAGCACGACCGCGAGCTGGGCCATCGGATCGGCCGGGTTCGTGGAGTCGACCTTGATCGGGTCGGCGAGGTTACGCACCCCGACGCCGCTCTCGGCGAGGGAGTGGATGAGGTGGAGGGTGTCGCGGACGGTGCGACCGAGCCGGTCCAGGGCCCGCGCGTAGCCCAGCTCCACCGGCGGACCGTACCGGAGGTCCTGCTCGTACGGCTTCTTCGGCACGCTGTTGTCGGACCGACCTGTGGGACGCCCGCCACACCAGGAGCGCGGTCGCGCCAGCTCCTCCCCCGAGACTCTCCCATCTCCTAGGAAGTGGGACGGCTGTCGATCATGTGCCGCATGACGCCCGTAAGCGGGACTCCAAACCGGACGGGTCTGACGGCAAGATCGCCGGTGCACCCCGGCTGACCTGCAGCCCTGCGAGAGACGTTTGGCTTACGGAACTGGCTATCTACTTCGACCTGAAAAACTCGCTGGGCTGAGATCGGGGGGTCGGCTACCGACCGATCCGGCCTCCCGCCCTGGACCTATTAGCTGGCCAGGGCCCCGATCTTGACCAGGTTGTGGGCGAAGACCCCCTGTCCGGTCCAGATCCGGGATCCTTCAGTGCCGTCCAGGCGGGTGCGATCCCAACCGTATCGGCGTTTGAGGCTGCTGATCCGGCCCTCGCTGCCGGTTCGCCACTTCACGGTTTTGCGGAACGCCGGTCGGTGTTCCTCGACCTGTCTGGCCTTGCCCGGTTTGCCCTTGCGCGGGATGACGACGTGCCGGACGCCGAGGTCGTGCAGGGCGTCCTCGACGCTCTTCTGGCCGTAGCCACGGTCGGCGGTGGCGGTCCGTGGCTTGCGGCCGGTGCGCTTGATGATCCGCTCGACCGCCGGGGCGAGCTGCGGCGCGTCCGGCGGGTTGCCCTGCTCCAGGTTGTGGTCGAGCACGACGCCGTCCTCGTTGTCCACGACCTGGGCCTTGTAGCCGAACTGGACCGGCTTACCGAGCTGGCCTTTGGCGATCGGACGGGCGTCCGCGTCGTGCAGGCTGACCCGGCGGGTCGCCCCGGCGGGGTGGTTCCGGCCACCCGCTGCCGGGTCTGGTCCGCGACCCGACGGGTCACCTCCAGCAGCTCGGTCAGGTCGTTGACCGCCCGGCGCAACCGGCCACGCCGCCGACCCGCGGCTGCGTCCTTGGCTCCTGCTGCAGCCAGTGCCTGCGCCTTGGCCTGAGCGCGACGCAGGGCCCGCCGGGCGTTCGCCAGGAGCTTCTCAGCGTCGTGGGCTGCGCGTTCGGCTAACTCGGCGAGCTCACCGGTGATCCGCTGCACGGTGGCCTGCGCCTCGTCGCGGCCCTGAGCTGAGCGCAGCCGAAGCTTCGCGGCGATGCCGTGGGCCCGCTTGCCCGCCGCCCGGCTGCGGTCCCGCAACCGGGTGCGGGTCGCGCCACCCGTGGCCTGGATCCGCCGGCCGGTGACCGCGATCCGGCGGATCGCCTTGGCCAACGGCCCGAGTCGGTCGGGTAGGCCACATCAGCCGGGACCACCGTGGTGTCCGCCCTGAGCCGGTTGGTCCGCAGCAGCTTGGCGTCCGCGGCCTTGGCCAACAGCGCCTCGTTGCAGCCCTCGACTGCGGCGGTGCCGCAGCGAGTCGTGAGCTTCAGGGCCGCGGTGTGCAGCAGCCGGTAGCGCAGCGTCTTGGGTTCGGCGCGGTGCAGCTCCGGCTGGTCGGTCAGGAGCATGGACTGGGACAGCGCAAGCAGGTCGGCGGCGATCAGCGTGAGCTCGACCCAGACCTCGTTGATGTTCTGGTGCCGGGACGGCAGATGACCGAGGCCGGTGTCCTTGCCGGTCCGGATCCGGTCCTCGACGCGGGCGTGCGCGCGGTGCCGGGCTTCCAGGAACGCCAGCTGCCCGCGGGGTGTGTTGGTGGTGAAGGCTTGGTAGCGGTAGCCGTCGCGGATCTCGAACGCGTCCAGGGTCGCGCCGGGGTGCGGCAGCTCGCGGCGCACGATGACCCGCATGTCCGGGCAGGTCTTGGTCCAGTTGCTCAGGTCGAGCATTCCGGTGACTTCCACGACATCGGCGTGTGTCAAGTACCGGGTTTGATGGAGGCTTCCAACTCCCGCTGAGCAGGCTGCTCGGGGAGGTTGTTGGTTCGGTGCTGCGTCTCGAACTCGACCGGGGGCACGAGGCCGATCTCGCCGTGCAGGCGGCGGAAGTTGAACCAGTCGATGTACTCGGCGACTGCGATCTCCAGGTCGTCGATGTTCTTCCAGGGTCCGCGGTTGCGGACGAGCTCGGCCTTGAACAGGCTGTTGAACGCCTCGGCCATGGCATTGTCGTAGCTGTCGCCCTTGCTTCCGACCGAGGCGACGGCGCCGGCCTCGGCGAGGCGTTCGGTGTAGCGGACGGCGAGGTACTGCACCCCTCGGTCGGAGTGGTGGATGAGGTCGCTGGTGTCGTGGCCGTCGTGCCGCCGGGTCCACAAGCCCATGTTCAGCGCGTCCAGCGCGAGCTCAGTGCGCAGCGAGGTTGACAGTTGCCAGCCCACAACACGGCGGCTGAACACGTCCAGGACGAAGGAGGCGTAGACCCAACCGGCGAAGGTGCGGCAGTAAGTGATGTCGGCCACCCAGAGCCGGTCCGGACCCGGCGCTGTGAAGGTGCGTTCGACCAGGTCGGGTCGAGTGTCGGGCCGGTTCCAGGCACAGTGGTGCGCGGGCCTTTCGCACGCCAGATCCCCCGCAGACCTAGGTCTTTCATCAGTCGTTGCGTGGTGCAGCGCGCCACCGGCTGCGAACCCGCCAAGACCCCCTCCCGCCGCAGCGCGGCGTGCACCTTGCGGATCCCGTAGACGCCGTAGTTCTCCTTGTGGACTCGCGTGATGATCGGCTTGAGCTCTTGGTCGCGGACTGCCCGCGCCGACGGTGGCCTGGTCCTGGCGGCGTAGAAGGTGCTCGCAGCGATCGGCACATCCGCGCTGGTGAGCGCGGTGCAGATCGGCTCGACTCCGAACACGCTCTTGTGCTGCTCGACGTAGTCGATGATCAGCGTGAGGGGCGGTCGAGCTCCGCCGCGAAGAAAGCCGAGGCCGACCGCAATATCGCGTTCGCCCGCCGCAGCTCGCGGTTGTCCCGCTCCAACTGCGCGATCTTCTCCGCCTCGCTCGTGCTGGTACCGGGGCGCGCGCCAGCAGCGACCTCGGCTTGCGTTACCCAGCCCCGCAGCGTCTCGGCGTTGATGCCGAGCTGCTCACCGATCCGCACGCACGCGCTCGGACGACTGGCGGAGTCCTTGCGCGCTTCCAACGTCAACCTGATCGCTCGCTCCCGAAGCTCCTCCGGGTACTTCCGTGGTGCTGCCATCCTTGATCCTCCGTGGCTTGATGGTGTCCATCAAACCCGGCACGAGACACTAACGAGCCGGGTCACTGACTATGTGCCCACATCGGCACGCGGAGCAGCAGCGGCTCGAGGTCCAGCAACCCCGTCACCTCGATTACGTCGGCTTGCTCCCGCAGCCAGCGTCGGTGTTGTTCGCAGCCGGCCAGGCCCAGTCCGGGGCGAGCCTGATCGCGTCGCGGACGGCCTCGGTCACCGGGTAGCCCACGGAGAAGTCCAGGCCGCGCTGGGAAAGGGCGGTGATCGGGGCGTGGGAGTAGCCAGCTCCGTCGGCCCGGATCAGGACCTTCTTGCAGCGCCACCGGTCCGGGATCTGCGTGAGGGCCGCTCCAGAACGACCAGATGATCGGCGGCGGCGTTGCTGCCCGCGGTGCCCGGTCGCAGGACCATCGCGAGCGCCTCGTCGCCTGGTGTCCAGCCGCCCCGAGCCGATGATGACCGACGCCTCCCTTGAAGGTCCCGCGGCGGTCTGGGAGTTGGCCCAGGTGCGAAGACGTGCGGGTGCAACGAGGCCGGCGACAGGTCTGCATCGGCCCCGCTGTTCCAAAACCGCCTCTTCCCGAGATCTACGCAGGGCAGGCGGCCTACTCTGGCTGGAACGCTCAGCCTTGGAGGGTCAATGTTTGGAAGCCGGCGAGACCAGGATCGAGTGGCTGGTCTTCGGGCCGATGTGAACAGCCTGCAGGCGCGCCTGGCCGCGGACGTGTCCAACCTGGACGCCGGTGATGATCCGGTCTGCCGGCAGGCGTTAGTCGATGCGAGCGAACGGGCGAGCGCTGCCGGTGCGCTGATGTCGCGGGCTCGCAGTGCAGGTGAGTTTGACGTGGCGAAGCGGACCGTCCTTGAGGGCCTGACCGCCACCCGCCTGGTCCGTGAACGGCTAGGCCTGCCGCTCGGCCCTGACCTGCCACCCGACGGGCGGACCGTCGATGCCGCCACCCGCGTGGAGGTCGAGGGTCAGGCGTACACCGCGCACCCGGAGTACCACCCTGCGCGCCCTCACTTCTTCGGCGGCGGGCTCGGCGCACCAGGTGGCTACTACCGAACACCGTTCTGGCAGAAGGCCCTCGCTGTTGGAGGTGCAGTCGCCGGGGTCGAGATGCTCGGAGACCTCGTCGGTGGCGGACGGGGCTGGGGCGGCGACTACGACCGCGGCGACTACGACGGAGGTGGGGACTACGACGGCGGCGGGGACTACGACGGCGGCGGGGACTACGACGGCGGCGGGGACTTCGACGGCGGCGGGGACTTCGACGGCGGCGGCGGCGGGGACTGGGGCTGAAGCAGGGAGCCGTGTACTTGCCCTGCATCCATTCGGGAACTCGGTACAAGACCTCCGCCCTTGCCGATCTGCGTTGGCCTGGCGTTCCTGCTGATGGACCCGGCTGGGGAGCCGCTACCCGCCCCGCGCGGCACCCGCTCGGGAACTCCTGAGGACGCCGACTCGGCCTTGAACCGAACAGTGCTCCCCAATCGGCTGGTGCTCGCCGGCGATCCGTCTCGCGTGGGTGCCCGCAACAGGCCACGGACGAGGACAACTCTGGCTGACCTCGCTTGACCGCGTCGACACGCGGGCACGTAGCGGCGTCGGCGCGGTGCGGGGGGGGGGTAGCCGTCACTATTTGCCGCCCGTGCTGCCACCAACCCGACCGGCGTTGACGCCTAGCCTCTTGAGGCGGCCGTATACAACGCCACCTCCTCCCGTGGTCGCGCAGGCAGCCCGCCAGTCCGCTGCCCGCGTGACTCCGTCCTCCCCCGGCCGTGTACCTGGCCGCTGATAGCTCTACTTATGTCACAGTTTGGCCATCAGGCCGTACTTGCAGTCAACTCTCGTACTTCGGGCCGCGCCTGCGGCGGTAGCCGATCGGTGACAGGTCAAGAGCATCGTGACCCTGTTTTGGTCCTCCAGCGGCATCTGGAGCGAGACCGTGCACCGGCCGTTGTGATCTTGACTACACTTCTCCGCGGTACGAACCTCCAGCCCAGCGACACCTGGGGTCAGCCCTACGGGAGGGGCGCCGAGGCTGCTGCGTAGGCAAGGGCGCGTTGGGGAGTCAGCACGATCCATGACTCGACCCACTCGTCCGCCGTAGCGGCGACGTCGGGGAGGTTGGCAACTGTTGGGCAGGACGTCGCCGACTGGGGACCGGTCGACCTCGAACCCGCCGGCCGGCTCCCGACCGACGTCGACGTCACCGCCGTCTGGGCTGCCGCTGCCCGCGGGCGTGGCCCGGAATGTCGTGATCGGCGCGTACCGCATCGAGGGCTAGGAGTGGGACGCCCCCTGGGTGGGTCCAGTTCGCGCTGGACCCCCACCTCCACTCGCCCCCGCGTCTCGCGGCGCTGACGGGGCAGTCCTGTTCCGTCCCTGCGTCTCGATGAACGCCAAGGGGCTGGTCTTGGTCGTCGTCCCCCAGCGGCGCCACGGTCACGGCGACCTCCCGGCCAGTCGACGCAACAGCCCGTTAGAGACCCAACATGGCCAACCTTGTCACCATGACCCTGCTGGTCGCCGGGCTGCCGCTGGTGCTCGTCACGTCGGCCGCCGCCGTCGTCGCGCTGGTGTCCGTCGCTTGGGACTCGCCCGAGCGGCGCAAGCACAGCCTGCTTCTGCTGGGCCGGCTGCTGGAGTACGCCCAGGTCCTTCGAGGCCGCTCAGGACCACCGCGCGGCCGCTGATCCTGCCAGCCTGCGAGAACGAGGCGATCGGCTTCCACCAGGCCGTCGATCAGAGCCGAGGTGGGTGGTAGTTGTAGGTCGTGTTCCGCTCCCCGATGCGTTACGGCGCGGTCGCCGCAGCGACCCCGGACGACACGACGGCCCTCCCGGCGCAGCGCTGGTGGCGGGGACAGGACCCGGACCGGCAGGTCGTGCGCCGGATGTTGGTTGACGAGGGGCGCACGGAGGTGGAGATCGCCGCGGCAATGAAGATCAGCCGTGCACGGCTCGCGGCCGCCTTGACCGAGTTGGGTGTAGACCGCGGTAGGCGGGTCCGGCGGGTGTGCCCGGTGGGCGACGCTGACCTGCGCGTCCTGCTCGAGCAGGGCGCGACGGTCGCGAGCCTGGCTCACCGGTTCAGCGTCGCCAAAGTCACTGTTCAGCGCTGGCTCGCCGGCGCCGGTCTGCTGCTGGCGGACCCGGCCATCGATGTGGACGCGTTGAGGAGGCTGTACGTCGAGCAGGGCCGCACCATCGGAGAGGTCGCGACGGCGCTCGGGCTCCCCCGGGCCAGGGTCGAGGTGGCGCTGGCTGTGGCCGGTATCCCCGCGCGGCGGCGCACCAAGCGGCAGCCCAGCGGCCGGCGGGCCGACGTCACCGACGAGATGTTGCGCGAGCTGTACAGCCGACCCGAGGTGACGGTGCGCGCTCTGGTAGAGCGGTTCGGTGTCAGCCAGGACTACCTGCGCCGCCGGCTGCACGCGCTGGGCCTGACGCGCCGGCCCGGGACCTTCGCCCCGCGCCTACCCAGCCCGACCCGGCAGGGCCTCGCGGGCCGCGCCCCCACCCTCTACCGGCAGGGGTGGACGCTCAAGCAGATCGCTGAACAGCTGGGGACATCGGTCAGCACCGTGCGGGCGGCGCTGGTGGCCGCCCGCGTCCCGGTCCGCGGCGCCGGCGGCGGGCCGCGCAGCAGCGAGCGACCCGCCAGTGCTGCTCGACGACCTGTACGCCGACCCCGACATCGTCGCCGTGCTCGCCGAGCACGGGGTACGTCGCCCAGGCGCGGCCGGCTGGAAGCGCACCGGGGCGCGCCAGAGCTACGCGCCGCTGCCCCTGACCGCAGGTCTGCTCACCGCGCTCTACCTCGACGTGGGACTGGCCACCAGCGACATCGCGCTGCTGTGCGGGGTAGGCAACAACATGGTCAGCAGCGGCCTGCACGAGCACAACGTCGAGCTACGACCAGCGAAGATCGCCAGCCCCTGGAAGCAGCGGCACGCCCCGCCGCGCAAGGCCGCCGGTCCCCATCGGGGGTGACGGGACAGGCCGGGTGAGCAGACGCTGACCCGGCTCAGGGCCAAGGTCGAACGCCGGCGGCAGGCATTCCTAGCGCTGCTCGCCGCACTGGGCTTGGGCAGCGGCCTCACACACGGGGCCCAGCCGCGGCCCAGCCGCGGGGTTGCCTCAGCGGCCCGGGCCACGACGAGGGGCGCTTGGGCCTGCGTCGCGGCGGGCGGGGTCGTTGTTGTTGCCGGCGTGGGCGGCTGCGGCGTTGGCGATGCGTTGGCGGTCCGCGGCCCGCCGCACCTGGGGGGTCGCGGTGGTGCGAGCCTGCGGCACCTCACGCAGCAGGCGGCTGCGCAGTGCACTCGCGGGCTGCTCGTCGGGCAGCGGCTCAACGGCAGCGAGTCTGGGCAGGTGTTGCTGGACGTCGAAGCCGGTTCGTGACGCGAGCTCGAGGGTGACCGCGAGGCGGGGCCAGTCCCGGCCGGTGACCAGCCGCGGGTCCAGGGCGAAGCCGACGTCGCGCCACCGCTGCGCGGCCCACTGCGCCGTGATCCGTTCGCTGGAGGCGTCGGCGGCGACCTGGGTTGCGGGTCCGCCGGCGCTGTCGCGGGCAGCCACGGAAGTTCTCGCGGGCCTAGGTGCGGCGTCGGCGAGGTACTTCGGCCAGGCGAGGGCTTTGTCGGGCGGCTGCGGGGCGGCGGGCCGGCTGCCAGGCGCCGCCGGGACGATCTCGGCGGTGCGGTGTGGGGCGCGGCGTGCAGCGGCGTGCGGGTCGTGGGGGTCGCCGGCCCGGGCGAGGGCGGCGTCCAGGACTTCCAGGCCGGTGAGGCCGGCGGCGGCGTCGATGAGGGTGTCCAGGTGGGCGATGTGGGCTGCCCAGTGCTCCGGTGGCAGGGCGCCGATGACTTTGGCGGCGGCGCGGATGGCGTGGACGGTGCCCTCGGCGGTGTGCAGCCGGTCGGCGTAGCCGGCGACCCGGTCGGTGACGACGGTGCGGGCCAGCGTCGAGTCGCTGGCCCGGGCGGCGGCGATCGCGGCGCGCAGGGCCTGCGGGCCGGCGGTGCTGAGCAGCTCGGCGGGGTCCAGCCCGTCGGGCAGGGTGAGGTGGCCGGGGTTGGCGCCGCGGGCGACGAGTTTCCAGTAGGCGGCGGCGGCCGCTGTGCGGCCGGCGTTGTCGGCGTCGGTCCCGACGACGACCCCTGGCGTCGGGCGGGGGTCGTTGGCTGCCTGCCCGGCTGCCTGCCCGGCTGCCTGCCCGGCTGCCTGCGTGCTCTGCTTGGTGACGGTCGGGTCGGCCGGCTGGCCCGGTAGGTAGGGCCGCAGGCTGTCGGCCTGGCGGTCGGTGAAGGCGGTGCCGAGCGGTGCGACGCCGACTGCGTCGCCGGCCGCGGCCAGGGTGACGGCGACCGCGTCCAGGGGTCCCTCGACCAGAACGGGGACGGCTCCGGCGGCCAGCGCAGCGGCGCCTTCGGCCAGGCCGTACAGCTGGGCGCCCTTACTGAACACGAGGCTGTCGGCGGTGTTGAGGTATTTCGGGCCGGCTGGGCAGTAGCCGTCGTGGTCGTCCACGGCGTCGGGGTGCCGGCGGCCGACGAACCCGATGACCTGCAGCGGGAGCTGCCCGGGCGCTTCGCCGACGGCTGGGTCTGCCGCCGGTGCGGCGGCGCTGGGCAGGGTCTGGCTGGGCAGGGTCTGGACGGGCAGGTGCTGGACGGGCAGGGTTTGGATGGGCAGGACGAGCCGGTCGCGGAAGTAGTCGATGAGCCGGCCGGTGCGGGCCTGGGTCGCCAGGCCGGCCTGGAGCAGCTCGGGGTCGGTGGCGCCGCGGGCGCGCAGGTGCTCGACCAGGTGGGTCCAGCCGGCGGGGGCGTAGCCGGGCGTGAACCGGGGGTCGCTGGTCAGGTCGGTGCCCAGGCGCTGCTGGAGGTGCTGCTGCGCCCACGACCCGCGGTAGGCGCCGGCGTAGAAACCCGCGGCCTGCGCGTTGAGTTCCAGCAGCCGCTCCTTGGCCACCGGTGTCGTG
>JAABUI010002011.1_pt1 | contig 11462 bp, 11 predicted proteins | sample 5559111 | NCBI WGS metagenome assembly JAABUI01 (sample SAMN10711870, study PRJNA513365) | rock metagenome | isolation source: Antarctica rocks | place: Antarctica: Victoria Land, Buttleship Promontory
TCAATTTCTTCCTCTTCAAGATTCATGCCCGGCTGCCTCAGCGCATCAAGTCCCTTGGGAATCTCCGGCGACATATAGCTTCGTGGATTCCGCTCTGCCTCCTCTTTTCCTACCGTCAACCGTAGATTATCCTTGAACTTCATGTAATCCAGCCTTGATGGTTTTTCTGGCATGTTCTGAACGAAATTCGCAAAGTCCTCCGCGATCTCATCCTCGGTCTTGTATCTCTGCTTCCTATCATGATTTCCTTTTGGGGCTCGGATAGGTTTGTCAATCACTGGGTGGATGCTGGCGAAGTCATCAACGTATTCGAAAGCGAAGGGGTCTACTCGTAAGGCAGCTTGTTGGGCTAGATCCTCCGTGTCTATCGCTGCTTCTCCAGCTTCGAGAGCTGCAAGCTGAGCCGGTGTATAGGATGCTTTCAGTGCCTTTTTTTGGCTCTTGGAGTAAGGCATAAAGCTCTTCGCGGTGACAGCCCTCCTTCTTGGTCTTTCAGCTGGTACATTTGGATTGTCTAGTCCCTCATTCGGTACACTTGAATCGTCTGGTCCCTCGCTCGATACCCTTGTTTCGTCTGGTCTCTCATTTGGTACACTTGGATCATCTGAGGGAGACAGATTTGAGCACGAGGTACGAAAGTTTCGGCGCAGAGTTGAGGGAGCCTTGATGGGACATCTTAAGAAAACTCGACGGAAGGGAGTGGCGGCACTCATAATGTTTAGAATAATTCCAAGCCCCACCCTGCAACAAATTACTAGAATAGATGATTGAAGCTGGTAGTTTTGAATCGAAGACACCCATACTTAATTGATTCTTAGCCCCAGAACACAGAAGACGCGCGCTTCTATGTAGCGCGCTTGGGGAGCATGATGCTTGGCAGAGGGCCGAGCCATGAATTTTCCTTTGCGACTATCGTGTCAAATCCTTTTCTGCTTTGACGGTATTCTATGTGGCGATCAAGCAGAAGTCTCCCAGTCTCAAGACTGATTCTACCTAGATATAATAACAAATCACAATTCTACGGTCTTGAAACAATGACGCATAAAGAGTATCACCAGAGCAAGTACTCAAAACGGCAAAAGACTGTCTCGAAGCTTGCCAAAGAAGGCTCTAATGAAGAGGTCTTGCTATTTGATGTCAAGGCTCTGCTTCGTGAGGTTTTCCCGTTGAAACGAGGAAATGAAGACATTAAAGGTCCTGAAACAGAATCTAGTCATAGGCCAGAATACTCTCCACCAGAGAAATTCTCTGAGGTTGAAGTTGAGATATCGAGACTCTCTTCCACAGGTGATGGTCTAGGGCTATCATCGACTTCGGATCATGTGTATGTTGTACCTTTCACCGTCCCTGGTGACATTGTGCAGGCAAAGGTTGTCAATCATTTTGCCCAAGCACAGTACACATTGACAGATTTTGTCAAAGTCGTCAAGCCTGCACCCAATCGTGATGATTCTCTTGTCAGATGCCCATACTTCTCCAAATGTGCAGGCTGCCAACTCCAAATGCTACCATATGAATCGCAACTGAAACATAAGAAATCTATCGTTGAAAAGGCATTTCGTAACTTTTCCTCATTGACCCTTGAGGTCATACCAGCCGTCGGCGACACCATCGAGTCACCGCTGCAGTATGGCTACAGAACTAAGCTCACTCCACATTTTGATGGTCCACCTGGTAACATGAGTCGCAAAGCGAGACGTGATCCGTCGGAGAGGAAACAATTCACCGATGTCCCGCCAATAGGCTTCATGGTCAAGGGTACACGTAAGACGATTGATATTGAGGATTGTCCAATCGGTACCGATTCAGTGAGACAGGGTATCAAAATTGAGAGGAAGAAGATTGCGGCAGAGATTGCCAAGTACATGAAAGGCGCAACGATTCTGCTGCGAGAGACTACTACAAGGAAACGAAATGCAGCTTTGGATCAGGGGAATGCCGAAGCCGAAACAGTCAGTCAACGTGACGCTACGCCTTTGATAGAGCATGGATCATCTTTGGCTATACCTGAACGAGAGGCATCCAACCTCGACAGATCTAATGTGAATACTTCCGTCGCCGACACTCTACCTTACATTGAAGAGAAAACATACATTTCGGATTCCAAGGCAATTTCGACGGAGTACATTGGTGATTCTGAATTCAAGAATACAGCCGGCGCTTTCTTTCAAAACAATAATTCCATTCTTCCGAGGTTCACTGCCTATATTCGGGACCACATTATACCTCCTTCGAACATCGACGACAAGACGAAGCCCGTCAAATATCTGATAGATGCATACTGTGGCTCGGGTCTGTTTACAATTACTCTATCGTCCATATTTTCCTCATCTATGGGTATCGACATCGCAGGGGCCTCAATAGTCTCTGCTCGAGAAAACGCTATTGCCAATAAGGTGTCAAATGCCTCGTTTATGACAGCAGATGCGTCAAAGCTCTTCCAGGAAGTCACCTACCCACCGGAGAAGACCGCAGTGATTATTGATCCACCAAGGAAAGGCTGTGATGATGCATTCTTGCAACAGCTCTTGAAGTTCGGCCCTCAAAGGGTTGTCTATGTCAGTTGCAATGTGCACACTCAAGCTAGAGATGTTGGGGTGCTGGTCGAAGGCCAAGGGAATTGTCGATATAAGATCGAGAGTCTGCAGGGATTCGATCTTTTCCCTCAGACCGGTCATGTCGAGGGCGTTGCTGTCCTTTCTCGCTCAGCCTAACCAAATTTCCACTCAGAAGGGTTTGACATCCGGTAACGGTACTCTCGGAATCATCGGTGTGAGTCATTTGAATTATGGAAAAAGTATTTTGGAAGATTCTGGAGGAAAAAGGATCCCCAATGTGGGTATGTACCTGTATAATGCCTGATTTTCAACGGTTGCCAAGCCCGGCTGTCCATTTATTCTCTAATTTTCGTCATTTTCAACCTCTTAATAAAATCTATCACGCCCATCGGGCAAAACTCTTCCTCCACCTCTTAAAAATCTTCATCCAAAGCCTGATCGCAACCTCGAAGTCATCATATACATATATATTCTCTTCACCATTCAATACTTGGCCAACGATGATAATGATTCCCACCATCATTCAACTGGCTACACTCGCTCTACAAATCCAACTCATCTCAAGCCTCCCCCACGCCACCCAACCCCTCACCAACACCTCCTCACCAACCACACCAACCACCACCCCCACCATCTCACCAACCCTCCACATCGAAACCTCCCCCGCCCTCCCCCCCCTCCTCGCCTCCAAGCCCCCCCCCGACCCCTACGCCAACGACCCCAAATACAACACCGCCTACCCCGGCCCCATCCACGAAAAAGAAATGATCTACTACCTCAAGAAATTCTCCCCCGCCTGGCTCCGCCAAAACCTCGACATCATAACCGGCACAGTCTGCCTCTGCAGCGCCCCCACCACAGGCCTCACCCCCGCCAAAATCGCCTCCTACTCCCAATGGAATTACTACTCACATTACCACCGCACACCGTACGCCCTCAACCACGTCTGCGGCCCCACCGACGCCGTCCGCGTCGGCGATAACCATTGCTGGAGTTCCGCCACCGGGAGTGATTATCATGGCGGGAAACCGGATAGGGACGGTACGTATTGTTATTTTGAGGAGAGGGATGGGCAGCGGTTGTGTGTGAATTGGGCGGTCAGGGGGAAGAGGTGGATTACTTTTCATAGGCATAAGAGGTTCTTTGATCGGGAGAATTATTCTTCTTGGCAGGCGAGGGATGGGGAGGTGAAGGATGTTTGTACGAGGCAGTGTAGGGAGAAGTTTGATATGGAGATGGATGAGAGGGGGGATCATGATGTCAATTTCATTACTACATGGTATCCGCCTAAGCCGATTCCGTGGAATTGAGAGGGTGAGGTTGGGGGAGTTGGATGGGTTGGGAGGATTGGGATGCTGGTTGGCGGGATGTTGTGGAAATTCTCATCCTGCGTCTGGGTTTTGGGGGGAGACATGGTGGTCATAGACTGTGCGATTCCCTAGATAGTCATAATGGATTTGCTTATCTATGTACAATTTGCTCTCTCACCTTATAATTTCAATTCCACCGCTCAATGCTATGCCACAACAATGACCGCCTCTCCCACGCTGTGATGCCCTAGATCAATGTACTAACGCCAACCATGCTACTGGATGCATCATAAATCATCTTCCCCCAAAAATCCCAGCTGATCACATTTCATCACTGTCCTGACATCTGAGCGCGAGGCCCATCGAAGTTACGCCATGTTGCCGGGTGCGGGATATTGGACGGTATAGACAATGTAGCGCCGTCACGCAAAGCGCGAGACATGTATCCATCCTGCCTGGAATACGGTTCGCGGTGCTTTTTGGCGCCCGCTGGAATTAGCGTTGTAGGGTCACCGTGGTCTCGATCTTCCTGTTCGAGCTTCGACATGACTTCGCTCTTGTATTTCTCATACATAGTGCGGCTTTTGACCTGCTCATTCTTTTGGAGTCGACCGTGTAGGTGATTTCGACGCAGCCGTTGCTCTTCGGCGTCCATTTTCTGTGAATCGTTTTCGTTGATTCTGTTGACATTCACTGAGAGGCTTTGGATCAACTCTGGAATGTCTGGTTGAGCGACCTCGAGGGTTGATTGCTGCATCTTGACTTGTGCGGAGGTCTCTGAGATCTCAGCAGACAGACCCTTAAGCTTGCGCTTGAGAGACAGCCGTTCAAGATGCATCTTAGTATTCAGACTCTTCGCCGATGTGGCTACATAGGAGAACGAGGCCGCTTCTGTCGTAGCCCTATTCAGTCGACTAAGCTCAAAAAGCTTGACATCTTCGGAAGAGATGCCGAGGTTCTGATGCTCTTCTAGTAGTGATGGGGGGAGAACGCCCTGATCGACCCCATCTCGTAGGACTTGATCAAAAGCAGCATTTTGTCCGCAGGCTGAGCAGAGGTACAACATCCACTCGTAACATGAACGATGGGCTCCTTCCACGGTTGCTATGACTTGGTCCCAAACAGAGACGCCAGCTTCCCAATCATGTTTGCGGCAACATGATTTGAGAATGGCCGTAAGCAAATCGACGCTTGACCTCCATCCTTCGCTTATCATTTGACGGTAATATTGCATTGCAGTCTGTTCTCCGAAAAATCGAAGCGCACCCACAATCATTGCTTCATAGACTTCGCCATTCATCCGAGCTTTTTCAGCCGCTTTGACTTGGCTTTTGCCGAAGAAACGATATCGCTGCGTCACCATGGGTGAAATGGTTTGGTCGCGTGCCGCAATAGCCAAGCCCCCGTTGTACCCAGACATTAGCAGCAAACAATCCGTGAATGCGGCCCCGTCTTCCGTCACGGTATAGTGTCTTAGCAAAGTTGAGTGAGTGATTTCATTTGGGCGAATATGAGATTCGCTCATGGATCGCAAGACCGCTCGTACCATTCCTTTGTTGTTCAGATGGCAGAATCGCATGAGGAGCATATTGTAAGAGTGGATGTTTGGGGGCGCTTTGGATGTAAGCAAGTTGAAACATATCTTGGAAACCAGGGACCTTGGATCTTTCTCGCAGCTCATTGAATTCAGTAATTTGTGTAAGGAGTTGTTCAGAGCCTTAGCCTCATCCAACTTAGCACTTACCCTGCCGCAGTATTTCGGGACCGATGGTGAAGCGTGGTCCTCGAAAAACCTAGACTCAACGCCAGCATCCGCCTGTTTCAATACTCGTAGATGTGAATTGATTTCAGCGATCCTTTGGTGTATTTCTCTTTCGTTGTGAATTAAATTTGGCGATAAAGAATCTTCAGAAGCTATTGCTTGAGGCTTCTCTCCGGGCGGACTAGAAATATCCGGATAATAATTTAGTTCTCTCTCTGCATGATGTCTATCTTTTTCTGTCGAAAGGAGCTCTGAGTCCTGAGCGGCGGCAGCTTTGTCTCTTGGTACTGGGTTTTGTGGAGCGCTAGAGGAGTGTAGAAGCAACTTCATAACAAGCTTCGCCACTGAATATTCCAAAGTTCTTGTCTTTCGGGCTGAATGATCGTATGTGGGTGTTTCATCTACCAATGCGACGGAATCTGGTCCTCCATAGAACCGGTGGAGCAGCACATCGCTGGAGAGGAGTTGTTGCAATTCCTCCGGCGAGAGTCTCTGAAGTAGATCTAACGATGGACCTCTCCAATCTTGAAAGCCAGAAGCAGCCCTAGCCTCAGCTTGCCGACCAGCCCAGTCAAAAACATCCGTCCAGGTATCGACTCTACTTTGCGACCGCCTTCGCTTAGGCAATTGAGGTTCGGTACGTTCTAGCGGGTACCCAGCAGAATCGCTCGAGTCCTTCGTTCCCGCCTCTTCCAGCGTCTCCCCTCCTGTTGCATGAGCTAGGGAGTCAAGGCGATTTTGCTGCTGGGTTTCTGTTGCTTGCACCTGGGCTCTGGCTTCGCCAAGGATCTTATCCCAATGCGCTCTCCTTGCATCCTTCCTTCCTGAGTCAATCAATGTTGCAGTAGCGGCCAGCGATGAGGCGAACATGGTGAAGACATCGCCGATGCGGATCTTTCGCCTGGCAGTAGCTGTGGCCGTTCGTCGAGCAATGGCCTTGGGGGCAGATAAACACGTCGGACAATTACACAGACACCGTGTCTGGGCGACTCTTGACCAGACAGTCTGCATGGCAGCTTTGCCGCGCGATGCTCCTACCAGCAGCCAGTATCGAGGACGAAGTAGATTCAATGGTTCATCAAGAGCTGCATATGGCCTAGCGCTCGGTGAATCCTCGGAAGAATCAATACCAAGTCACGTGACTTTACACAAGTCCTAGTAGCGCGCAGTCATAGTCTACATCTTTTCAATTCTCCTATGATGGATCCTGGGTGAATCAAGTATCAAGATGTTGGCCCTGGCTTTGACAGCAGATCTGACAGGGTGAGGCGCTGACTACTTAGGATGCTTTTGATCAACCACTGATCAACGTAGAGTCACCGAGCTCGCGCCTCTTGACACGCCAGACGAGCCCTACTTCTACACTTTTAAAGTCCAATGCACGTCATGCAGAGAGGTCCATCCTAATTGGGTCAGCCTGAGTCGCTATGTGGGCATCTGCGTATATGTCGGTCTTTGATTCATACTAAGAACTTTGCAGGAGTCTAGCGACGTCTCCGGCAGCAAGGGAGACGCCAACTTTGTGTGGCGATGCAAGTCTTGTAGAGTCAGCAAGCCTTCGATGACACGGTACTCCTGGATTGCTGATCGGGTTTCAGCGAGCATCAACAGCAACGATCAAGAATACGCCTCAGGCCTATCCCCAGGCTTCTCCACCTCGGAAGCAGAAGATCATTGAAATGGACTGTCGAGGTCTAGAATTTATTGAGTTCAAATCAGATGTCCGTCATGATGGTTGCTGGTGCTGGCCATGTCATTGACGAGAGAATAGGGCGAATGGACCGCTAAAGGCCTGGAGTCGTCCACCAAGTTCTCCGGCATTGATCTGCAGGAGGGTGAGTGGTTCGACTACGACGAAAAGGCCGGGGAGGAAGTTAGTATCAAGGATGTACAATGGGAGATTCGGCGAGCTTGAGCATCAGATGCGTAGTTGACACAAATCTGTATCCAACATGCAATCAATATCGTAAGAGATCTACTCTTCACCCTAATCTGTGCCGAACCCAATAGTAGCCATGTCACAGCAAGCATACAATAACGCTGACTGAAGGCGCATTGAAGCAGCATCTTTGTTTCCTGCAAGACATGGCCAGAGGGTCAGCCCTACGGGAGGGGCGAATCATGGTTGCGCATTGTTCATCACAGAGGAAGTTGCGACCTGCTCATGAGGGATGCAGGGAAATCACCCGATCACTGGCAAAGTCGCCTTTGTTGGAACTCTCTCTTTTCATCAGAATGCAAGGCAGGACCAAAGCTCGGAAGGTCAGCCTGGAGAGCAGTAGCACTGCAGTCAAAGGCTTTCTACTACCATTTTCATACTCTTCTCATTAACGACCCTAAAATCACTGTGTCTATGGCCGTGCATTAGTTTCTACATTCATTCTTTAGTCTTGAAGAGAAGTGAAAGGAGTTGCTTGCTGTCCGCTGGTCGGCCAGCACCTGCATTCAGGCACCGCTCTGCACTAGCTCAAGAACTCTGACAGCAATTCGAGGTGCTATCATTCTTCTATCCTCGTCCGCTAGCCAGATCACTCACACACACACTCGAGCGCTAGACCCGCCGAGTGCTTCTTATTACAACACTGATGATCTGACCTGCTATTGAGGGAGAAAGACTCTATCATCATCTCTGGATACCTCCATCATCACTTACATTTCTTCAACCCCGCTCTACTCAGCCTGTATGGATCCCTCCTAAGGTTCTTCAAGAGGAAGAACCGTCGTGTGTTGTTCTCCAAGAAGCTGATATCCTGCTTCTTTTGATTCTCAATTGGTTCAAAGATCGCCTGGGAAAATCAATGATGAATCTTTCACCTCTCCTCCCGGCACCGGGAAGCACTCTTGACCCCGAGAACTTTGACAACTCCCAGAAAGATGGGGCCATAGATGTTGTGTCAAGAAATATGCCAAAGCGCCGCCGACTTGCGGGAGATGTCTGTGCAATATTCGTTCATGCCGGTGCTGGATTCCACAGTTTACAGAATGAGAGAGTTCATATGTCTGCTTGTGAGGAGTGAGTGTCTCATTACTGGGGTCAACAATGTCACACTATGCATTCCTCAGCACAAAATATCATCATTGCTGAACTTGAGTGGACACTCTCATACTAATACTTTCTTAGTGCTGCTAGGTCTGCCATGACATTCCTCAACAATGGTGCTAGCGCAGTCGATGCCGTGGAGATGGCCATCACGGTTCTCGAAGATAAAGAGATCACCAATGCTGGCTTTGGGAGCAATCTTGCCATGGATGGTACAGTCGAGTGTGACGCTACAGTTGTTGATCACTACGGCCGCAGTGGAGCGATCGGTGCTGCTGGATGTAAGTAGAAATCGAGATTGTACCTCACTGTGAAGTCGGAAAGCAGATGCTGATCCTTCCAAGGTATACGCAATCCAATCCATCTGGCTCGAATTGTTCTTGATCGTTCTACAAAGCCTCTGTCGCTCCGTCGAGTGCCTCCAAACTTACTCGTTGGTCCTGGTGCCACAGAATTTGCCTCAGAAGTCGGCATCCCAGTCGTTCTCCCTGGCTTCCTTGTATCTACCGCTGCTGGTGAACGTTACGCTCGATGGAAAGAGGACTTGACCAAGGCTAACAACTACGAGGAAACGGAAAGCGACAAAGAGTCAGACGCACCGGTTACCATGCATGAGGACAATGAGCCATCACCCACACGTGACGCTCATAACGTGGAGTTGGCTGGGTGCTGGAATGAGAGCCAACCGTTCTCTCCCCGCGTAGCCCCCACCGATTCAACGCGCACAAAGACAAACGATGAGGTGGCTGATGGCGCTGCTTCTCCGAGGAGGCGTAGCTTCTGGTCCTCGAATGAACCTGGCAATGATGGACAATCGTCAATCCGGACTCGCTACAATGATGATGAGGAGGGAAGCGAAGACAGTTTCATCGACGACAGTCCTCCTAAATTCCGACCAACCTCAATGAGCCGAAACGCAAAAGACACCTCCTCAAGTGAACTTTCAGACTTTCCAGACATCTCTGAGGAGGGTGGGTGCCGTCTTCCCAGTCCATTGATTCAGCCCCCTCCTACCAGAGCCGTTTCACCGTCGTCCCACGCTGACCCAAGACTGAGCGGACGCTCTGCAAATATCGATGAGATGACTACTAGGTGGCCGAGACAGGACGACATCACTGACACTGTGGGAGCCATCGCTGTAGACTGCCTTGGGAACATCGCTGCTGGATCGTCCTCAGGTGGAATTGGTATGAAGCACAAGGGACGCGTAGGCCCTGCAGCACTGGTTGGAATCGGGACAGCAGTCATACCCTGCGAGCCTGAGGACAAAGAAAAGACAAGCGTTGCTACTGTCACCAGTGGCACTGGAGAACACATGGCTACCACGATGGCTGCCGGCGTATGTGCGAGCCGTCTATACACCTCTACTCGAAGGACTAGGAAGGGTGAGTCGGAATCAACAGATGATGACAGTGCCATCCGAGCTTTCGTGGAAAAGGACTTCATGGGTATTTAGATTCAATCCTATTAGCTTGATATTCTGCTGATCTAGACCTGTGTTCAGCGCACCCCAGTGTCAAGCAAAGCAATTCTACTGGTGCCATCGGCATTCTTGGAGTCAAGAAGACGGCGAACGGAATAGCTCTTTACTTTGCACACAACACTGACTCATTTGTAAGTTCTCCTGGGCTCTGGATCTACTCTCCTGAATAAGAGCACAGAATTGACGACGAATAGGCTGTAGCTTCAATGACTACCGATGATAAAGAGCCCAGATCCGTCATGTCTCGAGGCAAAGGCGACGGCGAGGTGGTGCATGGCGCTCGCATGGTCAGGCATCGACGTTGGACTTCACCTCATCGCGGGACTTGGCCTGCAACCCCTGACGGATCTCGCAAGTCTGAACTAGACGCACAGCCAGCATCTAAGCGGCAGAAACGTCCACGAGCAGGGAAGGAGAAGTCCACAAAGCCGGTGTCGAAAACAACGCGTAGAGCTGCGACGGCTTCGACTACTTCCTTTCACCCCGGGCAAACAAACCCTCATACGGTACCAAGTCCATGAGCTTACACTGGTCAGGCCATCCATATGGACGGAAGGCATTGCGACGGCGATGAAGGAGAAGCGTAACTTCTTTTTGATTGCATGAAGCATGCTATGATCCGGTTTAATGAAACTTTGGAGTTCACCTACAGCGAGCATTGATTAGCATGGCCCCATGGATAGAAAGTCGAGACCTCCCGATACCCCTAAATTAGACTCGAAGCTTTACCTCTTCCAATGTCATATTTCATGCGATGTTCGATTTGAACTAATGAATTTCACGCGATTTCAGAAGGTCTGGATTTATAGGTCATCGTGAAACTCATAATGGCATCTCTTGTTTCAAGACCAGCTCTTCATGTCACCTCCCTTCCTTTCCCATTTACCCCGTCCTTCCGCTTCTTCTTTTTCCGTGCCACAACGATTGGTTTTGCTCCATACTCTCCCAACCGTAGATGAGTCCCACAAGTCAAGCAAATTGCTCCTTCCGGCGGCGAGCAGAATACTAGAGACGCCCCGTCAGCTCTCCACTCCCTCCTTTCTTAGCATCAGCACCAAGATCCCAAAAACTCACTACTCAAACAAATACTACACACAAACCCCACATCCACCACCCTCCGATGACAAAAGCACGCCGCCCGAAAATCCACCTGACTCGCCGTCGGGCTGACCAACCACCGCCTGCACCCCTGATCCGGCAAGAACCCCATCATCAAATACTGCAGCAGTCCGCGCGGGTGTTCGAGTTTCATGTATGTGCCGCCGGTGGCGTCGGAGGCTTGCTGCAGGAAGACGGTGTCGCCGGCGAT
>JAABUI010002013.1_pt1 | contig 11458 bp, 14 predicted proteins | sample 5559111 | NCBI WGS metagenome assembly JAABUI01 (sample SAMN10711870, study PRJNA513365) | rock metagenome | isolation source: Antarctica rocks | place: Antarctica: Victoria Land, Buttleship Promontory
CTTTTAGCCCATTTGTAAAATAATCAATCATCATATGTATTTAGTCCATATATACGCGTATCCGTATAAATACACGTATATACAGGTATTGATGGCCCAAAACTCGTGTATATCCCAACCCTACTCCCCAAGGCATATAGAGGAGCTCCAGCTCCCGACTGCTCAAAGTCTTTTCGCGATTGTGCTCTGGAGTTGGCGAGCATCCTCCAATCTTGTCGAGATGATTCACAGCTCTCCCACATTCAATGCTTTCTACAGCTTTTCCCCTTCTCACGAGAAGCGCGACCCTCTCGCTGACAACCACTTCGGCCCGCAGAATGTCTCCCATGAGTACACACAGGTGCCGCGCGGGCGGCAGCTCACGCCTCTCCGATCACAGTCGTTGGTGCGTGGGGACTTCGACAAAATGGTCGACTTACAGATGCCGGCCACTGACCTCCAAGCGATCTACACAAGAGTCGTGGTGGACGAGAAAGACCGAGCCCGGTTCAATAACCTGTACCATGAGGCCAACGCGGATGTGCGCGCCATCATGTCGCGCTGTCAACACGTCCAGGACTTTCCTTTCAGCCTGACTCAGGACATCCCTTTCAACCTCTACCAGCCTCGACGTCACCAGCGAGTCCTAGTCTTGGTGGACAACATATGCCAGATGCTTGGACTGGCTAACAGTCATGACACAAAGGCAACAGTACCAGACAAACTCCTCGAGGACAACCAGAAGGCTTGCAAAGATGCTTGCAAACCTTGGCAGCTCTGAAGCTTGCCAACAAGGAAGCCGGCAGAGTGCGAACAGACCGACCCCCACCCGAAACATCCCACCGATTGGCAGACAAGCTGGGTAAACAGATAGGCATGGTGTTCAAGGAGTTCAGCGGTCACTCGTTTGAGACCTTTGACAAGCCTAAAGGGAGGAAGAGGAGGTACACATGGCGCCTGAAGCCACTCAGAAGTCTGCCTGTACTGTCTCAGATGATAAGGGCTGTGATCCCTCAGGCGCCACAGCCCCAGAGCAGCGGCGTCGGTAGAGCTATGGGCCCGCTGACACGTGGGCTACACGACTTGCATCTGTCTGAAGACCCTGAGGTGTTGCTGGATGCGCCTGAGGACCCTGACATGCAAGCTGACAGCATGATGGTCCTGGAGTAGCTGTGACAACATGTTATTCACTGCTTGTTTGAATTGCATTTCTACTTTGCTGAGACCGGACCACATATATCGTCATAGAATGCTGATTTGTTGAGATAAAGCAAACTGCCTTGCAGCTTGATTACCTGGTTTTCATTGGTCTGACAACAGCCAGCTGCTGTGACAGTTTGCAGCAATGTAATTTGTGAAGGACGATGTACACAGATTGCAGATTGAATGAATGTAAATTGACGTGAGCCTAATTGCTGTCAAGAGCAGACTGTAAGATGTGCCTCAATCTGTTCTGCAAAGTACAGTGGCTGCAAGTGTATGTAATGGTATACCGGAGACAACAGACTGACAGCTGCCAACACACTGGCTGTTGACAGCGTCATTAAAGTTGGTGTAGCCTTCAAAAGCAGCGCTGGCGAACCAACAGTTCAAGTGAAAGCCCAAGCAACTTTGTGTCTTTTGTCTGATGAAGAGGACTTGAAGTGGAAACAGCGCATCGATTTTGCACTCTCTCCCACACTGAGAGGAGCCTGTATATAAGCTTCTAGTCAAGACCTGCCTACTGGAGCTCACTTGCAGCATGGTCCATCAGCGTTTTGATCAGCTGACCTTTGGTGGCGCCGCTTGACGGCAGGGCCTTGGTGAAGGGCTCCACTAGTCCTCCCAGCTCAGCCTTTGAGAGCTTCTGAAAGCGCCACATCTTGGCTGTCTTTAGCACCTGGGGGTCCATGAAGTCTGCAAGGCCCAAGCTTCCAGCTGACGTTGATGAGCCTGGGCCCAACATGACGGAGCTGCTGACTTCTGGGCTTGCAGCTCTGCTTGGGGTACCTGCACCAGCGGTACCGTCGGACACACTGCCATTGGACATGCTGTTTGCCTTCCCCAAAGCACCCGAGCGCCTTTGATACTTCTTGGAAATGCTCACAAACGCGGGAGGGTTTGAAACAACCTTGCGCTGAGTCTCAATCAGAGCAGATGCAAGGGCCTGCTTCATGGCATCTCCAGTCACATTGAATGATGAATCACGCTGGCGCAGAGTGGTGCAGAGCTCCTGAGCAACTTGGTTGATGACAGCTTCCTTCACAGCTCGAGTATTGACAGTCACTGTGAAGGGAAGAATGTCTAGCGCCTCTTCCAAAGCTGACATGCTGTTCATGTCGTGCACAGAGCAAGCACACAAGACTGGAAATGCCAAAGCTAGCTACAAGCTGGTTGCATGGCCCTACAGGTGATATGTTGAAAAGAGGCATCGATTTTTGGCAGGCGGGTTGCAAGCCTTCTGCAAAATCGACGCTGCATGCATGCCAAGAGGCACTTTGCGTTTGCACGCTGCACAATGACCACCACTGAGAGAGAAGCTTATCAACAGCTGCAGCAACATTGCACAAAATTGCACAACTATTCAACGCTGACTGGATGGACTGTACAAACAGGCAAGCAAGGTTTGCATTACCTGCATACCACCTCTGGCCTGCGCTTTCACGCACTAGGAACAGCTGCAGTTGCAGTGCATGCATTCCGCCAATTTGCCAGCACTCCTGCAGCAGAGAATGACAGTGATGATGACACTGATGAAAAGGAGGAGATCATAAGTATAGCAACAGGCCTTGATGGCATTGTTTGTCAGCTGCACAAACAGATGGCGACTTTGCAAACTTACAAAAGAGTGGCAGAGGATGATGCTGCAGAGGTGTCTCTGGCTCTTCAACCCAAAATTGAGAACATGTATGACGCCTGCCCTTATGTACACATAAACAGGGAAAGCCTTAACTTGACACAACAAGACACGCTGCTGCAGAGGTCTACAAAGTTACGATGTCAGCTCCTGCTTGCAACGTGTGCTGTCTTCATCCAGAAGCTGTTGCACAGGTCAAGCTACACCTCGGGCTACAGGCAACATTGCATGTACACCCTGTTGCAAGAGCTGAGACGGACTGGGCCTGCCAACCCAGCCTTGAGCATGCTGGTGGAGCCTTTGCTGCCACGGGCATGGAGGAAAGAGTTGGACAGGCAGAAGCTGCTCATAGGAGATGAGGACACTGACCTCTACTCAGCAGCGATTGCTCAGGAGGACATCCAACAGGCACCCGCAGAGGAAGGTGAGGACGTGGAGGATGGCTGGGTGGTGGTGGAGACTCCAAGCTTGGTCAAGCTAACTGGGAGGATGCACATGATTTTGGAAGCTCTTGATCTGGTGCCTGTATACAAGAGACAACAGGTTGAAGAGGCTGTGGCAGACGCTGTAGAGAAAGGCTTGGATGCCATGTTGCTGTGCTGGCAGCAGCTTGAAAGCAAGTACTCCCAGCACAAACATCATCAATCTTGGTTGCATGCATTAAAGCAAGCTTTGTCAGCTGATAAGCAAGATCAACTTGTGATTGCAAGCAAGCAAGCAGACAAGGAGGGCGACCAGCTCTTGACAACCGGGCAAAGCAGCCAAAGAGGGCAAACTGCAGACTAGCTTGCATTTCTGTCCCTAAACACAAGCAAGCTACAAATTTGCTTCAGGCTTTTTCAACGGTGTGCGCAGCTTACTGTTTGGCCCTGCCACTTTCTGGGTGATTTCACAAACTGCCCATTTGACACTGCCAAATTGTGAATTTTGCAACAATACAAGGAAATCAAATTTGTGTTGAAAAACATAATTTGCATGCAATCTTGAAATGGTGCAATTTTGAAATGGTGCAATTTGCATTCATGAGCTGTTTGCTCAATTGCAATAATCATGGCAGAGAGTTGAGGGTTATCAAGCAGATACCACTTGAAACCTTTCTCATCTCAATGCAGACATGACGGCCACTGATCCAACCATTGCAGCAGTACTGCAGGCCAGCCACCTCAATGAAGAGACCAAGCGAGTTTACGCTAAGAACCTGTCAATGATACATGCAGCTGCTGGGTACCATCCATTGCTCTTGGTGCTGACCAAACACCCACAAAAGGTCATTGAGTACATCACCAGGAAATACAGCGAGGTGGCAAGCCAGAAGACAATGCTTGTGAGCATAATGGCTGCCTACAGGCTTCTGGATCTCAAAACCAAGGCTCAGTCAAGCTATGCCCTGTACCTAGACTACTTCGACGAGCTGGATGCAATACTGAGAGAGCGCAGCAAGACCAACCTTCCAAGCAAGCGCCAAGCAGAAGGCTTTGTGACGCATGATGAGCTGCAGCAGGTGAGAAGGGGCCTTCCAGCAGGCTCCAAGGAACGCCTGCTGTTGAGCTTTTACGGAGGTTGCATTCCACCTGTAAGGAACGACTTGCATTCAGCGTTCATTCACAGGCTGACGTGCAAAGACGGTGAAGCTCAGGACGCAGTCATGAACAGCATTACTCCAAACTGTATCTTACTGCCCTATGACAACCAGAAGGAGGGGGTGCTGATACTTCGTGAGTTCAAGACACAGGACAAAGCCAACCCAAAGCTGTACAACAGAAGACTGGGAGCAGAGCTGTCGAACGAATTACGAGTTAGCTTGCAACAGCGTCCAAGAGACTTCCTCTTCACAGAGGCAAGGGGGAGCAAGCCATACACACATGGTGGCTTTCAGCAATTTGCTTCTCGCACTTTGAAAGCTCTCTTTGGTAAACCATGCACCCTGACCTTGCTCAGACACTCATACGTCTCTCACATGCTTGCACACGGCCAACTGAGCATCAAAGACAGAGAAGAACTGGCTCAAGATATGTGTCACAGCATCAACACTCAAGCACAGTATCAATTCATTGTTGGCAGAGCAGCAGGTAACCAGTAGCATTCAGTCACCTGTTGAAATATGCAAAATTGGTTCAGGTTCAAGTTAAATTTTAAAATTGAAAATACAAAAAAAGGTAATGCATTAAAATTTGGAAATGCAAAAATGATTTTAATCAAAATATACAAAAAAATAAGCAATTAGAATTTGAATAAACAAAAAAAGCAATATGTCATGGATCATGGATTTATCAAAGATCATGGATTCTGCTATATAAAAAGCTGAAACACCATATAGAGACACGCTACATAGAGCTGGCAACAAGAGCCTCTAGGACACACACAGACGCAAGCTGACTGCCGGCTGACTACCTGGAAGATCATCTGACTACCTCCACACATCTCCAGACTCCTGACTACCTGGAAGAGCACCTGACTACCTCAAGGCGCTCTGACAGCGGCTCAAGACTTCCTGAGTACCCCAATGTAGTGACTCTGTCTCTGGACACCTGCTGGGTACTTCTCAAGACTGTCTGACGACTTCAAAAGCTCAGACAGATCTATCGACCTCCTGAGTAACCTCCAAAAGCTTCTGACAGGCTATTGAGATCTTGTGAATACCTCTCAAGAGCTCTGACAACGCCTCAAACCCTGCTGGCTACCTCTCAGGACCACAACAAGGTTGGTCCATGCCCAGTCTGACGAGGGAGATTGTTCGTTTCAACAGGTGAAGTTAAGCTGTGTTCAGGACACACAATCTCAATGAGCTTTGTGGCTTGCAGGCGCTCACCTGTTGCAGGCAAAATCCCCTCCCAAGGAGCTGCTCTGCCCTGTAGCTGACTGTCAGCACCTGCTTGCCAAGCAGGCAACGCCGTCCGCTTGCAGTTGCTCACAGCTGCCTGCAAAGGATGGCACAGTGTGAAGAGGTGCAGAAGCTGTTTGCTGTATCAGCACGATACAATGGGCCAAACAGCGGCCGAGTGTCAGCTGATGATGATATGACTGAGGAGGAAGTTCATGAAGCAATACTCAGAAAAGAGTACACAGATAACGAAGCAAGCACACGCAAGGGTGACAACACGAGACTGAAGCGCTGGTACATTCACTGCCAAGAGAAGGGCTTTCCAGATCTGCACCCTTACCCTGCCACCAGAGTGGCTACCTACTTGAAAGTGGACTTGGACAGAAACATCAACGCAGGCAACAAAGGCATTGGCAATAACGTGCAAGATACACTCAACAGCTTGAGGAAGCTGGCCAGGATCCAAGGCTGTCCGGTGTTCACTGCCACTGACATCAGCCTGATGACTGCTGTGATAAACACAGCTCACCGGGCAACACAGGCAAAAGCCTTGGAGACGCCCAATGATCACGACAAGTCAGCTCAAAACAGGCAGACGCTCACCAGTACGGACATAGAGAACATCTTTGCTGTCTGTGCTCGAGCTCCAGGTCTGCTGGGCGCTAGGGCTCAGGTCCTGGCTCAGCTTGAATGGCAAACGGGCTTCCGAGGCTGTGAAGCAGTTCATGCGACATACTATGGAATGCAGCTGCAGACACCAGACCAGTTCAGTCACATAGGGCCAGACGCCTTCAAAGTGATTGGCATTGGTATAAATCAGGGCAAGACAAACAAGACCGGTCAGATGAACTGGACAGGTGTTGCCCAGCATGCATGTGCCCAATATGATGCAGCAGCCTCTCTGGCAGAGCTGCTGTCCTTTGAGATCCATGACAACAAGTGCAGATGACATGATGCTGGACAGAGACAATCGCTGGGACCAGATAAGGATCTTTTTCCCCGAACAAACTGACAAGAGCCTTGAACAGCAGGTGGGCCAGCTGAGGAGCTTACAGCATTTAACAAAGCAAATCCCAGACTGGGACAAGGCAAAGCAACTGCATCTGTGGCGAAAGACAGCGGCCAACCAGCTCAATGTACATGGAGCAGGGCATGGGGCCAGCAAAAAGCACTTGGGGATGCATACAGATGTGCTCCTGCGGTACTACCTCAGTGCAGACCTGCATGCAGGTGCCAAGCCACAGGCAATCTTGGCTGGTTTCACAAAGGGCGGAGACAGCTGGCGCCAACACCACTACTTGGGCAGAAGCGCAGTGCCACTGCCAAGCATGAGTTGGCTTGATGCTGTCATTCCTCGCTTGACAGAGGCTCTGAAATTGCGAAATGCACTGCCAAGGCGTGCTCAGGAGACGCTGGAGTGCTTACGGTTGTGTGATGAGGCTTACTGGCAGTCTCTGCCAATCAGAGGCCTGAAGTACGGAGACGCCTACCTGGACAGGCAAGTCCCAGGGGTGCAGGAGGTGAGGAAGACCGCTGAGTACCGCCAGTTTGCAGAGCAGGTCATCCAAAAGGAAGCTGACAGCCTGCAGAGGCTTGGTCTGAAGGCCCCTCACTTGGCTCCATGGATGACCAGCACCAATCAAACAGTCCAAGATACAGCAGCAGCGGTAAATCCTACCCACTGAACAGCTTGCTGCTGTTCATCAGCAAGCAGCTACAAAACTGGCTGCATCACAGTACCTCCAAGACATGCTGCGTGACTCAACAAGATGAAGCAGCAAGTCAGACCGGTGCACTGTCATGAGAGGATGTCGGTGCGAAAAGCTATCATTATCGCCCATAACCTCCGTTCAGCTCCGGCGCATTACTGTCATGACTTACGGACAGAAGCTCAATGAAAATGTTCAAAGCATTCGAGACGAGGAGCAGCAATGAATAGCATACAGCACTTCGGCGCTAACGCACTCATCTGATCTACGGCAGGGCTGTACCCAGATAAGCGTTGAATCCACACTGTTCAGTGAGGGCAGCCACTTTTACCACGACATTGCTGCCTCTCATATCAATTTCCTGAGCGGCCCAGTCTGCACTACTTATTAATACAGCTTTCTGCCATATGCTCATGACTGTAACAGCAATAGTCACAAATGGTAACAGCAGTGAAAGTGCCATGAGGTATAACCTTATTAGTGGAATATGGTTCAAGGTAGCAGTCTGGAAAATACCTGAACCTGATTGCCACCAAATGTCTTGTCTAAACACAATATACACACAACCGTGTACAATATACCAATGTTCCTTACATTATTTCTCCGGCATAGCAGCCAGGGCATCCTCAGCAGACATAAATTGCCCACTGATCAGTTGATTTGCAAAATGCTTGGTTGCACCTGCACTCAAGGTATCAAATCTCTGGATGAGCCTGCCTACTTGCCACAAGTCAGTTGCTGTTGTGTACGGCATCTGGCCAGCATTGACCTCTGAAGGGAGGTACGTACTATTCCAGAAAACAGGCTGTCCAGTTGGGCCAGCAAGCTCCCAGTCAATCAGCACCCACCCTTTTGAGCCATGCACCAGGTTGTCTATGCGGATATCTCTGTGGACCCATTCTTGTTTGTGCAAGGCGGTCAAGGTCAACAGCAACTGCTTCATGAGGATGAGCAACTGATTGATGGTGACAATGGGCGCATGCATTCCAATTGGCCTCAGCTTCAAGGCGACCATGCCTACATCTCCTGATTCTACAGGCAGCTTGCGCCTTCTACCCAGCAGATCCACAACGGTACCGTTTACCTGCGTCAACACTGTGTCATCAGCACTGACTTGCTGCTTGGCTGCTCTGCAATATGTTTGCAGATAAGGCAGCCAATGTAATTTTATGATAGGGACTGCTGTTTTGGTCATGAAAGCACACTTGAAGCAGGAGAACAGGTGACACAAGCTACTGCAGGCCTCAGGTCAACAGCACCCTACATGTAAAGTCTCAACCTGACAAACGCCGGGGATTGTCCCAGAAGCAAGCAGCCTGTATGTCTGGACCAAGGTATCAAGGTGAGAAAACGGCACCCCAAAGCGCTTCTTGACATGATTCAGATGTAGTGTGACTTGGTTCACAAGGTTGTAAGCAGTCAGTTCTGCAAAACGGAACAGTGGTGTACTGAAGTCATACGAGCGTTTGCATCAAAAATATGTGTTGTAAACCGAAAAGGCATCAAGCAGGACGTCAGCGATTGATGACATGTAGAATTGAAAGCAGCAGCATCAGATGGACATTACATGATGAATTGCACTCACCAGAATAAGGTGATCGCCTGGGCATGACCTTGAACAGCGCATGTCTGTGCACCGGTAACAAACGCTGCTCATGGACTGTTCTCACCCATCGAACTAGATTGATGAACATCAACAAGGCCTTCTGTCTGTTGACTGGGCCAGTCACCTGCAGTTGGTTAAAAATGAAATGAAAGGAAGGACTACATAACTTCATAATTCTTCTTTGCATTGCCATCAACAGACCAAGCACATGGCACTGGCTCAGCATCTCACCTCCATTGCAGGGAACACCTCTTGTAAGATGCTGCCAGGGGTGACGCTCATTGCATTGACCTTCATGTCTGGTCCCGCAGTTCCAATCAAAATGATGTATTGAAGCCTTCCATACATAGCTATGTTGGACCCAACATGCTTCTTGATAAGGTCACTGTCAGCCTCAGCCATTTCACTCTTGTTGCCCTTGTCTTCACCAGCAATGATCAGCATGTTGTCCACGAGACAGAGATAGTCCCGCTTGCCCTTGGGCAATGTGATGCTGTCATCCTCTATGCCTCTGAAACAAACTGAACAGGCTTCACATACAGAAAAAGCAATTCATGTCATGAGAGACAGATACCGCTGTGCTAGGGCGGCTCTTGACAAAACAAGCCAGGGTACAGCATACCTGCTACAAGAAACGCCACAATCAACATATTGCTGAGCAAACTCTGGGAGCTTGAAGCCCAATAGATCCCAGAATCCAGTGGAGTTGAGCTCAGACGGGGCTCCTGTTGGCCATGAGGTTGCTAAAGCACTGTCAAGTCGATTGGCCATCGCTTTGGCATTCTCAGTATTGCTGGAGCGATACAGCATTGGCATGAGTGTGTGATACATTTCAAAAACTGGGGCGGCCACAGGAACCTGGACTTTAACCGGCTGAATGAGCATCCTCTTCAATGTCTGAACATCCAGTTCAGGGCTGAAGAGTTCTTCTGAAAATGATGCAAAGAGCTCCTCGGCAACTGTTATAGAAGAATCATATGATATGATTTCCGGCCCAGTGCCTGCAGTGTAATTGAGTGCAGTCAAGCTCATCGTACATGTTCAGAAGCTTCTTGGAAATGCAGGCAAGCTGGGTCTGCCTCAAGCCACAGACAAAGCCGAGAGGCTGTGCTGATCCTGCTCTACTGTTGTGCAAACATAAGGCTGAGGCTGCTTTGACTATCTTTAGGTGCTTGTACACATGCTCACAACATTGATAGTGCTTGGATGCGGGCAGCTAGATGGACTTTAAAGTCTCGTGCTGACCAGGAACCTATGTGTTACCACGTTCAGCAGTATGTGAATTTGTCTGTCACAGTAAAGCACTTCAGAAATGCCCACCTGAGGTGCTTGCAGCTGCTGCTAGGCTGTTCACAGCATCTTGAGCCTTGTTCAGCAAGATATCTAGCTTCTGGTAGCGCTCGCTTTTCAGGCCATTGGAAGGGTCAGCTTCGAAAGCACTGTATGCTTCGTCATACTGCTTCTGCAGCTTGTCGAGCCTGGCTTGGGCACCATGCAGGGCTTGCTGTGCCATCCTGCCTGGAGAACAGAGTCATACACAGTCTGTCAGACATATAACAAAAAGCACTATGCGCTAGCTGCGTGTCCCTGGGAAAGCAGGTAAAAAGGTCTCACAGCAGCGTAAAATAGCAGACCTGGAAACCCTTGTAGTCTTTCGTGACCAGGTGCACGAGCTTGTCCTCTGGATGCGCAGTTCTCTAGCTGCCCTGTTACTCCGTAGTTGAATGACCACAACTTGCTATGTTTGAGGACAGTTGTACGGAACTTGACAGTGCTGGTTGCTCAACCTTCGGCACACTCAGAGACGACATATCCGTGCGGCAGATACTGAAAAGTGCATTGACACATGTGTTGAAAATGAGTTTGGCGGTGCAACAGCTTGATGCGCTTGCTCCGACTGAGCAGACTCGTGTCCAACACACCCGTGTATCTCCTCCGTGAGCTGGCACCGCCGCGTAATTTTGTCTGGGCGGTGGTCACGTGACGGAGAATTCCCCAGTCAAACCGGCTGGAATCTAGTCAAAGCGGCTGTGGAGGAATTCCCCAGTCTGACTACAGATCAAAGTCTGCCAGCTGTGACGGACGACATGCGTCTCAGAAGCAGGTTAAAGCTACTGTGCTCATTTCTAGTGAGTTGCAGCTAGCAATGAGACCTCATCCCGTCAATACAAATTAGCGGGGCCGGCCGTCGACTTTGTCGTAGGTCAAACTCGACATCGTTCACCTAAGAAGTGCGGAGGAGCACGGTTGTTTGGCAAAAAAGTCTTACAACGTGTGCTCGCAACATAGCATGGACAAAGCAACTGTTGTGTGGGTACCAGTTGGTCCTAGTCATAGTCATATGAATCATAAAAGGTCACATGTTCAGCAGCCTATCGAAGGTCTCCCTGTGGCACTCACAGTCACGGTCGAAAGAAATTAAGCAAGCAGGTATAGCGCAAAGAAAGCAACAAATCAACCAAACAAGCACAACCATAAACAAAAACAGCTGCATATGCTGCACACTG
>JAABUI010002014.1_pt1 | contig 11457 bp, 15 predicted proteins | sample 5559111 | NCBI WGS metagenome assembly JAABUI01 (sample SAMN10711870, study PRJNA513365) | rock metagenome | isolation source: Antarctica rocks | place: Antarctica: Victoria Land, Buttleship Promontory
TGTTCTTCACAACTCATCGCTCATTATGGAGCATCGTCATCTTCTACTTCGTAACCATGATCTTCGAGGTCGTCATGCGTAATCCACGTCAAAAAATCTGGAACCCCTTAACAATTACAGGGCATTACTACGACACCAATGCTACTTATATTGCTATCGGTTTATTCAACGTTGTATCTGACTTCATCCTTCTGATCATTCCAATGTACACATTTTGGAAGCTACATCTACCGCTAAGGAAGAATGTTTTGATGATAGCTATGTTTACAAGTAGACTCCTGTAAGCTATGTCACTGGTTTTCCTAACAACATAACAATACATCGGACTCAAGATCTTCGTTCCCACGCGATTACCACGCTAGCTCCGCTGACTCTTTCCCACTCACCTAGCTTGTGTGACATCAATTCTCCGAACCTACTACACATTCGAGATCGTACAGTCTCGAGACGTCAGCTACAATATCGTCGTACTTGGCCTCTGGACGTGGGCAGAGACTACTATAGGACTTCTCATCGGCTGCCTTCCGGTCCTACCAAGATTTTTCAAGCACTTTGGCCCCAGATTTCAGGAGGTGTTTTCCGTGAGATCTAAGTTCAGTCAAAGTTCGACTTCTATATGCCACAGGGACGAATCTTTCCGACTAGTAAAACCACCTTTCGACACGTTCCAAGGGCAAAGTGGTAACATGAAACTTTGGAGCGACTCCCACGGTATCCGGCGTCACAACCGAGATGATTACGCTGCTCTTCATGACTCGGATGGTTCCAAGACCAGTGGAGCCAATGAGACTGAAGCATCTCAGAGTGTTATCAGAAACTTAGATACGAACCGAGCTGATCTGGAGAGTGGATTCTAAGATATTCGCTACAAATCGTTTCCGAGCTTCGGAACGACAGCTTATAGCCTTCAATTGAAGCTAAACAGCTATCGACTTTGCGTATCGGCCGATGCGATTACAAGGTCTAAGATAAGCTGTTTTCAGCAGAAGCAAAGAATTTGGGTCAGATTTAATACGTTACTCTATCGCTCCCATATTTGGTCTTTCCAACGATTTCTCCAAAGCATTGCTTCACATATCTCTCAATATAGCCTCATACACTGTAGTAAGTTCCAAGATGAGAATTATCCGAATCGCAAAGTGAGGCCCAAAACTCCGGGTGCATTCTCTACGAGCCAGGGACTCGTAGTTGTAGTTTTTGTCATTGCTGTTGGATTTCTCTGCCACAAAACCCCGAAGGACAGTCACTGTATGTGAAACATGGCCGCCCATTAGAATGAACTGGCATTGAACACAATTATGCTGCGAAAGCAGATTGAGCATCGAGGCTTGAATCGTTCATGCATGGCTCATCGTCAGTATCAATGCAAGCTCTAGATCGATCTGAATTGTTTCACACCGTCTTGGTGATCCTTTCCCGTCAGCCCTTGATCATGCGCCATTGTCCGCAACATGAGACAACTGCATCAAGGTTCAATCTTTCTGAATTATGCATGTAAGACATAGCTACATCATCGTGAGACTTTAGCCAACTATTAGATGCGACTTGACCCACCATTACCCCGGTTGACCCAATTAGAAGAAGATAGATTGAGCCAAAATTCGCCCCGGCTCACGAGGAGCAGCTTGCAGAAGTCAAAACATGAAGATCAGCTTGGTTCCAACACAGGTTGATAATAGTCACAGGAAGACCAAGAGGGCGGCTGGAAGAGTATAAAAGGATACGAAGATGAGAAGTCGCGTAGAGGGCTCTCAGGTATCCACCAGACCTCAGGGCTTCATTGGAGACGTCTAGGACCTTTCCTGCAATCGAGTCAGGATATCCAGCATCCTTGAATTAGCACACTCAAGTCGTGCCCCCTGCTGAAACATCGTATGCATTAAGGCCGTGGCGGGATCCAGCCTGAAGCACCACTAGATTCGAAGAGGCAGGCAGAATACTACCTAATGACATGCAGTAGGTCTAGTGAAGATGCGTCGACCAGTATCCTCGGACATTTACACTGCAGAGCAAAGTGGAACACAAAGGAACTCAGTCTTCCGAATTAGAGCTCGGACCGCATACTGGTGCCACACGTCAAAGCCCTGTCGCCTTTGGTAGGTGTCTCTCGATGTGTGCCGCTAAATAGGTGGTCTGGCCATGGTCCTGCGGGTCTGTTGCTTGCATATGCGGAGAATTGTTTCACTTCAATCCCTACAATCGTTTGTGGGAACGGTATTACAAGGCTGCAGGACGGCGCTATGACAATCGCGTATAAAGACGTGTAGAGGTTGCAAGCCACTTATGGAGCTCACGAGACCCACATGAGCGTTTAAGTCATGCCGTTGTTCCATTCCGCATTGCTGAAGGCCAATGACTTGAAACTGTCTCGGACAATCTGTAAGATCTTATGCGGCCGCGACTACAGTATTGTTGTGCAGGAATACGGAATGGTCAGAGATATAGTTGCCTATTTATCGAGACATTTTGGCTAGGTTACAAAACCGGCCAGAACAGTCAATAGTCCGCGTCCCCAGACCAGTATCAACCGGAACATGAATGCACGGTTTCGAACCCGACATGATCTCATGATAGTCTGTGCCGCAACAAAAGGCTAGACTGTGAGAATAGTAGGCGTGACTCTCGGTTTCATCAAGAAGGAAAGATGCAGGTAGGCCATCACAGTGCATAAGGGAAGACACCCCCCAGCATGCCCTAGAGCTCTAACCCCTGTCAATTCTTAGTCTTCGCTTTCGTGGTTTAACGTCGGGTGCAACATGGTGGCTTCGTATGCCAATGGTCCATATTGCATGGGCACAACTGAGCACAACTCCCACGCCCTGCGCTACCACTAGTCTCAGCCCCAAAGTGCTAAGCGCATGGAAATAAAAGAGTGAGACTCATTGTCTTAGCAAGTGATACATTATGAGAATAGAGATCAATAATAGAATAAAATGAAATAAGAATATGACACTGCGAAGGCCGGATCTGCCAAGAGGACTTCCCTAGCAGCAACGAGAAGCGCACCTCGACCTCATTCATCCACCTTGCTAATTGACTTAAAGACTCATGTCCAAGGCGGTGTGTACAGTATGACTCACGATACTTCAGACTGGTATTGCAAAAAGGCTCGAAAAGCGATTCAGCGCCTTGCGCTTCAATGTTTCCTCTGTTGCGACGTACGCGCAAACGTGCCCTGTTCATGTTGTAAGCGCCAGGACACATCTCCACACAACTATGCGACGCTGCATGCTGTGCCTCATTCTCCGATCCGCAAGGTTTCTGCCAAAACAATAGGATAGTCGTTGCGCAATAAGCTGAGTCGATGATACATTAATCGAAGGATCCGCAGCGCCGAGATGAGGATTACCCATATCTAATCTCGCATCAATATCTTCGTATTCTCTGCTTCCACTGATACACATACGGCTTATTCTGTTCCTGCCAGATAAACAGGATTCTGACCGAGCTTGACCCACAATAAGCGTGATTATTTTTGTCGCTCGTCATCAAGCGACTGTGGGTCCACCCACGCCTATCTTCCGACAGGCCCACCTGCAACCGGAAAATTCCACCCGCTTGCATTATGGCCAAGGATTCCGGAGTCAGTCGGTGGAGAATGGTTGAGCAAAGGCTGAGAGAAGCACATCTCTTAAGCCCCAAGAAGCCATCACAGCGTGAACGCAAATCATCATGGTGCTCGTTTGATTCGAACACGACGTGCTGTGGATCCATTGACTCGACCACTTCAACTAGCTCTACCGTGGCAAGTCGAGGAGGCTGGAAAAGGACCAGGCTATTAGAGTGTCCTATGTGTCTGACAAACCATTCGGCGTAATGACGAATTGAGTCACCGACGAAATTCTCGGCGGAACACTATGCTATTGTTGCGGTCAATTCCAACGCTTTCATTGCTGGTTTCCATAAGCTTAATCTCCATCTCGGCTTGCAAACCTCTCCAACACTTCGATGTCCCTGATCATTCTGACGATAACAACTTGCTCGTCGGAGAAAGGCATATGGACTATGAATCATCGCTCTCCGTTCCCGAAGACCACAACCAATTCGATGAACGAGCCGCGACAAGTTTGAATAAACGGACAGAAACCCTCACCAACTGCTGCCAACTCATTCAGCGGTATCAGCAAAGCGCCATCGTCCCCACCGTCTCCAGTATTGCTGCTCTGAAGGGCTTCTGGCAAACCATTTCGATGAAAGCACTCTATTATAGTGCATTTGGGGAGGAACCAAAATATCTCTTCACGATCACTGAGGGCGTCCTGCAGGCTACCTTCTCGTGCTTGGGGCAAGAGGTGCCTTGGGACTTTGTACGATTATTTGCAATGAAGCTTGTCGGGATGGTTGATATGGGATGGACAGACACGTTTGATGCAGTATATGAGCTTGAAAAGACCGGTGTCGTGCTCTGGGTCAGTTTAAGAGTTTTGGTAAAGGCGACAAAGAGGAAAAAGCCGAACGCTGGAACTTGAAACAGAAATGAAAGACGTCGAAAATTACACATGGATCAGACAATGGCATAATAAAACGAGATATAGAAGGCAACGTTTCTGGTAGATTCCAGCCCACCTTTGAAGTCTATAATCGCACATTGAAGTCCAAGATACAGCGTCCCGAAGGTGGTCGGTATACGTCACACGTAGACTGCTATCCCCGAGACCCATGTGGCTCGAAACTTAATGCATCTCTCAAAGCATGACGACCTTGTCGTAGGCTATGATTGGCTACTGGAAGTCATGGAGGGCAGAGTCAAGGCCCTGGGGTCGTCATTTTGTCCGCTCTTAACACGGTAGGTCTCACCCAGGTTCGATGGTAGACTTTGGGTACTGTCATACTGAAGCACCCTTGCTTCACCAAGCTCCTAGCTCTCTGGCATGGCTGCCAGCTCACAGGACCTAATCTACCTTCCACAGCATTCGCATATCCCAGCTCTTAAGTGTATGTATCTGTCCCATTCCAACTCTTGCTCATGAGGAGACCTTTCAGTCTCTGTCTGAACCAAGTCACAACGCTCTCGTGGTGAGATCCGCTGTCCATTTGAGCAGCTCGAATCACGTTGTATGTATGGTTGTCGCTAGTTGTCGAGGAGCCATGTGTCCGATGGCGGCGACAGCCAATGTTCTCCGAGATATCATGTCTCAACGAGTATGCTGTCATTACCGATTCATCACCATTATTTGGATTACATTGACCCTATTACCAACCATGCAAGCCTGCAGGCTGAATGGCGGTTCCCAAGAGAATCTCACTGCTACCACGCCGACAGCGTGCTCGCAACAGCTTGATTGATTGAGAGATCTAGACGAGGAGGATGGTGTTCTCTTTTCACTGTGCCCTCGGTCATAGAGTACCTCGAGTACTCATGTATCGCGCCCTAGGATACTAGCGGCTTGGCATTCACCTTCACTAGTCATTCCAATCGCGATTTTGTATACGTTTCAAATCAAAACCACAACCTTACCACAACAGTCATTGATTATGAGCTAATGTACCCTACAATTCCGTTAACAGAAACTAGTAATAATGTTCGTGTGCAACAAGTCTGTCTACCCGGTCTGCTGTTTACATCCCATCCAAGTGCCTGTCTCTACATTAAAGCTAGCAATCAATATCTGTAATTCGCAATGCTTCCTCACTGGTCGGAAAGTGGTGTTGTAGGCCCTTCTCTGTCGTCAACATTGGCCTACCAGGATCGCCCGGCCAAGAAGAAGGCTGAGAGACAATTGAAAAAGACTAGGGAAGGGGCGACGAAAGCCCCGAATGATGATATGTTAGAACCCCTAAGTCCAAATCGAAACGCCATTCCGCTCTCATATAGACCATTCGCCAACCTGCAGTCACTGCTCATGATCAAACTCCCTCTTGAAATCCGCCAGAAAATTTACTTCTACGTCCTGCATACACGACCAGTACATATCTGGTCCACTCCTGGGATCATGTACCACAATGTTTGCCTCTCTTACGACTTGACGAGATTCGCGCATGACTGCTGTCTCGAATGGCCTGAAGTCGCTAATTCTCCTACGGACATCAAGCTTCTCCGCACCTGCCGCCAGATCTACGCCGAAGCACTTCCAATGCTATATTCCGATACCATATTCCACACTGACAATCTCAACCAGTTCAATTTTTTCGCAGCAAACACTCCTCAAAAGGCCAAATCATTCATCAGAGTCCTCCATCTAAGCTGGGCCGCCGACTTTCCACCACTCCGCGGCCTGGAGGCACGAGCGCCCCAAAGAGCGGTGGATGACGACGCTACGTATTTATGCTTTTGGCGGACGGTAGCGAGCCAGATGTCAGGGCTGCAGGAACTATGCATGGGGATCACTTATGAGCCGTGGACGCGGAAACCAGGGATCGGAGATTCATGGGTAGGCCCGGTGAAAGAGGTAAGGGGACTGAAAGTGTTTGAGCTTAAAATTGTAAGATATTGGTCTACTATGCTATCTCGTTACCCTGACCCTCGATTTTGGGACAAAAACTATGTGGCGGCTCTTGCAGAAGACTTGAGGAAGATAGTGTGGAGAACAAAAGATTGCGTAGAAGAAGACTGAGCTTTGCATCGGACTCATATTAGCGATTGGCTCCTTTATGGTTTTCACAATACCAAAGAAACCTTATCAACATCTACCAAGATGCAGATTCGCACTTGCCTTCACCATCAGATTCCCACCACCTCATGGGAACGCTCTGATAAACAGATCGACGACTACTTAAAAGCCGCATCATCTTTCCAAAGACAAATGTCACAACAACAATAACGCAGTCTCATACCCCCTTGACCCAAGAAATCTACCAGCAGGCAAATGCTTCGATACTCATTCAGCCTCCTCCAGCTAGTCTATTGACATTGTGGTTTAGCCCGGTGAAAAAAGCAGTAGCAAGGATTCAAATCTCGTCGCCACCATCTCGAATTATTCTCCGAAGCGTTTCAGAGGCATACCATGACTGGAGAAAGGTCTACTCTGAAGTGCAAATCAGAAGCAGGCAATGAAGCTGCCGCACGAGAGAAAATGAATTCTAGTTTCCCAACTCCACGTGCTTAAGGAATAGGGACTTTGGTCGTCTTGAAGATCAGTTTGATAGGCTATACGAGGAGTAGTCGTGCAGATTTGGGAATCAACCAATTGCCGAAATAGGAATTGCACTGGCTAAGTCCAACGGCAGAGCGAATGAAAAGTCCCATCTCCGTCACTTACACAGCTACACCATGTCTACCACCTGTCAATGCTAGAAGTCTTCCTGCTAAAATCCGAGGAAGAAAATTGCAAGACACAATGAACCACGATTGCACCTGGAAACCAGAGCGAGACTAGCCAAAGATAAGTCGGCTATCCATGCCATACTATGAAATGGCTTCTATAAACGTTATATTTTACATGTCAGTCTAGTTTCATAACCATTCTAATCTTTCATCATCAGTCATGCTCGAGTCTATGCATCACTTCATCGCTATTCCGTGCCTCTTCTCAAAGTCTGGACTCTCCTCTCGTCTGTCGGGGACCCAAAAATGGCTTCAGCTTGCGCAGCCTCTCCGTCGCCAGATCAAGACCAGCGTCGGATTTGCAGGCGCCGAAGCGGATATAGCTCTCGCCTAGATGGTAGTCTTCTGGTGCGTAGAAGCCTGGAAGACAGTGTCAGTTGCTGCATCAATTCATGTCCTGGGATGGAAGGAGGGAAACGCTTACAGCTTCCGGGGATGGCCGAAACGCCAATCTCTTGGATCATGAAATAGGTGACCTTGAAGTCTCGGCCTCGAGACATGACGTACTCGGGATATTTGTAGTCTTTGGGAAGATTGATGCGGGTGATGTCGACGAAAAGGAAATAAGCACCTTGAGGATCAACGAACTAGGTCACACATCAGCCCTTGCTTTTCTGTACACGAGATCCAAAAATCTACTGGAATATCCAACTCTCTCAAAGCATTGCAGATCCTCCCTATCCTATTCTTAACATCGATATTATTGCTCTTCCAAAACCCATTAGTCTGCGCCTCCCTCAACCCCACAGCCGTAGCTTCCTGAGCCGGACTCGACGAAGCATACGCTGTGATCAAATGTGCGTTCACCACGAGGCTCATAAGATGTGGCGGGCCGATAATGAAGCCGACACGCCAACCTGTGGCATTGAAGAGCTTGCCGAGAGAGTGTGCTGTTAGGGTGATGGCGCCGATTTCGGGGTCCAGAGGAGCGATGGGAATGTGAGTTCCGGCGAAATCGAGATGTTCGTAGACTTCGTCGGCCATGAGGATGATGTCGTGCTTGACGCATAATCGACCGATGGTGAGGAGTTCTTCTTTTGTGTAACATTTCCCGATAGGGTTGTGTCTGCGGAGTATTAGATGGACCGTCTCATACCTCGATTCATTTCTTACGGGTTATTCAAAACCTACACATCGAGTCAGTATGACTTCTTGTTTTGAGGAAAGAAAAGTACATACTAGCATTCGGGTCTTAGGATTGATCGCGGATTCAAGGGCTTTCATGTCGATTTTCCACTCGTTGCCAGAGACAGTGGTAGACTCCTTCCCTGGAGGCGGGTGCAGAGGCACGAAACGCGGAGTTCCACCGGCTAAATAGATCTGATATTCATACCTGCGACGCCATTTTCAGCTTTGTTGTCGTCTTCTTCCCCCCTCACTCCTTACATCTGAAAGACCGGCTCTAATAAAATCACCTCGTCCCCCTTTTGCACGAATGCCATGATACAGGCCAAAAGGCCCTCTTGTGCTCCGGAGAAGACCGAGACCTCAGAATTTGGGTCCAGAGTTTGGCCGTAGATTGGTGAATATACATCAGCGATGGTGTCTTTTAGAGAGTCGAGGCCCTGAAATCATGAGTTGATGTCTTGCTAATCATTCAGGACCATATAGCCTACCGTTATAGGAGCGTATTGATTAGTTGTGACATTCTCGAGAGCTTTCTTGTGTGCTTCAATTACAAAGTCAGGTGGGTTGTATTCACTAGATCCGTTGAGCATTTCTTCGAAGCTTATAAAGAAGTGACATACATGAAGCCAGTGCCTAGATTAGCTATAGGCTGAATGGGCGAATTTGCAATGATTCCTGGGATCCATTCCCTAAATTCACCATCAGGTGTCGTGCCCATGATATCTTTTGCTGTACCCACCAGATGTTCTCGTCAAATCCGGTAATCCTGTCTGCGTGTCGCACAGCTTTTGGATTTTGGCCATGCTCTTTCGAATCAAAGGGCCCGCTTGTAGGTGTATCCATGCTTGTTGCCATATTTGATGATGATGTTCTTTTGGGGGTTGCTGTCGTCGTGAATTGACTGAGTAAAAGTGAAGAAGCTGCTATGATATCACCGATCTTAAATCGAGTTGAAGCCAATGCAAGGCATGAGTACGGCGCGTTTTCAATCCAGGCTCGGCATACATTTTGGTGCCAAGCTTACACGTATGACCACACATAAGATGCTCTAACAATAGGCGGTATGGCAAGAACCCTAGATAACGCAATTGATATCTGGCTGGCTCGTGCTCTACCCGAGGGAACGATGGATCGTTTGATCCACCATGCGCGTAACGGTCACTCCCTTCGCCGTCCCGAAACATGCTAATTGTATTTTTCCTTCACCGCTGGATGGTCTTGGAGAATCCACGTAGACTTCAATGTGTCTGGGATAGACCTGGATGCATCGATAAGTATCAGAGATGGCGGGGTCAATTACAGTCCGATTTCTATGGCATGTCGTCATTCGGCGACTTTCTCATGAAACTTAGTGTACGATACATACAACGTCTGGTCAAACATCTGCATTAGCGTCAGTGTATTGTTAGTCAATGCTACGTTAATAGTAACTTGCCGGAAGAACTCAGGTTAGCGCTTAGTTGGTGTAGAGACTTGAATCTGTGGGGGTAAACCTCGGGGGGAGGGTACCCTATCACGCCGCCAGAAGAAGTGGAAGCTCTGGCGGCGCGGAGGTGGTTGTGGGGGCCGATTCGTGCGCTGACAAGCTAAAGAATAAGCGATAGCCCTAGTAAGCCCTAGTTGATCTTGGTAACAATGTACTCAAGTCTCAATGCGAAGCGAGACTATCATCGACACTAGTTGCCTGACCTAGTCACTCTGAGCTTGACTGAATGCTTCGACATATTCGGGAAAGCGCCAAAGGAAGACTGCTCCAGTAATATGGACCAGCACTTTGATATTTGCAGAAGAATTTGGTCCTGCAAGCTGTGAAAGATCGATCATCTAGGGCCATAGCCTGTCTCTTTGCAAGTGAAGATCACGGAAGCCTTCGTCAACTGCAATACTTTCCTTAAGATTGACATATCGGAACTCTCTTGATTGACGCTGACTGCTCAGCCATTACTTGATTTCGGCTGTAGACGAATCGACTTTTCCGATCCCAAGGAGGGTTGCCATGGAGTGCTCCTGACCACCTAGATGATTGAAAGTGGTCTAATCTGATACTCCTATATTAATGCCGGAAACGTCTGATAGTGTTGCCACTCAAAGATTACTTCAGAGCCGAGTATGGTTTTATGGAATCAATACACCACATGAATACATCCAACCAGAATTAATTCAAGAAGCACGGGAGGACTCTATGACATGCAGGGACACTCACACCTCACCACCTCAATGAGCACTCCCTCTCCTCATCTCCACATATCCGCCCACCTCTCCCCTACAATCTCCTTCTCCAGCCCCGAACCCCCCCAACTCTCAATCCATCTAACCCTCTCCCACGCCAACCCAATAACCATAGCCCTAAAACGCAGTCCCCTATGGCCCCTCCAATGTCTTCGTCCCGCTCTCACACTCCACCACGCCAGCAATGGCCAGCCGGAATATCTTCCACGCATCGACGCCCCAACAAATGGCCCCCCGATCCCCAGACTGAGACAGGAACACAAGGATGACTTTCTCGGCATACGACCGGGAGAGACGAGCGTGGTCAAAGCTTCTTTCAGGCCTTATGATGAGCCGTATGATTATGAGAAATTCAAGGATAAGGGAATCGAGAGATATCGTTTTTTGTTTCCCATTGGCATGCAATTCTTGAAACCGGGAGAAGAGTATGAGATCGGATTCGGACCGATAGAGAACCATGCGTATATGGATGGAGATCTAGAGGAGATCATAGCTGAGGTAAAGGAAGGTTCAGAGTGGAGTCCAGCTGAAGGAACTTTGGAGATCAGTGTGGGAGAGAAATGCAGATTCCGTGTAGAGGCTTGATCTATCCAAATTTAACCCCTTATCGAGGAAAATGAGCCCACCTGTTTGCTCGATGCCAGCCCAATCATTGATACGTAATCGAAACCTCCTATAAATCTCACCCAGCGACCCCAACCCCACACTCACAACCCATAACTAGTAACAACCCCCTCCCCCACCCTCTCCTCCCCCACCCTCTCCTCCCCCTCCCAAACCCCAAAAACCAAACTCGGCACAACCCTCCTCCCCCCCTCCCACGCCCACACAAACTC
>JAABUI010002015.1_pt1 | contig 11457 bp, 8 predicted proteins | sample 5559111 | NCBI WGS metagenome assembly JAABUI01 (sample SAMN10711870, study PRJNA513365) | rock metagenome | isolation source: Antarctica rocks | place: Antarctica: Victoria Land, Buttleship Promontory
GACGCGCCCGTGGTGGGGACCGAGGCTCGTCAGGTGTTCGATCTGCCGCCGATCAAGCTGGTGGCCATTGAGCACCGCGCCGAACGACGCCAGTGCGACTGCGGCATCGTCACCAGGGCAGCGTTCCCGGCCGAAGCGACCGCACCGACGTGCTACGGACCGGGCGTCGCCGCACTCGGCACGTATCTGCTGGGCCGTCAGCACCTGCCCGTGGAACGCGCCGCCGAATGCTTGGAGGAGGCCTTCGGTGCACCGGTGTCGACGGGCTGGTTGGCGTCGCTACTGCCCAACGCAGCCGCCCGGCTGGAGGGGTTCCTGGCCATCGCCCGCGAGCAGCTCACCGCTGCGCAGGTGGCGCACTTTGATGAGACCGGCGGACGGGTCGCGGGCCGGCTGCACTGGATCCACGTCGCCTGCACCAGCACCTGGACGCTGTTCCACCTCAACACCAAACGCGGTCGGATCGCGATGGACAGCGCCGGGGTCCTCCCGAGCTTCACCGGAGTCGCGGTCCACGACGGCCTGGTCGTGTATCGGCAGTACGACCAGGCCAGCCACGGGCTCTGCAACGCCCACCACCTGCGGGAACTCGCCGGCATCGGCGAGCTCACCGGGCAGCACTGGCCGGCTCAGCTGGCCGAGCTGCTCGTCGAACTCCAGGTCGCGGTCCAGACCGCGAAGGACACCGGAGCATCGTCGCTGTCCAGGCGACAGCTCGCCGGGTTCGGTCGGCGCTACGACGCCGTGATCGCCGAAGCAAACAAGCTCAACCCGCCACCACCACGGACCGGCAAACGCGGCCGCCCCGCCCTGGGCCAGGCCGGATCGCTACTGGCCCGGCTCGCCACCCACCGCGAGGACGTCCTGCGGTTCGCGACCGACTTCCGGGTCCCGTTCGACAACAACCAAGCCGAACGCGACATCCGGATGGTCAAGCTCCAACAGAAGATCAGCGGAGGCTGGCGATCCGACACCGGCGCCCATGCCTTCCTTGACGTCCGGTCCTACCTCAGCACCGCCCGCAAACACCAGCAGAGCGCCATGGACGTACTCCGCGACCTCTTCACCGGCCACGCATGGATCCCAGCGATCAGCGCGAACCCGTAACGGTCAAACGGCTGGCCCGACCTGAACAGTTACACAGCGTCTCCTACTGTTTTGGGGGCGCTGCCCGCCCGCTACGGTCCACGGTGCCGCCCAGGCCGCGTCGGGTGAAGAGCAGCGTTGATCCACGGACCGGCAATCCCTGGCTGGGACGCCGGCAACCAGGGATGCTCACGGTGTGGAGCGATCCGACCGCCCTCGCCTGGCTGACTTCCTGCGGCGACGTCGTGAGGCGCTGCAACCCAGCGACGTCGGGATGGCGCCCGGGTTGCGGCGGCGCACCGCGGGCCTTCGGCGTGAGGAGGTCGCGGCCCTGACTGGCATGTCGGCCGACTACTACGCGCGCCTGGAACAGCAGTGGGCACCGCAGCCGTCGGAGCAGATGGTCGCCGCGATCGCGCGGGCCCTGCGCCTGAGCCTGGACGAACGGGACCATCTGTTCCGCCTCGCGGGACACACCGCGCCCACCCGTGTCATCCGCTCCGACCATGTCAGCCCCGGGCTGATGCGGGTCCTGGACCGCCTGGATGACACGCCCGCGCGGGTCGTTTCCGACATCGCCGAGACCATGGTGCAGAACCGGCTCGCTACCGCTTTGCTCGGGGATCAGACCCGGTTTGAGGGACTGGCCCGCAGCGCCGTCTACCGGTGGTTCACCGACGTCCGCGAGCGCGAGATGTATCCCGAGACCGACCACGACCTGCAGACCAACGTTCAGGTGGCCAACCTGCGAGTCTCGGCAACCAGGAGCGGCCCGGGCAGCCGCGCCGCCGCCGTCGCCACACACCTACGCCAGCACAGCGCGGAGTTCGAACGGGTCTGGAACCGCCACGACGTCACCGGCCGCAGCGATGACACCAAGACGATCGTGCACCCCGAACTCGGGCCTATCAGGCTGCAATGCCAGATCCTGTTCACCCAAGACCACGGCCAAGCCCTGCTGGTCTTCACCGCCGCACCCGGCAGCCAGGACTACTCCAAGCTCCAGATGCTGTCCGTCATCGGCCCCAGCACCTCGCCCGCGAACACGCACAACCCCCGCAGGACTGGCTGTGACACCCCGGCGCGGCCGGTTCGCCGGAGGCGGCTCACGCGTACACACCAACTGCCAGCGGGTCAGTTCTGGGGCGGGTCCAGCAGGGCCGACAGGGCCGGGATAAGCAGGCGCTCGACGTCGCCCTGGCCGGCCGTGGCGAGGTAGGGCAGCTCGATGAGGTAGCGGCCCATGGCCAGACCCATCATGCAGGCGGTGAACAGCGCAGCCCGCAGCTCGGCGTCGGGGGCCTCGACCTTCGCGGCGACCATTGCGGCGACGTCGCACATGACCTCGTTCTTCATCGACGCCAGCGCCGACGGGTGGGTGAGGCAGTTGCGCAGCAGTGCCTTGGCTGCCTCGCCGTCCATGGCGTGCTCGAAGTGTTCGAACATGTCCGCCACCGCGACGGCGGGCAGCTGCTCGATGCTGGCCTCGGCGAAGCCCGGGTCCTGCTCCTTCCACCGGGCGGCCTCGGCGAACAGCCGCTCCTTGTTGCCGTAGTACTGCATGACCAGCGCCGGGTCGATGCCCGCGCGGGCCGCGACGCCGCGGATGGTCGTGCGCTCGAAACCTGTCTCGGCGAACAGCTCACGGGCGGCGTCCAGGATCGCGGTCTCGGTCCGCTTGCGGCGCGCATCACGCGGTAGGGCTGCTGTCACAGAATTCACTCTACAGCGGTTGACGGCAACCGCCCGGGTCTTCTACGGTCGTTGAGTCAACATCCGTGGAGGAACTGCATGACACTCGTCGACACCGCCCCGCAAGACCCGTCCTCCCTGCCGGGGGACCCGCACGCCGGCCTGAACAAGAACCTCGCGCTGGTCGTGCTCGCCATCGCCCAGCTGATGGTGGTGCTCGACGCGACGATCGTGAACGTCGCGCTGCCCGACATCGCCAAGGCCCTGCACATCCGGAGCAACAGCGACTTGCAGTGGGTCGTGACCGGCTACACGCTGACCTTCGGCGGCTTCCTGCTGCTGGGTGGCAAGCTCGCCGACCGCATCGGCCGCCGCCGGATCTTCCTGTCCGGCGCGGCGCTGTTCGCGACGGCCTCGCTGGTCGGCGGGCTCGCCGGCCACCTGGGCGTGCTGCTCGCGGCCCGGGCCGTGCAGGGCACCGGCGGCGCGCTGATGTCCCCCGCCGCCCTGTCGCTCATCACGGTGATCTTCACCGAGGGCAAGGAGCGCAACCGCGCCTTCGGCATCTACTCCGCCATCACCGCCGGGGGCGCGGCCCTGGGCCTGATCCTGGGCGGCGTCCTGACGCAGTACATCTCCTGGCGCTGGGTCTTCTTCGTCAACCTGCCGATCGCCGCGCTCGCCATCACGGGCGCCGTCCTCGTCGTACCGGAGTCCAAGGACCAGAACGCCCAGGGCTTCGACGTCCCCGGCGCCGTGCTCGTGACCGGCGGGCTCATGGCCCTGGTCTACGCACTGGTCAAGGGCAACGACGCGGGCTGGGGCTCGGGCCAGACCGTCGGGACGCTCGTGCTGGCCGCGGTGCTGCTGACCGGCTTCGTGCTCGTGCAGCTGCGCGCCAAGGCGCCGCTGGTGCCGTTCCGCATCTTCTCCCGCCGCAGCGTGCTCGGCGCCGACCTCGGCTCGCTGCTCGTGGGCGCCGGCATCTTCGCGGTCTTCTTCTTCCTTATCCTGTGGATGCAGGTTGTCAACGGCTACTCCCCCGTGAAGTCGGGCCTGGCGTTCCTGCCGATGACCGTGCTTATCGGGGTCAGCGCCGGGATCGGCTCGCAGCTGCTCGGCAAGATCGGGCCCCGCCCGCTGCTGACCGTCGGCCCGATCCTCGCCGGCCTCGGCCTGCTGTCGCTCGGCCTGCGGCTCGAGCCCGACTCGTCCTACCTGGGCGTGGTCCTGCCGAGCCTGGCCCTGGTCGCCTTCGGCATGGGCATGACCTTCGTGGCGCTGACTAGCGCGGCCGTCGCCGGCGTGCCGCAGGAGGACGCGGGCATCGCCTCCGCCCTGCTCAACGCCGGCCAGCAGATCGGCGGCGCCCTGGGCCTGGCCATTCTCACCGCCGTCAGCACCGCCCGCACCAACGCGATCCTCTCCGGCGGCAAGCCCAGCCCCTCGAGCCTCGTACACGGCTGGGACGCCGGCTTCCTCGTCGGCGCGGCGTTCCTCATCGGCGCCGGCATCGTCATGTCCCAGCTGGTCCGCGTCAGCAAGGAGGAGGCCGTCGCCGCCCTCAAGGAAGCCGTTCCCGCCTAGGGCATGGGCTAGCCTCTCGCCGCCGGCCGTAGACAGCGCCGCCTCCTCGCCTGGTCGGGCGCGCAGCCCGACTGCCCGCTGCCCATGGAAGTCCGCCCTCCCCCGGCGTATACCCGACCGATAGGCTATCTTATGTCATAGTGGCCCTTTTGGGCCGTACCTGCGGCTAGTGCCGCCTACTTCGGTCCGCGCCTGCGTTGGTAGCCGATTCGGTGACAGGTCGAGAGCATCGTGACCCTGCCTGGTCCTCCAGCGGCTTCCGGAGCGAGGCCCAGCACATCTTGGCTACCGGCACCTACAGGTGGCGATCCGCTACCCGACGCAGTCGTGCGGGTTCCCTACCTCGGAGTCCGCGCGTGCGCCTAAGGGCGAACTCAGCAGGTCGCCCAGGTTGTCACCCAGCACGTCCCGCGCGGGCCTTCAGTTGCTCGACCAGGACGTCGCCGTGGCCCGCATGACGGGCTAGCTCGGCAATCATGTGCGCGTAGACGAACCGCAGGCTCACCAGCTCCTGGTGCCAGGGGAACTGCTCGTCGAGAGCGTGCGCCTCAGCCACCTGTCGTGAATGCTGGCAGGCGGCCAAGTGGGCCGCACCCACCGTGTGCACCGTGTCCCCTTGCGACAGGGTGAAGGTCTCGTCGATGGTGTCCGGCAGACCGAGGTCGGCCCGCGGCACGCCCGCTACGCGAGAGTGGAACCAGACCTGCTCCACGAAAGTGGCGTGCTTGACCAGCCCCAACATCGTTGTGAGCGACGGGACAAGCCGCGCGCGGGCTTGGGTGTCGTCCACCTCGGACAGCAGCCGCCTCAGCTCCCCCCGCTGGACGTCGAGCATGCCTTCGAGCATCGCTCGCTCACCGGCCACGAAGGACTCCACAGGCATCAGGCTAAGCGCCGCCTCGTCACGTGGTCGGGCGCGCAGCGCGCCTGCCCGCTGCCCGGGCAAGTCCGCCCTCCCCCGGCGTGTACCCGGCCGCTGATAGCTCTACTTGTGTCAGTTGCGATTGAGCCAGCAGGGCCCGGACGTCGCCTCGGACGTCGTGTTCGGCGCGTTGTCACTGATCTCCGCCGCGGTCATCCGGGCCACCGGCACCCCGGTCCCCGGACCGACCGGGCGGTCATGTGCCGCTGATGGCGGCATCGGTCAAGACAAGGAGCAGACCTAAGGTTCGGATATGTCGCACGCTCCGACTGTCCCGCTGGTGGGGTCCTATGCGGAGCACCTGTTGGCCCACGACCTCGACACGCTCAGTGCGGATCTGGCCGACCGGATTCGCGCCACGGTCGCGGACTACGTTGATGTGGATGCTGTGAGCGAGCGGGAGCTTGCCGCGTCGTGCCGCAACAACTTGGAACGCGCGCTCATGGAGCTTGTCGAGGATGCGGCGCATGGGGGCGATTCAGACACACCGCAGTACGAGACCGGCCGCCGCCGCGCTCAGCAGCGGCTCCCCCTCGAGTCGCTGCTGCACAGCTACCGGCTTGGCGGCCGGGTGCTGTGGCAGGGGCTGGTGCGACGAGCCAGCCAGGTCGGCTCGGCGCAGGACCACCTGCAGCTGCTGGACGAGGCCGGTGTGGTCTGGGAGGTGATCGACCGGCACTCCTCGATCGTGTCGCGGGCCTACCGAGAGGAGCAGTCCCGGCTGGTGCAGCACACGCGACGCAGGCGCCGGGCGCTGTTGGCGGCCGTACTCGACGGACAGCTGATCGACGCCGACATCGTCCGGGAGGCAGCCTCGGTGCTGGACATGCCCGTCCGAGGCCCCCGGTTCGTTGTTGTGGCTGCGCTGCAGATGCCCGCCGAGAAGCCGGGGGGCGCCGCGGACCGGGCGCTGGAGGCCCACGGCTTCACCTGCTCGTGGATCACGCAGGCCCGGCAGGAGTGCGGCCTCGTCGCGCTCGGGCCCGAGCAGAGCCTGCAGGAGGCCATAGCGGTGCTCAACGACTGCGCCGTCGCGCCGATGGCTGTCTCCACCGTGGTACACGGGTTCGAGCAGGTGCCCGCGTCCTACCGGCTGGCCGACCTCACGTTGCAGACCCTGCCGGAGGGTTTCGTCGGCGTGGCCAGTGCCACGGACCGGTTGCCGCAGGTGCTGCTGGTCGGCAATCAGGAGGTCACTGGCGTCCTGGTCGAGCAGACCCTCGGGCCGGTCCTGGCGCTGCGCCCAGTGGAGCGGGATGTCTATCTCGACACCCTGGAGGCGCTGCTGGCGTGCGACCGGTCCTATGCGGCCGCCGGGCGCAGGCTCTACTGCCACCGCAACACAGTGCTCAAGCGGGCCCAGCGGCTCGAGACGCTCACCGGGTTACGGCTCAGCGAGCCCCGGGACCTACTCCACCTGAGCCTGGCCGTCCTGGCGCTACGGGCCGGTCCACCCCTGCCGGAGACCCCTGCCACCTGAGTGGAGGCGAGTCGACTAGAAGCATCCCTGAGTGTGCGCAGCGCACACTCAGGGAGCCGCGGTTCGGTGCCCTGGTGACCGTCCTCACAGATTCGGCGGTGCTGGGCTTGCTCTCCGTCGTGGTCGTGGGCATTACTGGATGGACGTCGCACGCACCGCGTCCGGCGACAAGGACAGGGCGACGAGTCGACCCGTGTCACCCCTGCTGGAGGTCTGGATGTCGCTGTCCCGTATCTGTCGAGTGGCCGCCCCGGTCATCCTGGCCGCTGGCCTGCTGAGCACGTCGATGGGCGCCACGGCGAACGCGCAGAGTACGGCGACGAACGCGGACTTCTTCCAGGCGCCGTCCCCGCTGGCCAGCGGTAAGCCCGGCCAGCTCATCCGCTACCAGAGCACCACGGTGAACCTGGGTGCAGGTGCTCCAGCCGCGACTGCGACTACGGTCATGTACCACTCCCGCACCTCCACCGGTGCCGACGACGCCGTCACGGGCACCGTCCTGCAGCCGCAGGCAGTCTGGGCCGGGCCGGGACCACGCCCTGTCGTGAGCTTCGCCGTCGGTACCCAGGGCCTGGCCCAGTCCTGCGCCCCGTCCAAGCAGATGACTGCCGGCACCGAGTACGAGGCAAGCAACATCTCTCAGGCGCTGCAGCAGGGCTGGGACGTCGAGGTCACCGACTACGAGGGGTACACCACCGGCAGCACCCCCACCTACGTGGCGGGGCTGTCCGAGGGCCATGCCGTCCTGGACATCGTCCGGGCGGCCGCCCAGGTTCCTGGCAGCGATGTCACCTCCACCTCACCGCTGACGATCTGGGGCTACTCACAAGGGGGCGGCGCGTCTGCCTGGGCCACGGTCCTGCAACCGACCTACGCCGCGGGCCTGCACCTACTCGGCGATGCATCCGGAGGGGTACCGGCAGACTCCCGCGCGGTCAACGACTCGCTCAATGGCAACGTTGGGGCCGGATTCCTGATCTACGGCATGATTGGCTTCGCCCAGGCCTTCCCGGACCAGGTGCCCCTGTACAGCCACGCCAACACCGCCGGGCTCAACGCGTTCGCCCTCGCCAAGACCCAGTGCACGACCCAGTCGCTGTCCACCTTCGCCGGCGCCAACTTCTCGAACTACCTCAAGCCCGGCGAGACCTTGAGCTCCTTCCAGGCCCTGCCTGGCGTGTCCTCGGTCCTGGCCGACAACTCGATCACCTTCAACTCCGCACTGCCACGCGTCCCGGTCCTGCAGTACCACGGCACCGCCGATGAGATCGTGCCCCTCGCCCAGGCCCAGACCCTGCACAGTACGTGGTGCGCCAAGGGCGTGCAGACTCAGCTGAACCTGTTTGCCAGCGATCACCTCACCACCAACACCGAGGCTGCCCCGATTGCCGTCAGCTTCCTTGCCGACCGCTTCGCGGGCCGCCCGTACACCGCCAACTGCCTCACCTGACCGAGAGCTGGACGAGCGCTCCGGCTGCGGCCGGTCGACAGTGAACGCACCCCGTCGCAACCGTTGGACCCGCCGACGCCGACAGCTAGCTCCGGCTTGGAACGTGGCGCCGAGGGCCGGGTGCATCTGTTCGGGTTGCTTGCGGCCCGCAACGCCCTGTTCGGAGCGTCGGCGGTGGACAGGACACAGGACGTTCGTGAGCTGATCGAGGACCCGGGCGTGGAGTGCTCGAGCTGGCTGGCAGCCTCACCACACCGCTCGGAGGTGGTGCACGAGCCTGCGCCGAGTGCCTGACATCGGTGCAGCGCGCGTTCGACGACGCGGTATTGGGCCAGGCGACAACCCCCACTAGGCGCGGGGACAACGGCGCCGCCCTGGGCATAGAGCTGGGGCGACACGCCGATGGATGTCCGCCGTTCCGGTGCGGCTTAGTGTCATGGTCTCTGCCATGGGAAGACCAGCAGGCACACCACAGCCTCGAGGGCGAGGACCGCGAGCCGCCGCGACCACCGCTGGGCGGGTTCGCGTAGTGCTGTACGTGACTCCCGAGCACCACGACCGAATTCACACCCAAGCGGTGATGGCTGGCATGAGTATCGGACGCTACGTAGAAGCATTAGCTGAGCGAGACGACCTCGACGCAGGGGGCCGCCCTAAGTGGGCACCCCCGAGCCAGTCAAACGATGTCCTGCCACTTGCCATGTAGCCGCTAGCCCGGACCGCCACTCGGCCGAATCCGCACAACGACGAAGCCCCACACCCCAAGTCAAGTTTGGCCGCCTGATCGGGTGCAGGGCTTCAATCGCTCTTCTGGAGGAGACATTACCCCGCCCGCCTCGGGCGGTCACCTGGGACACGCCGCGAGTTCGGCGTCCCCGGTTGACCTGCTGCTGATGTTCGCGCGTGGCCGGCGCCGCTTGCGGCGGTGAGGCCACCGGCGGTCGCTGTGGACCGCCGCTTGCCCGCTGCGGGTCTGACCGGGCCGTTGTCGGCGCCGATCACCGCGTTGTTGCGGGACGGGGACACTGACGGGCGGTATGCGAGCCGGTCGGAGGCGGTGCTGGCGACGGCGCTGGCCGCGGCGGGCGCCGGCTGGACCGAGGCCGCCTGGCGGGAGGTCCTGGCGGGCAGTGCGCTGGGTGAGTGGGCGCAGCTCCAACGCCGCCGGACCGGCACCCGCCGGCACCGCAACCTGCCGGATGTGCAGCATCGGCTTGCCACCACGTGGGCCAAGGCGGCCCGGCGGGCCGCCGAGCGGCCGCCGGTCGCTGACGCGGTCTCGGTACGCGGGGAGTTGGCGGCGGTGCTGGCCGCAGCCGATCGCAACCCCGGGGTGTGGCGGGGGGCGGCGGGGGTCAGTGACCGGGCGGTGTTGGCGGTGTTGGTGCAGATCGGGCTGGCGGCGTGCACGGTGACCCCGTCGGCGTCGACCCGGCAGCTGTCGGAGCTGGCCAACATCAGCCCGGCGACGGCCGCGGTCGCGCTGGGCCGGTTGCGGGCCCGCGGCTGGCTGCGCCTGGAGCTCCCGGCCGCCGGTACCCAGGCCGCCACCTGGCGGCTGGTCCGCCCAGAGCACCTCCAGCACCCCCCGGCGGCGGTCGAACAGGTGTTGGAGGCGTTGCCGTCCCGGCCGCTGCTCCCAGCCGGTGGTAGCGCCCGCGCCCACGATGCGTTCACCCACACCATGCACGGCGGCCTGGGCCGGGTCGCGGCCCGCCTGTTCGATGTGCTGGACGACGGCGCCTACGGCGGGTTGAGCGTGCCGCAGCTGACCGCGCTGACCGGGCTGCACCCGCGTACGGTGCGCCGGCACCTGGTCGGGTTGCAGGCCGCCGGGCTGGTCGCTGCCGGCGGCGGCGGCCGGACCTGGGCGCGGAGCTTGGCGGCTGGCGACCCGGAGCAGCTCGGCGGAGCGCTGAGCGAGGCCGCGGTGCTGCTGGAGTGCACCGGGGTCACCGAACGGCGCCGCCACCGGCATCTGGCCCAGCGGGCGGCGTTCACCGCGTACTGGACGGACTTCTCCGCCCGCCGCGGCTGGGCGGTGCAACGCGGGCTGTACCGCCCGGATCAACCCCAGCTCCCCCTCCCCCGCGCCGCCTGACCCGGCCGCCAACCTCCCCAGCACGACCCCTCCCCCACTCCCCTGCCCCGCTGGCGGGCTCCACGCCCTGCACACGGCCTCCTGGGGCGTCAGGACAGTCCCGGCTCCCCACCCGTGCCAGTCGGGGGGCTGTTAACCGCCGCCGGGCCGGCGCCGAGCACGGTCAGATGACTGACCGAAGTCGCAAGTTCGGTTGACGGTGGGCTGTCGGACCAGACTGGTCACTAGTCTCACGCCGCGTTCAAGACTCCTAGTGTCCGACTTGGTCCTTGCTGCCCTGGGTGAGGGTGGCTGTCGCCGACCTGGGGCGTACCGCAGCGGGCCTCGGGTCGGGCTGCGGTACCGGCGGCCTGGGCGAAGGCTGGCTGCACGTTTCGATGGCAAGGCCCCTGGTGTTGGGGCCGCGGCAGCACAAGCACCGCAGGTGCGCGGGAGTCGCCGTGGAGTGGTGAGCTGCATGACTTAGCCGACGGTTGCCCGCCTGGGTAGTTCGTTCTCAACGGGTCCTGGAGCCGCAGCCGGAACGGGCACGCTCACGTGCGGTGGCAGAAGGGCCAGGGGTGTGCCAGACGGCGCCTACCCACGGGCTGCTGGGCTGCAGCCGGAGATCCCAGCGCCTGTGACGGTCGTCCAGTGCTTTACATGCGGCCGACTCGAGCCAGGTCACCTAGGCGATTCCTGAGTCCACGTGAACGTCGGGACGGGGTCAGGCGGGCAGGAGGGTGAAGCTCGGGGTATGTGCGGGACGCACGACGGTGAAGTGTCGGCGGTCGAAGGTCGCCAGGGTGGTCAGGCCCAGGCGTTCGGCTAAGGCCACCAGCGAGGCATCGGTGCCGCCTAGGCCCAGGTCGGCGTAGCGCTCGGCCAGCTCAGCCATTCGCGCCATGTCGGCGACGGTCAACACCGCCAGTTCGAGCTCGCCGGCGGCGATGCTGCGCAGGAACGCCACCTCAGGTGCGGGGCCACCGATTTCATGCAGCAGATCGTAGGTCTCGGCCAGGACCGTCGGCGCGACTAGGACCCCGAGTCGGTAACGGTTGAGGGTGCTGGACGGCTTCCAGAGTCACGTCTGGGAGGTCTGCGCGCCGCTGTGGGGCACGGGGCATGGTCCGGGTCGGGTGTTCCGAACAACCGCTTCG
>JAABUI010002018.1_pt1 | contig 11451 bp, 11 predicted proteins | sample 5559111 | NCBI WGS metagenome assembly JAABUI01 (sample SAMN10711870, study PRJNA513365) | rock metagenome | isolation source: Antarctica rocks | place: Antarctica: Victoria Land, Buttleship Promontory
GATCCCTCGCACCCATATACAAAATTGATGACAACACGGCCTAAGCCAGCGGAGCCTGTCCTCACGGAAGCAGTCCAAGTCAATATCCGGATTCCTGATTCCAAACCCAATCCGAGCCCGCAACAAACTGTTCTTGAATGGAGTAGGGAAATGCACCTTTGGAAACGATTCCTGGTCTAGTCTCACAGACACTCTCGCAATCATCTTCGTACAGCCTGAACTCAAGAGCGGTATTACTGCGGCACATTTGGAGGGGCCCGTCCAATTGAGTCTCACCGCAAGGGCTATCAACAGAGTTGAGGTCAAGATTGGAATGTAAGAGCTGACTTTCATTCGTCTGTCATGCCACTGGAGCTGATTTGAAACTCCCAGTCCCGACGGTAGACCGATGCCGGCCTCAAATTCGAGTACAACGAGAATCCACCAGATGGCTACCACATTTTCGTCTCTGCTCAAGGCAAGGATTACGACCGCCAATGGATGATAATGCATAACTTTTGCAACGCCCTTCTCCAAGCCTTCACGAGCAAGCGAAAACTCGATCACCTGATGATCCACGGGGCAGTCAAGGCTGGCGACAGATCGAGAATCATCAAGACTTGTGGAAGAGATGCGAGGTGACTTGCAGATTATCCGGGCTCCTTTGTGTCTCATCCGTCGAACCGGAGCATGGCGGATAAGGAGATTTCGCAGTGGGTACACGGCTTTATTTTGACCCAGGTGCGAATCGTGATTGTATTCCGGCCGACTTCCGACGAGAACAACGCCGAAGGTACTCACGATTGCCTCGATGACTCCAGAATGGTACTGCTTCCCTCATATTTTCTCGCGATTGTGATTACACCCTATATACATATTTGAGTCTTTCCTCGCCCACAACCACACCTTTCGAAATGGAATATCCAGTATCCTGAGACAGAGGAGTACAAGGTTGTTCTTGTTTGAGGGATCATGGACGGGTCCATCGAGACTTGGAAGAAACCTGGACTTTGGTATGAGGAGAGACAAATTGTGTCTTCTGGGTGCGACGAGTAAGTTTGCATAATATCAACCCTTCCTTAGACGTCTGGCCATGGGCTAAGTTTCTTTGAGATGGTGGAGACCGACCCATAATCAGCGAGAGGCTGCATATAACGAACACCAGCGCAGACTCCAACGCATGCTACTGAGCGGCCTGCTGTGCAAAAACCAGAGGACCCTCCAACACTAATTTCACCGAAATCTCCAATCGAAGATGATGGATCGGACTCATCTTTCGATCACTCCGATCTAGATGACAAAGACCTGGACCTTCCTGTCGACGAGTTCCTAAGAGCCAAAGTGCTCGTCGCGTACGACCAGGTAAGGGATACCAAACACCAGGCCGACGAAGGCGGGTTAGAAGAGGAAGTGTCGGATGAGGATGAGGATGCTGAGTGGGAGAAAGACAAGAAAAATACAGAGGAGGAGAAGAAGACAGCTGATCGAAGGGCCATTCAGGCTCGTGAGACGCGGGTACCCAAATCGCTCAAGCAGCGAATGACACCCAAGTACAACCCCTTTGCGCCCTCCCAGGGCCTCGATGAGCTAGCAGCCAGATCAAACGAAGCGCCCAGCGCAACCGAGGGACGAACGCGCCGGACGTTGCTGGACTCATACGATAGGATGATGGCGAAATTCGACCGGCAGCAGGCCGAAGCACTTCAACTCAGCCAAGCCGCAAACCTCACTCAGACGAGGATGAATAGGAAGAAGACGAAGAAGTAGTCGAGGACGAAGAGCGAGAGGCAGCCAAAAAGAACAGATGCGAGTATCTAAATTGCTCAAGGACCGAATGATGTATGATGATGGGTGGGGCTCCAATCGGAACAGTACTTAGGTTTGTAGATATTTAGAAATAATGCGAAATAAAACATAGGAAATGTGCTGCTATGCGTACTGTTTATTCAGTCTCCCACGATGCTGATTTCTGTTCTTTTGATTCTCAAGAACCTACAAGATCACGGAATCTCGACATTTTGCATGCTTCCCGCTCACGTGACTGATGAGTCAGCAATCAATCGTAGATAACACCTCAAATTTTCTGAAGGCTACCATTTCATCGATTCTCAAGCACACTGTTTTCATGCTCAAATATCATTCTATCGTAAGATGAGAAGGGTCATGCACTCCCGCATCAAAGCCTGAGATTCAGAGCCTTATCAATGGTGCGCTGCGACGATCAAGCATCCAATGAGATTTCCTGGAACATCAGGACGGCCAATTATGATGACATTATCATCGTTGGATACTGTATAAGTATCACGTACTGATCACAGTCGTGTGCAACCAGTTAATGTAAGTCGTGTCTTGATTTCATCCCGTTGCAGATTCCTACTGTATCGGTGCTATCAAGATATCTTTGAGCAGAGAGCCTGCATACATCTTGACAACCTCTTTCTTCGCAATGATTTACGAGGTCATATTCCGTTTTGCTTCACTCTGGATCGTATCTCAAATCCGCATTGCAGAATCGAAAAGCAATGGAAGTTGTCGCGGTCACATTTAAGAATAGCCATGTCGCCTATCGCTTTGCGCTTGACGCATCTGGGGAGTTCGCGTGTCCCTGTGACACATGGGGCCCCGGAAAACGCTATGAAGCCACTTGGTGATCATTATATAATGTGTGTGGAGAAGCTTTGCTATAGCTGGGCTTCAGCTACGCTTCACCAAGCGATCTCCGCAGTACCATTCTCCAGACATTATGCATCCTTTACTTCAGCTCGGCATAATTTGGACTTTGTACGCCCACTGCTCACTGGCAGCGCCGCCGCCTGATGTGTCGTCCACTATTTCTTTCACTTCCTCAGTAATGAGATCCCCGGCCACATCCCTCGACGCTGTTCATTCATCAACGACAGCATCCCCGGAACCACCATCCTTTAGATCAATCATACCCGAAATTTGGTTTCAATTGCCAAACATGCTCACCGAGTAACGATATCCACCCTTTCACCATGCTATTCCCAACTAACAACCCCCCAGCGCCGCCCGAGCAACCCCCAACATCTCTATCCCCATCCCCTCCGTCACCCACACCCTCCCCGCCGCCGCCTCCCACACCATCGACTCCATCACCGACTACACCTTCACCCCCCACCGCCAATTCAACTATTCGATCCCGCATACCAAAACAAACCTCTCCATAATCCTCGCCAACCCCGGCCAAGTCCCCTCCATCGACCCGAAGGCAATGGCGCAAACGATCCTCTCCCTCCGCTCCACCATACAATCTCACCTCAACGCAACCGGTGACCGCTGGCTCAACGGCGACGAGGATCCGTATGGGTGGGAAGTTGGTCTGGGATGCTGGTTGGAATTTTGGTCGAATCCGGAGAAAGGGGTTGAGGGGAAGAGACAGCATCTTACGTTAGGGATATTGAAGGTTGTGCTTGATGGGTTGTTGCAGAGGCTGGTCTATAAGGGACTGTACGAGTTTGCGTATGTGGAGATATACGATAGTGATTGGGGACACGTGGGAACAGGGTTCGTGTCGCCAAATATGCCGCCGTCGGATGAGACGACTAGTATACTGGCCCTTTTGAGAATTGAGGGCAAGCGGTAGGTATTCGCTCTAGTGATGCTCTATTGATTGCAGGATCATTCTGCGAGATGTTCGAATGTATCATGATCTGTATTTTTGTGATTATATGATATCGAATTACAGGTCTGCCACTATCAAGAATCCGAAACGAGCGGAACGAAAAAGAGTTGCTTGAAAATCGGTAGCGGGAAATAGGGGTGCAAGCTCAGGGTTCGACTTTAGTATTTGATGCAGGTGGGCGACATCGCGCTGCATAAATCCCATTCCCAAAACCGACGGTCTATTTCCCCCATAATCAATCATCAACTCCAAACCCATCTAACACCCAATTCCCAACTCCCAAACATCCCCCCCTCAATTCAAACTCCCCATCCATATTCCATTTCCCAAAACCGACGGTCTATATCCCCCAAACCAATCTAGGAAACTCCAATCCCATGTATCCCATGAATCTCATCTCCCATCCACCACCCCCCTACCTCCCCTCAAAACTCCACATCCAACGCCTCCTCCACCCCCTCGAGCGACCCAAACACCCTTATCAACGCATTCTGCATCCCGGCAATCGCGTGATTTTCGTTATCCAGCGCACTGCCCAATCTACAGTCATCACACACAATCAGTATCCACTCATTATGGAGTAAGTCAAAGGGGAGAGAAGGGAGCGGCATACATAGCATTAACAGCCATCCTCGCGATCCCCCTACCCTGCAAATCACCATCCGTAAGCCGAGTATTCATGCGTAGATAGTCAACGATTTCAGCGCGGACGGCGTCCATTTCGTGGACGTGGTCGATCAGGATGTGGTTGAGAGCGCGTTGGACGTCGGTGGTGCTGTCGGAGGGTGGAGGGGATGCGTGGAAGGGGGGAGGAGATGATCGGAGGGTTTGGGTGCTTGCGCGGCTAGAAGAGGAGGATTGGGGAGTGGAGGGGGTGCTGGAGTGGCTTGGTGGGGAGGAGGGAACGGTGTCCATTGCATCGGTGTCGGGAGCGGTGGCGGGCGGGGATGGCGGTGTGATGTCCATTTCGTCAGAGTCTGATGCCTGAGAGTTGCATGTGCAGGGAGTGTCTGAGCGGTGAAGGCGGTGGGCGTTGCAGCGAGTGTTGGTGTGGACGCCTTGGACTAGGGAGCAGACTCGTTGCCAATAGGTGGGTTGCGTGCTGGGGGTTGGTAAGGCGGTATTGTTGTTGGGCGCCATTGCGAAGAGGTGATTTTGATGTTGTGCTGCGAAGATGGTAGAGACGATGTTGGGGAAATCGAGGAGGCCTTTTTGGCTGTAAATGAAGGATTGGGTTTGGAGAAGTGTGCAGATTTGGAACTGGAGGAACAGTGGGTGCAAAGGGAGGGCATTATATAAGATTCTGGAAGCTGCAGAAGAAGTCCTGGAAGCCATACTCTAAGACACGGACATAATGAAAATGTCTAGGGTCGGAGAGTCGTTGCGGACAGACAGGGTATGCAAGACTTGCAACAAAGAAAACGAGCCCATGGCGCGGAGCGAAAAGGAGCATGTCTCAGATAAATTGAAAAGTCCCTCTCAAAGATGTAGAGACAGCATGCATTGGTATCTTCATGTAAAGAAAAGAGAAAGGCGATGTTTCGCAGTCATCCGTTTCGCCCCAGACACCTACCACGTCCTGACACCCTGCTCGTTGTCGACCCATCTAGGCCCAACCTCTACCATGCTTCACCAGCATCAAAGTCAAATCGCGTCAGCTCCTTCCCAGCATCCTCCACATCTTTCTTCGCCTTCATACGCATGTAGAAAATGGGGCAATCCTTGCTCGAGCAAATGACTTCGCAGTGCATACTTCCCTGGCACCTCTGGCACTGCGTCCAAAGTCGTCCAAATCGCACCTCGAGCTCACTGACCTTCGTCAAAGTCTTGGTGTATAGCTCTCCTGTCCTGGGTCTGCAATTCTCACAGACGGCACCCGCCTTCTCGTCGGCGCGGGTCAGGGGTTTCTTACAACCCATGCACGTTTGTGTTTTCTTGGCGAACTTCATCAGTCCGCCCATGGTTGGTGCAGCGACAGAGATGGCGCGAGTGTGCTCGCCTGTAAGGAGTTGTCCGGCTTTCTTTTCCCCAAGTATAGGGTCGAAGATACGTCCTAACGGCTTCGCGAGCTGATTGTCAAGATAATATTTGGTATCGATGGGCAGGTTATTCTCCAGCACAAAGATCGGATCTTCGCTGCGCTCGTAGTTTTTGGCACCTCCAGCGCCTTTGATAATCACATATGCAACACGATCGCCAAGGGTAGGTGCGGAGCCGGCATCGCGCTTCTTCATGCGCTCTGCAAGCTCAACATGGGCTTGCTTTGCTGTGTAGTCGGCTTTCGCAAGGGCTTTGGTGATAACAAGTTTCGACATGTCTATTTTGTTCTGAAGGAGGTCGGAGATCGTGTCTTTCACATAACTACGAACTCATCAGTGATAACAAGCGAGATGATCTAGGAAAGCTTACTCTTGCGCTCCCTGCACATCTTGATCAATGAGAATTTTGCGCAGTATGGTTTCTATGACGGTTTGGACCAGACGGCAATTGTCTCTCCGCACCGTTTCGATCCCTTTGCTGTCCATTTTGTCGTACTTGTCTGGACTAGTCCAGTAAAGGCCGGCATAACGCTTTTTGTTGATGAGCAGGTAGGGGAAATAAACTTTCTCGAATTCAAGTTTGATGGGCTTGATGAACTTGTCGGACACATATTGGGCGGCGTCTTGGCCGAGGTCCATAGCCTTTACCAAGTCTTTTGGTCCGAACTTCACCATCACGGAGTCAGTGTCACCGTATATGACTTGAGCGTCATACTCGTAGCCGTTAGCAATAGTGTAACGTTTCTCGACCTCCTCTTTTGTCCTTTCGATCATTTGTCGACCATAACTAGTGGTGCTACTAGCAATGGCCAGACATGGCAGCTTTCCGACGGTGGCACCTGTAATACCGTAGACACTGTTTGCACTGATCTTCAATGCCAATTGTCGACCATTGAGTACAGCTTTCTTGAATGTATCAGTCTCGATAGCGAGTTCCTTTTTGGCTCGTTTTCTAGCCCCTAGCAACTCCTCGAGAATCTGGGTCAAAAGACCTTTGCGAACTTTAGCTGTGCAGAACATATCTCCATTAGGCGTAATGATGTAGTCCTCGTCCTTGACGAGATGCAATTTCTCGACGCTAGTCTTATTAAGTAAGGTCGTGTAACATAAATTATGGGCTTGAATGATACTGGGGTATAGCGATGCAAAATCAAGTGTGGCAATCGGAACGTCGTAATAACCTCGTGTGGGTTCAATAACGGTGGCACCCTCATACTGTTCATCAGATGCTTCATTTCGTAGATTTGGAATGACAAGATGCTGCTCCAAGGCCTTCCGGAACAATTGGCTTATGAATTTGACTTGTTGACCTCTCGCGAGCAGATAGTTGAATGGGACACCAGTGACTCTGGCCATTTCTGTGTAGTTGACGAGACACATCAACTTATCCATAAGTCGCTGCGGCAGGAAAGCGTCTTTCAGACAGTATACGGCCAATCTTCGACGAGACTCGGGTGTTCCATTGAAGAGTTCAGTGATCATCGTGTGATGAACGTCTTCCTTTTGCTCGCCCAGGAAGTGGGCACAAACAGCATTCAGAGTATAACTTCGTAACTGATGGTCTCGTTGAACCAATTGAAGCAAGTCGAGTTGTAGACGTCCATTCGTATTCGTCGCTTTTGTATCTCGGTTGCCCATCTGTTTGCTCGAAAAATTGGTCTCTTTCGCGTTTGACTGGGTACCCTTTAGCCTTGTCCAGAATGGGAATTTGGTACACTTCAAGTGTTTTGCTCGATCAAGGAGATAGGGAAAGTCGAAGTTAGCAATGTTGTATCCGATGATGACATCTGGATCGGCTTGCTCCAGGAAGTCTCTCCACGCCAGGAGCATTTTCTCTTCAGCACCAAACTCGAAAATCTGCGTGTTGACGATGAGGCTGCAAGTATCAAGGCAGAACACGTTTCGTATGAATGGCTTGTCGTCTCCGTATTTTGTCACAACGTTGGCAATTTGGATGACTGGGTCTCGGTTGGCTTCTGGGAAAACTCCTTTTCGGCCGGCACATTCAATGTCGAAGGACAGGATGCGCAAAGGCGCCATCTTTGCCCATTCTCCGTCATTTGAATGTGCAATCAGGTCGCGGTAATGGACATATGCCTCGATCTGGCAATTTGAATGTCTGTCTCTCTGAGGTATTATGTGGTATTTATTGAGAGGGGCTTCTACCCACGACATGCCTGTTACCTGCAGTTGATTTTAGCAATGCATCGTAAAGCTGAATGGACGTGTCCTTACGCCCGTATCAATCATAAACCGTAAAACGTATTGTATGCTGTCAAATGTCATTATCCCACCGTCAACCCCTTTCCACATCTGCTTATAATTCATGTTGCCACTCTCTATCGTCGTCCGTAACTTGTTGATGAACTTGGGGTCTGTGACTGTAATCTTCAAATAAGGACTCTGCTGATTGCCTTGGAAGCCGAATAGATTTTCTCGCATGACCATCTGAACCGAGTATATCACCTGCTGATGTTGTGCCAATTGCGTTTCAAGATAGGCCTTGAAGCCTTCGGTATCAGACTTGGAGAACGAAATCGGCGCCGCCACATAGAGATAATGGAGGAAGTCTGTGACGTGGAGGAGCACTGAGTGGCCAGTCTGGTGTCCTTTACAGTTAGTAGAGCTCCTTCATATTCGGAGAGGCGGTCTCTTGCCTCTGTGACTCCAAAGAGCTTGATCGTCGTCTTGCCTCCATGCAGAGTACCCTCTTCGGCATCTATCTGCTGAAAGCAAAGGCTGTCTTTCCCCGCATCGAAGTCCTCCAGTCCAGGCCGTTCCCATTGCTGGTCCTTCTCCGAATTCTGCTTTCTGAGGTCGGTGATATCTTGGGTGAGCTTTTCCAGCACCTCCTCTTCAAACTGGCTTTTCGGCTGACTAGAGCCTGTCTTGACGGCATTTTGGCTGAGCTTGAGTCTCTTAGAAGGTGAGGAACCTGCTTCCACCTTCCTTCTCTTAGTTGCTGCAGGGGACGGTAATTTATTTGCGTGTGCTTTGGTGGAGTCTGCTAGTACATGCTTCGGCAGGGTGGCAGCTGGCATTGTGACGGTTGGCGAGCTGTTGGAACAGCTCAAGACAATGGCCGAGTTTGAGCAACAGTCGCTGCAGGCATGATCACACTTTCTCAGCTTTACCGCGGGGCGTGTTCCAAGCGCGTCAAATGTCATCGCGTAAACTGCATCCCGGAGATCCCGGAGTTTGAATGTGCTAACTCCGGGTTCCAATATGTGGACTCTTTGAGCCGCGGCCTTGAACAACAAGTTTGTTACAGTGTCTGCGATGCACGAATCTTCTAACAATACTTGCGTCGAATAAACTGACTCATGACGCCCGTTAATGCTTGCCCCATCGCATGATCTAGGCAAAACCCTTAGAAGAAGGGGGGAGACAGGGGAAAAATGGCAAAAATGGCGAAAAGTTCGTGATAAGGGTGTCGCATAATATTATAAAATCCGCGTTAGAAGGGTTAACCGGCCAACTGAACACACTCCCCAAATGAACAGCTTATAGGGCTGAATTATAGCTTAGAACATTATTTTTGAGAAGTCATTTTATAAGAAAACTTTATATAGTAAACTTATATAAATTTTGATTTTAGGAAGATTTTATATAAAGCAATTTTCAGTAGCTTACGTGGTTATAAAGATATAGAGGGGGTGTTCGGTTAGGGGGTTTGTTCAGTTGGGGGTTTAACCCTTCTATCGCATATTTCTTGGCATATCTATACGCATTCAGCCCAAGACCTCTGTAGTTAAAAATGGAAAATCGATTTTTTTTTCCGTAATCGATAATCGATTTTCGATTACGAGAGTGTAATTAAAATTCGATTATAATCCGATTATATAATCGATTAATTAATTAATTGTTTTATACTCTACTATCTAGCTATCTAGTAGCTAATAAAGGCGTTCTATACTTTTAGATATATAAAGGAAACTTTATTAGGTAAAAATATTTACTACTTCGCTATTTTACTCTTATACGTTATTAGTAGTATTATATTACGCTTCTATCGTATACTTCCTATCGCTAGATCTTCTTCCCGCTTTACTTCTATTACCCTAAATAGCTATTATTTTACTAGAGAGAATTAGCCTAGTATACTACGCCGTATTATTTACTAGGTTACGGTATTTAGGCCCCGCGACGTTAATAGGATCGTCGTAGAATCGCTAGTACCTACCTCCTAGAGTATAGCCTATCTACCTTATATATAGTCCGAGTAAAATATAATAATATACTTTATATCTTACTTCCTCTACCTATACGGGTAGTTTACTATTAATATTCTAGAGACCTTACGTATATAGAGGAAGTTAATAAAGTTAATCTTTTCGGTTCGTAATTAGGTTACTACCGAGCTTATAGCTTTTACTAGCCCTTTATAGAGACCTCGTCTTCCTAGCTCGCCTTATTATACCGGAGACCTTATCGCCTCTAGGATCCTATTCTAATATTTCTTCTACCGTTCTTTCTACCTCTTATCGCTCTACCCCTTTATTTAGGCGCCTATTATCGCCTTCGCCGCCTTAGCCTAAGCCGGCGTTAAGCTAGGTAGGAGAGTAGAGATTAAAGAGTCTATATCGCTTCTTCCTAGGACGTAGAGAGACTACGCCTTCCTTTCGTTAGCCGGTATACTCCGTAGCGCTAGTTTTCTTCCTCTCTTCGACCTTAGTCTTCGCCTAATCCTTATATTACTCTTAATTACGGCCGAGTACGTTCCCTTTATAGCCTAAGCGCGGATTACTAGCTAGTTAAGATATATCTCGATTAGTAGTATTCCCGCCTCGACCTCTAGGACCGTAATTAGAGTTACTTTAAAGGCTCTAAGAACTATATATAAATACTAGTTCTATATTTTCTTTAGTACCTTTACCCTTATTCGGTTCGATCCTAGCGTATCTCTAGAATTATACTACGATCCCGCTACGTATATTATCGCCGGCCTTACTACCGCGCTATATACCTACCTAGCTTTATTAAGTATAGCGCCCTATATAGAACCCGCTACTACTAATAGCTCGAGTATCTAGGTCGCTATCTTAGCCTTAATCTTCGCGAGATAGAGTTCCTACTTTAGTTTCCTATTAATATATAGGCCGAGTATATAAATAGATATTTCTAGCTTTACTCTAGCCTCTCCTAGATTAACTACCGCCTTAAGGTTAAACCTCTTTAGTCTCCTAGTTAGATAGATTAGCTTATATTTATAGGGCGTAAACGCTACTCCGTAGGTTTTCGCCTAAATAAGGTAGACCTCGTATACGTTCTTTAGTACTTTATAGTTACTCTCCGTACTTTTACTATATATTATTAGATATATATCGTCTATAAAGCTATCTATCTAGATCGGGAGCTTTAGCTTCGCGTATCCCTTAATTAATAGCGTTTTAAAGAAGAGGAAGAGTACTAGGGAGATCGGGGAGCCCTATAGAATTAGTATCTCTATCGCCTCGACCGCGCTCGTTTTTTAGCCTAGCGTTATAGATACTACTCTATCCCTTAAGAAGCTTTCCGTCTATTTTATTAATAATTTCGGTACCCCCTTTAGCCGGAGATTATAGAGTAACTATAGGTAGGAGACCTTATTAAAGGCCCCCGCTATATCTAGTAAGAGTAGGCTAGCGACGAACTAATCGCTACTATTCTAAACTATATATACCGCTCTAGTAATCGTCTCTATCGCTATTCCTATAGATCTATTACGCCTTACCCCTATCTATTTATTAGGGAGGAGCTCGTTCTTCTCTATATAGTCGCTAAGTATTAAGGAATAAACCTATAAGGGTT
>JAABUI010002020.1_pt1 | contig 11447 bp, 15 predicted proteins | sample 5559111 | NCBI WGS metagenome assembly JAABUI01 (sample SAMN10711870, study PRJNA513365) | rock metagenome | isolation source: Antarctica rocks | place: Antarctica: Victoria Land, Buttleship Promontory
ATAAACTGGTCTGTATGCAGGTATGAGTTCCTGGAAGAGCTGTGGCTGAGGCGCAAAGGAGAACGACCGCTGTCATCTATCCAGTTTGCACTGATGGAACAGAAGCTAGATCCTCATGGAAGGAAAATGCAATCTGCAAAGACATCGTTGCCAGCACGTGCAGGCTCTGATGGCAAAGATGTTTGGCTGGACATCTGACTCTCTCAAACCTACACACCAGCATTGGTCCCAATACTGTACGAACGCTACACATATGTATTAGCTAGCAGTATATATGTTTGCCGCTACATTGTCTGACATGACATGTACACGTGCTTGAGATGATGTGTGATGTTTATGCCAATTAATGAAGGAGTCCTTATGTGTAGCTGTGAACTAGTGGTGCTGAATAATTTCGATAAGCTTGATCTGCAGTGAAGTAACTAGTACAGCATGTCAAGCGTTGGGCTGTTTCTACACCATGCTTTTGGTCTCCTTGTCTTGGAGATATTTATGATGACACTGACGAATTTGGATTGAAACCGCAATCCTGACTTGCACTGGTGTCCATTCAGAGGCCCATTACTAATGGAACCATTAGCACACTGACAAGTATGACAAAGGGTATACTAAAGTGTGCCCCCCAACATGTTGCAGCAAGCGCCAATGACCTTGCTTTTGCAGCTGTTTGAGTAGCTGCTGGCTTTTAGTAGCATATTGATCTTGCGTCAGCTTCATTGAACCAATCCTGGATACATGCAGGACTGGCATCTCAAGGGACCCTCGAACATCTTGTGTCCCCTGATGCCAGAAACAGATTGTGCTGCAGCAAGTTGAGGAAGCTGCAGCCACTGGAGTGGATGCTGATGTCATCAAGACACCACCAATGGGCGCAAACAGCAGCCACTTGCGCAGTGAGGTGAAGATAGTGACCGCATTGCTTAGCAGAATCTGCAGTCAGTTCTGCGCTGTTGGCTGCATGTGTCAGCTGTGGAGCAGTCATTGCCTGCTTACCATTTGGCTTGTCTCACAGGTGCTGCCAGTCAGCCTTCTCCCAGCAGCAGTGCTGCAGAGCTGTTATGGCTGGGCTGTGGCTGTTTGGCCGAGTCTCAGGTAGGACCGCTCACAAGCGTATGTTGCTAAAACTTATACACAACAGTTGCAGCTTCTGTGCATGAGGCCAGCTACTGTGTGTGCACCTGCACCTGGCTGTTGCAATGTCACACAGAGTGCAGTGCAGTTGAAGCATTTGGCAGTAGCTGGCACGCTTTTGCTGCATTGCTGGTGCCATACCTGTGAAGCTTGCCTGAACTGAATGCTGAGTAGTAAGGTATGTTGAAACCCGTTGCAGGGAGTCACTCTTGTGAAAGTGAACCTTGCTGCATGTTGCTGCAGGCCATTGCTTTTTGCTTCATTCACTGCTGGTGCACAGGGCTGCTGTTGCAGCTTCAGCATATCAGGTGACACTTGCAGCTGTGTCGCTTGCATGAATTGAGGAGCGGTCACAGTAATGTATCGATATGCGACTGTGATTTGCCATTCGTGCAAATGATATGCACAGCAACAGCTCACCTAACAGTTGTGATTATATTGCAGACTGCTGTGACAGTGTCACGTCATCATCGGGCTTGAAGCTTGACAGAAAGACCAAAGGTTCTACTGCGACTTCTGTGCAGGTGGACAGTGATGTCCTTCTGACTTTGCTATTCTGCATATTGCGGGCTACCGGCAAACCACTTGTCCGGTGCAGCCTGCGCTTTGTGGTATGCTTTCTTGATTTTGGCAGCTCCCTTCCCAACAGTCTTCTGCCTTGCATTGCTGCACTCTGAGTCAAGTGCTGCATCTGCTGAGAACACTGCTCCTGGCTGCTCCTCATCCATCCTGACTGCAGTGACTGCCATGCGCGCCCTTTCGTTGGGCTGGCCACCAGCGATGTCTCTGCAGCATCTTTCGTGCTTTCAGCCTTGCGTTTGAGGGGTTCTGAACGCCGCAAGGCTGCCGGCAGCAAAAGGCTTGTGGCTTGATCAAAGGTCATATCGTTGGTCTTCACCCGACCATTGTGCAGCTGACGCCTGCTGCCTGTCTGGTGTTTCTGTTTGGACTTGCCCTTGGGCTTGACCAGCCTAAGGGCAAGTCCAAGGTGAAACACCAAACAGGCAACAGCTGCACAATGCTCATCTGAAGACCAACAAAATAGCCCTCAATCAACCCTTAAGCCTGTTGCTGCCGGCAGGCTTGCGGCGTTCAAATCGCCTTAAGCACAAGGCTGCAAGCATGAAAGATGATGAAGACACTGACATTGCTGATGAGCAGCCCAGAACAAGGGCACGAATGGCAATTAATGCAGCATAGATGGCCTACCTTGCATGGCTGCACCTTGAGCTGGGTACATTGTCTGCTGACAGAAACCTCTTCTGCTCATCCTTTAATGGATGAGCAGCAGAGTGTCTTGTCAGCTGATACAGCACTTGACTCAGAGTGCAGCACTGCAGCGCAGAAGACTGCTGCAGTCTTGTCAGGAGACGTCATACCCAGCTCAAGGTACAGCAATGAGGATGCACCTTGTAGTGTGTATTCTCATCATGCTGTTCTTGGCAGCTCCCTGTACAGCAGTCTCCTGCCTTGCGCTGCTGCACCACAAGAATGGTTTGCCGGTAGCCCGCAATGTGATGCACAGAAACTTGTGCAGGAGCACAGCTCTTTGGTCATACCAGCGCCAGCATTACACCATCAAAGAGCTGTGCCTCTGGCCAGCAGTTGCGTTCATACCTGACAACAGGACGCCCACAGCACATGAAACAGGATGTGTTCATCTGCGTTGCCTGTGTATTCACAATGCTGCACAGTCTTGTCTCTTCTGCCTTACACTGCTGCACCCCATGCTGGGTGCGGCGTCTGCCGGCAAGACTGCAGCAGTCTTCTGCCTTGCATTGCTGCACTCTGAGTCAAGTGATGCATCTGCTGAGAGCACTGCTCCTGGCTGCTCCTCATTCATACCTACTGCAGTGATTGCCATATGTGCCCTTTTGTTGGGCTAGCCACCGGCGATGTCAGTCTCTGCATCATCTTTCGTGCTTTCAGCCTTGCGCTTGAGGCGGTTTGAACGCCGCAAGCCTGCCGGCAGCAAAAGGCTTGTGGGTTGATTTTGGGCTGTTTCTTTGGTCTTTACATGACCATTGTGCAGCTGTTGCCTGCTGCCTGTCTGGTGTTTCTGTTTGGACTTGCCCTTGGGTTTGTCATTCTGCCTTCTTGAGCCAGCAGATGCTGCTGGCTGTTCCACCTTGTCAACCTTTGGCTTTTTGAGCCTTTCTACGTGGTCATGGGCTGAAAGTGTGCAAGGAAGAGATACACACCCGACACACTCACAGCCTACGACCACATAGAAAGGCTCAAGAAGCCACAGGTTGACAAGATGGAATAGCCAGCAGCATCTGCTTTCTCAAGAAGGAAGCATGACAAACCCAAGGGCAAGTCCAAACAGAAACACCAGACAGGCAGCAGGCGTCAGCTGCACAATGCTCTGATGAAGACCAGTGACACAGCTCCTGATCAAGCCACAAGCCTTCTGCTGCCGGCAGGCTTGCAGCATTCAGACCGCCTCAAGCGCAAGGCAGAAAGCACTAGGATGATGCAGAGACTGACATCGCTGGTGGCCAGCCCAACAAAAGGGCACGCATGGCAGTCAATGCAGTAAGGATGGATGAGGAGCAGCCAGGAGCAGCCTTCTCAGCAGATACAGCACTTGACTCAGAGTGCAGCAATGCAAGGCAGAAGACTGCAGCCTTGTCGGCAGGCGCCGCACACAGCATGGGGTGCAGCAATTCTAGGCAGAAAACGATTGGGAAGGGAGCTGCTAAAAACAAGTTACTGAGAAAGCACACCACAAGGTGTATTATAGAGTGACAAAGTAGCAATGCTGAAAAGCACGAATGGAACAAGTTGTCTGTATCGAGCCTTTTCCCACAGCGGTGCAAGAAACTTAGTCATTTCTCATTGAAATATGTCAGGCATTGCACAAACTTGGCACCGTCCGTGCTCGTGTAAGATCGGCAAATTGCGCTGATAGCAGCAGTCTGTTTGACACATGTACATCATGGTACCACCGGTGTCATGTGCTGCGTCTAGAAATGGTGGACTCGCCAGGAGACTGGGCAAACAATCTTGTGCATGTCCACCAGATCTTGTTGATGGTTGGAACATTGTCAGAACAGCTTCCAAGAGGAGCTCAAAAAGAGTCGTGGCATGCCAATGACGCAGACACTACATCCTTCCAGAACACTCGTTGACTACTTCTTGCTCCGACCTTGAAACTCAGGTGAGCATGTTCATATGTGTGGCTGACCAGTGCTGCTGGTTTCAATGCTCACATGCGCTTAATGTTGGTGACTTAATCTCTTGCTGCTCTTTGTTGTCGAAGTAATCACTTGCGACTCTGTATTGTTGACATGAACCCCTGCTGCTCTATGTTGTTGGCACAATCTCTTGCTGCTCTATGGTGTTGGCACAATCTCCATATGCATTATGTGTTGACGTAACCACTTGCTGCCAAAACACCCACCAACTTCAACTGTTGCCCTCAACCAAGTACAGACAAGTGCAGCCTACCTTGCATCGCAGACGCTGTCCATGAGCGGCGCAGCTCTTCTGAGCAAAGTCAGCAGTCTGCACAGGCAACAACAACCCAGTTTGAGAGGCTGGCGTCATTGGCTGATGGGCACATGCAGGCGCAGTCACCTGGTAAGCAGCTCTTCAATCAAGATGATGTCAAGCATAGCTGTTGTCATGGAGCAGAATGAGTAGTCAGCATGGTACTGACAGAATGCTCTGCTACTGTTTTGGTTGTTGTTTGTCTGACATATGCAACTGCGTCATACCATTGTCTGCAGGCCTTGCTGGTCTAAGTTGCTTGGGCAGACGCTTTCTGGCACAGCAGGCTGCATTGCAAGTTTGCAGCTTGGATCATTGCGCTCAAGTTTCATAGTGCGTGATGATGCAATGCCTCTTGTCACTGTGCCTCTGTACAATGCCAATTTCATTCAGTCATGCTATGCAGCACTGCACATGACAAATGCTGGTGGCGCCAAAGTTGGCAAGCTTGCAAGGAAGACAGACGCACGTGACACAGACACAGTGCACGACCTGCAAGATAGGCTCAAGAAGTCAACACATGACATGTTGATGGCCAAATGAAAAGGCACAAAAGGTAGCAGCATCTGCCAAGCACTTGACAGGTCTAAGGGCAAGTCTAAGGAGAGAAGGGGAACAGGCAGCAATTGTCAGCTGCACATGCAGTTGCTTTGAGGTGTTTTATTGGTGATCATGCAAGAATTGTGCATTTGCCTACCAGAGACATTCCCCAGAGCAACACACAAGCCTGCAATCTAAACCTGCAAGTGCAAGGCTGAAAGCATCTCCAACAATGCAGACACTGACATTGCTGATGAGCAGCCCAACACAAGGGCACGCATGGCAGTCAATGCAGCGTGGACGGCCTGTCTTGCATGGCTGCACCTTGAGCTGGGTACAACGTCTGCTGACAGGAATCTCTTGTGCTCATCCTTCAATGGATGAGCACCAGAGCGTCTTGTCAGCTGATACAGCACTTGACTCAGAGTGCAGCACTGCAAGATCGAAGACTGCTGCAGTCTTGTCAGGAGACGTCATACCCAGCTCAAGGTGCAGCAATGAGGTTGCACCTTGTAGTGTGTATTCTCATCCTGCTGTTCCTGGCAAGTCCCTGTACAGCAGTCTCCTGCCTTGCGTTGCTGCACCGGAACGATGGTTTGCTGGTAGCCCAGGATGTGATGCACAAAACGTTGTGCAGGAGCACAGCTCTTTGGTCATACCAGCGCCAGTATGACACGATCAAAGAGCTGTGCCTCTGGACAGCAGTTGCTTTCATACCTGACATCAGGGCGCCCACAGCACATGAAACAGGATGTGTTCATCTGCGTTGCCTGTGTATTTCATGCCTGTGTATTCAATGCTGCACAAGCCTTGTCTCTCTCATTGTCATGCTCAGAATCAACACCCGTTTGACGCCCACCTGTTTCAGCTTTGTGGTCTCCTTGTCTTATTCATGGTGATACTGACAACCCTTGGTTTGTAACCGCAATTAGTTGCTGCATCCTGACTTGTGCTGTCTATCCAGAAGCCCATTACTAATGGACCATTACCTCACTGACAAGTATGATAAAGGTATACTAAAGTGCGCCCGCACCCAAACTCTTGACTTTGCTGCCGTTTGACCTGCTGTGTGACATCTGCGAAATTGCTATTGCGTCACTGCGACCGCACGCACTGCTGCAGACAGGTTGCTGGTCAAGTTATTTTCGTGGATATCGCGCACTCGTTTGATCGCCTCATGACGCTGACTAGCTCGACGACTTTGCCAGAGCTTTCTGGTCGTCACTATCTTCCACGGCAGGCCGGGCAACCGCTGGTAGCAATCAAGAAAGCTACCTGCTATGTCAACGCAGTTGTCCAGGCTGTAGTGCACGTCCCGGCAGTAGCCAACCTGCGCGTTCAGGATTGGCGCAAGGGCTGTGGCTGCAAGCCTGACTCTAAGGGATTCTGCACCCTATGTTACCTTGGCATCAGGGTGCAGAGCAGCTTTGGCAAGGGTCCAGAGACAGCTGCCAAGAAGCCCTTAGGCATGCTTCAGAGATTGCATCTGTTGGGCGGGGGCTTCATTGGTTCCATTCTCAACTCCAGGCGAAAAGCCCCAGCTGGAAAAACCACTCAGGTCAGGCATGGCTGCTCAGTACCGTTCATGCTGCTTTTGCTTGCGCTAACAATGCATGTATGTTGAGAACTGTGTCCGCGACTCGAAACCCTCCCTCACCTTGTCTCAGGTAGACATCTCCTCAAGAGAGTTTTTCATGGAAGACTGTGCCGAGTTTGTGGGCCAATGGATGCAGAATGCTCGCCTGCAGGAGCTCAACAACAGGCAGGCATGCAGTGAGGTAACTTTGCTTTTATGATGAGGTTTGCTTGCTGTGTCCCCACCAGCTGCTTTGCTGCTTGCTGCATTGTGTACACCCATACCCTGTACCATCGCTATTCAGCCTGCCTTTTCACACAACAGGTGCAATGCTGGGTCCTTTTAATGCTTGTTGTGATAAAGGACTGCTAACAGAGGCTGCATTTCATGCTTGAGAGGACCATGTGCATGTGCAGGTGTCAACGCCTCTGATAGACCACTTGTATGGTTCCATCAACACTTCCTCCTGCCTTTCCGCATGCTGTGGCTGCGCTTCATCAAGGCCCTGTGAAGAGGCTCTGCTTTTTCAACTTCCCATCAAGGTGTGCAACATCAAAAAGCCTGCAGATGCTGGTGCTGTGCGGGACACATTGTCTGACATGCTGGACAGATGGGCGCATGGAACGGAGGACAACGAGAAATGTGGCATGTGCAGCAAGTGAGTGAAACTGCCTTCTTCTTGGTAGTGTGGATGCATGCACTCAATGTCATTCAGCAGGACTGTTCAGAGAGGCAGTGCAGGTCTCTTGACTCGGGACTGCATTGGTGTACAAAAAGCAGTGCACATGCTTCTGCAGCACAAAAGACAGTCCACAAGAAGATGATCATGGCTGCTGCACATACTGAGCTTGCACAGGCAAGATGTGTTCACACTGCTATCACTGTTGCAGGCGGGGTGAGGCCTCATGTGCAAGGCACATCTGGCAAGCACCCAACGTGCTAGTCATCAATGTGGTGCGCAACCTCAATGGCATCAGGAAAGAGGAGGGAGTGGTGACATTCCCTGAAGTGTTGGATCTGTCATCATGGCTGGCCTGTGACAGTCCTGAGCACCATGCGCCTGGTGGAGTGGTGTATGACTGTGTCAGCATGGTGGGGCATGCAGGCTCCGTTCAAGGAGGGCATTACATTGCCCACTGCAGGGATGGCTTGGGAGAAGGTGAGCCACCCTAAACTGTAAAATTGACCTGTGGTGCGGTGTGACGTGTATGTTGCAATGGTGTGCCCGAGGCTGCCGTTTGTATTCACAGTGCTCGTTGTCACTGCTGCTCGTTGCCGCTGCTGCTCGTTACCGCTGCTGCTCGATGTCGTCAGCAGACGGATGCCAAAGTCCAGCGTGTCAGTCTTCCGCTCGTTAGGCTGCGAGCGCGTGAGGCTGCAGAAGCGCAGCAGCTTATTTTCCCTTTTGTCTTGATGCCCGTTCAGTCCAGGTGCATAGTTGCTTGCTTTGCGCTGCAGGCAACGCACCTGGGGGTTGGCACACCTTCAATGACGACAAGCGCAAGGGTACGACATTCGAGGAGGTGTCGCAGAAGGCTGCGTCTCTGTTGTTCTACAGCAGGCAACAGCCTCGTCAAGAGCCGATTCAACCACCTGCTGCCAACCTCCTGTCCTCACCCACTGCTCACCCACCACCACTGAGTTCGCAAGTTTTGCAGTATTCAAGAGACAGCTCTGTCGCTGGCTCAGCTGGCAGTTCTTCAACTGCCTTCTGCCCCTCGCTTTCTGCAGATGGCACTGCAGAGGCCCCAAGCTTGGACACTCACCAGACTGCAGGCAGATTGCAGCCTGGCTGTTCTGCTGGCTTGGATACTGGTGGCATTACAGAGCCATCAGGTTCAGATGCTCCCTGTGACCAGCTCCATAGCTGTGCACCTCACCTCACATGCACAGATGCTGTCCTCAAGCGACAGCCCTCTCCTGCAGAATCTGATCACAGTGACCAGTCTGCACAGGCATCAGCAAGCCACCCTGCGGGGCCAGTCTTACCCTCTCATGGGCACATGCAGATGCAATCAACTGGTAAGCTCTTCAATCAAGCTGAAATGCATGAAATTGAACCAGTGATCGGCATGGTGCCTGTGTATGATCAGGTGTTGTTTCTCCACACTATGCAATTGCATCTTGCAATCATCTGCAGGCCTTGCCGCTTATGTTTGCGTGGGCACAATGTTTTCCATCCCAGCCGCTGCATTGCAAGTGCAAGGCTTGGACCATTATGTCAGAAGTCCCACTGATGCCAATATGCTCTGTTTCAATGCCCTCTGTCGTAATGCATTGTGTCACAGTATCATTTCAAAATCATCGTTCTTTGCCTGTAGCGCTGCACATGACAGATGATGGAGGTGCCAAACTTGGCAAGCGTGCAAGGAAGAGACCTGACACCCTCACAGCCCACACCCATATTGAAAGGCTCAAGAAGCCCAAGGTTGACAAGGTGGACCAGCCAGCAGCATCTGCTGGCTCAAGAAGGAAGAACGACAAGCCCAAGGGCAAGTCCAAACAGAAAAACCAGACAGGCAGCAGGCGTCAGCTGCACAATGGTCATGTGAAGACCAAAGCAATAACTCTCTCTCAACCTAAAAGCCTGTTGCAGCCAGAAGGTTTGCGGCGTTCAGAACGCCTCAAGCGCAAGGCTGAAGGCATGGAAGATGATGCAGAGACTGACATCGCCAGTGGCCAGCCCAACAAAAGGGCATGCATGGCAGTTACTGCAGTCAGGATGGATGAGGAGCAGCCAGGAGCAGTCTTCTCAGCAGATGCAGCACTTGGCTCAGAGTGCAGCAATGCAAGGCAGAAGACTGTTGGAAGGGGAGCTGCCAAGAACCACGCACAGAACAAACATACCACAAGGCGCAGGCTGCACCGGACAAGTGGTTTGCCGGTAACCCGCAATGTACCGCACAGCCAATAGCACCAGAGTCAATTGACAGCGTCATATTGGTGCAAGGAGCTGTGCAAGACTTGCAGCAAAATCCTTTTTTCTTTTTTTCTTGTCATGCTCCACGCCAATGATGTGACACCTTTTCCAGCAGTCTGCATTACTTCACAACTGTTTTATGAAATAATAAAATGTGTGTCATAAGTGTGCTTTGCTTTAGATTCATGCAGTGTTGAGACTTCAAGCTTATGACAATTGTAGTGTAGTCCAGGCTCGAGCCATTGCATGCATGTGACATCTCGGTTGCAGTGCTGCAACAGTTCAAGTGTGTACAATGCATCCTGCTGCTCGTATCTAATACAAAAGTTGCGCTTCAGATCGGTCATCACACCGGTTTCTGGCAGGATGTTGCTGGCCATAAGTTGACAGCGTTGACCACCGCCATCGGATTCGCTGCTTTGCCCGGCGGCAGTCGATCGTCTTCATGTTGCTTCGGCAGCGGTGATAGGCGCAGATGTTGCGCTCCGCATCTTTGCTGCTCCCAGCTCCGTGTGGTCTGGTACAGCCTCGCATTTGTTGCAGCAGAAGCAGACGTGTTATCACAACGCGCGCACATACAATGTCGGGAGGTCTGCCCGAGTTTGGCTTTGTATTCGACATTGACGGTGTACTGATCAGAGGCTGGGACCTGCTGCCAAATGCCAAAGAGTCATTGAAAAAAGTGCACGACAGCGGGGTGCCGTATCTGTTTGTAACCAACAATGGCATGGATACCGAGGACGAGAGGGCCAAAATTCTATCCAAACAGTTTGACATCCCGGTCACCAACAAGAGCATGGTTTTGAATCACTCTGCTTTACAGGTCAGGCAAACAGGTCCTACTTCTGAAGACGACCTGTTGTAAAAGGTCGACATGTTTGACCGTGTCTGATTGCGTGCAGAACCACGCTAACGACTTTGGTGACGAGCTTGTCTTGGTGACAGGTTACAGCAGAACCAGCCTGAAGGGGGTCTTGAAAAGTAAGAGACTTATGCTCCGCAGCATAGTGTATCACAGCAGTACCCTTGCTGAGCAATGCCTGAGCTGCACATGTTGGTGCAGGCTACGGTTTCAAAAACGTAGCTCTTATCTCTGAGTTTGCAGCATGCCATCCTCACGCCCTGCCCAACAAGAAGTACCCAGAGGTGAAGGACAGAGCTTGGGCAGACAAGCCTGTTGCAGCTGTTGTAGTTGTTGAGACTCCAGAGAACTGGCATGAAGACCTTCAAGTCATTTGTGATTTGCTGAGGTGCGAGCACTACTCTAGTTGCGCTACCAGCCCAGTGTGCTTGAAAGTGCATCTAGTCATCTTCATGCTGGACAAACCATCTCAGCCACTCAGTGCTGTCTCTTGTTGCATTTATAGCTTGCTTGTTTCTCTTCACAGCATGGTAGTTTGTGGTCCAAGTCACACCCAGCATGCCTGTCACAGTCTAAAGGATGCCTATGTCAGTCCAAACCCTGTCAACTCATAAATCTGTGTTTCAGCCTTTGGCATTGCAATGCCAGAGTGTGTGTGAGAACGCCTAAAATAGCCAATTAACGCATTAGTTGTCATTTTCTTGCGCCTCATACAAAAGATGCAGCAGGTTTTCTGAATATGAGATGCAGCAGCAAAAGATGTAGCTTACCTGAAATTCAGCCTGCCACAGCTATGTGCTGGAATGCAGGTCCACAGCTATATGTCGGAATGAAGGTCCACACTTGTATGTTGGAATGCAGGTCCACAGGCAACATCAATGAGCTGGCTGAAGACAACAAACAGCATGTGAAGCTTTTTAACT
>JAABUI010002021.1_pt1 | contig 11446 bp, 16 predicted proteins | sample 5559111 | NCBI WGS metagenome assembly JAABUI01 (sample SAMN10711870, study PRJNA513365) | rock metagenome | isolation source: Antarctica rocks | place: Antarctica: Victoria Land, Buttleship Promontory
CAGTTCCACATTGTGCATCTTCAAGTTGCTGTCCTTGAGCTTTACACTCAGACTTCGGTCTCAGCTGAGACCTGAGTCTCATGAATGATACATCTGCAGAGATAATTGCAGTCGATGAGCTGTATCAGAAAATTGCCAAAGACGCCAATACCCCAATTGTTGTTTTCAATGGAGAGCTTGACAGGATACGCAGCGGCTACTATCCAGCCCTTTTCTTCCCAAAGCTAGGCAAATTAGCCAAGAGCTTTATCCCTCAGTTTGAGTCTGCATACTACATTCACAATTTCAAGGGCAACAGAGGAGGTAGGTGTACCTGTTGTCTCATATCTGTACAAAGAGTATCTGGTACTGTCCATGCTTTGTAGGCATGCACACATGGGGTGCTGTGCATGCTTTTTCACAGAATCAACCACTTTGTCATCCCTTGGCTGCAAAGATGAACAGTGGTCACAAATACAAGTGGCAGAATTGCCTTCAAAGATTGCTGTGTAAGACGTCTGCATTGCCTTTTGCAATGCAGGCGTACTGTTCAGAGCATATCCTGATCCATGGCAAGTGCTCAGGCGGCACAGCAACAAGCTTGAGCTGATCCATACACAGGAAACAATGCCAGTTCTAAAGGACGTTGCTCTCAAGATCCTGCCTGCATCATGACGTGTGGAGGGCACAGTGTGTCAGTGGCATGAGAAGGTGCACAGCATCATTTCAATAGTTGTTGGGATTGCAGCCCACTTGATCAGCAGGCCTGAGACTAAAGGCTGGCCATTGAAGGTCAGGTCCTAGCACGTATTTTTTTAAGGCGGGTAAGCAAGCTCTCAGAAAGTTGTTTAAGCATACAGTAAGGTCATGCCATTCAACAGTTCAGGATGGCGCAAGTCACAAGCTCAAAGTCAAATTTGAAGCATACTGCTGTTGGTGTCAGCGGTATGTTCTCAATGAATTACAGTTTTTCCTTTGCTTGCAATAGGCCAATATGCTGTGACTGTCATACTGATCAACAGCGTGTAAAGATACAGCTGCATGGTAGCATGTTGTCAAGTCACACCTACAAACTACATGCATATATCGTGTTACTGACACAACATGACTCTCACACAGACTGGCTTGATCAGAAATCAGCTGCAGCATCTGATTCACTGGTGCACAAAGTAATGGCCCGGGAACGATTGCAGCGCTGATCACGTCGCATGTGCTGTGCGTTCACTTAAAAACAACCGTCAGGGGGATCCCACGATTGCACTCAAAAGGGGCTGTGACACAGCCGCTGTAGGCCGGATCTGAGTCCCAGGTCCTCCAGCTCCTGACATGCGTGATATGATCCCGAGCCAAATTGGTCCAATCCCGCAAGTTTGCTCGCTTTCCATACAGAGTCGCGCATGACGAGTCAATCTTCTTGTCAAATACAGATCAAAATTCATGCTTTGATACTGCCGGCTTGCCAGCTCTTACCTCGTTTGCCGCGAAGCCTGCGTTCCTGTTGGATGTCATCAGAGTCGCGTATACCTTTTGTGAAAGTTCTTCGTGACAGGAGTCCAGCAGCTACATAGCGTCATAAGTGAGTGGCCAAAACTCTGCTGCTGCTGCAACGTCTAAGAGCAGCGGTCAATGAGGCCCATGGTATTCCAGCCAAATCGTTGTTGTGCTTTCTGGCAGGTATATTGTGCCTCGAGTCGAAATGGCTGGAAGCAGTTGGTCGGCCTATCCGCGTGAGATCCTGGTTCAGTGCTTTGCAAGGCAAGCTGATCATCTGGACAATGTGTCAGCTGACGCCACCTGCAAAGCGTGGCAAGATGCCCTGCTGGCAGTGGCTGACTTGATCACAGATATGTCTGTCTGCAATGGTCCCCTCAGCAACCAGACACATCTTCTGCACAAGTTGCCCAACCTGCAGACTATCAAGATTATCCAGGCTGCTGGGTTCATCGAGGGCTCTGACTTCCACAGAGGCTCCCTGAACAACAGACGGCACTCACAACAGCAAGCCGTCAGGCTTCCCACATCATGTACATGCCTGATAATGGAAGAATGGCAACTCGCAGGCAACTTGGACCTGAGCAACTTGCAAGAACTGCACATTCAGGCTGCCAGACTGCCTTTGATCTCATTTGCTGGCTTGGCAAGCTTGCAGAAGTTGCTGGTGCTGAAAATAGTAGGGGGGCATGAGCGAGGAAAAAATGCGCTCATTACCGGCAGCATTGTGGATCTTCCCAAGGGCCTCACACAATTGCAACTCAGGCACTGCAACTTTTCTGAATGGGTAGCATTGCCCGAGCCGATTGCAAACTTCTGGTCTTTGCCACCTCTGTGCCTCCGCTTTGGCCCTGAAGCCAGCAAGCATTTGATGGCCTTACAGCATCTGGAGTTGTCCTATCTGGGGGTTGATCTTCGGGGCGAGTTTGCTGACATGAGTGACCTGCATACGCTTGTGTTGGAAGGAAGCACTGTACAGATCACAACAGATTTGACACTCTTGCATGCAGCAAAAGCTCTGCATACTCTCAATTTGAGCAAAGCGACCTTCACATGTCAAAATCCACATGTTAGGGTGAGCCATATCTTGGCAGCTATACCAACTTTAAAACACTTAAATGTCACACATTGCATGCATGTCTCCCTACCAGAGTACTTGCAGACAAACAATCAGTTGTCAGCTTTGGTTTTTTCGCGACGAGACTATTGTGATTCTTATTTTGGCTGCATTAGAGCTGATTTGCGCAGAACAGGCTTAGACAGCTCTTTGCTGCCTGCCATGCATGCCACTGTGTCAAGGGAGCTGCCTAAATGTCTATGCATTGATTGGCTTGTACGCTTGGAATTAGACAGGATGCACAACTGGCCCTTTGCCAAGGTATCGAACACTAAAAATCAGGCTACATCATTCTGCAACTTGCGCACGCTTCACTTTGTAGCTTGCTGCCCATTTCTGAAAGACACTATTCAGATACCTGCTGCCATGAAACTGACGGAGTTTTATTTGTCAGTGAGTCTTTGCAATAGCATTTTTGTGGCTGATTGTACTAGCCTCAGGACTTTAGGCATCGCCTACTTAGGCATCTCTCGCAAGGCACGGTTGCCCAAATCCCTGTCAAAGCTTTTCTGGCCCATGCCTGTCACGGCCACCCCACAGAACGCCTTCAGCTCATTCACCAACTTGCAGACTCTGCATTTGGGACATTCAAGTTTCATAAGCTTACCACAGCTGCCAAATTCTCTCACAGAGCTAGATCTGAGCGGCAGCAAAGTGGCAGATCTCACCAGCTTGCCTACGTTGACCAACCTGCAGAAGCTGACACTACCAACGACACCATCTCCAGCAGGTTTGCAATGCCTGAAGCAGACACTGAGGCTCAAGCATGTGGCCGTTGTAAAGCGTGAAGGCAGGTCGCTAGCCTGCCTGTTGCAATGCTGCCTCATGAACTCTCAAAATGCTGGTCTTGGCCATGCATCTAAGTATGCCGTGACATAAGTCACTGGTTGCTCTTGGCATTAAATGCGTGTTTTCTGTCAAATGATATGGGCAATGTAGCCGGTTCTGCCACACACTGTTTCCACAACCTGCTGAGACTGATCTTTGTTTGGCGCTAGCAGCTTGATGTACTTATTCACAGGTCACACAACTTTGCTTTTTCATAAAACATGGCAATTTATAACGACCTGGTCATCGGTGTTGGTCATCCCTGCTGTGCTGCTTTGCAGGCTCTTTGGCTCAAAGCTACAGAAAGCGCATTCTTCCATGGAAGACTGTCAGCTGAAATTCTGCCAGTGTGTACAGCAGCCTTGCCAATCACCATGAGGTCATCACCATCACAGCAATGATTATTTGGGCTTTCATTCAGTACAATTTGAGTCAGTGCCTGAGGCAACATGCAGTGTAGATTTGAAAAGTATGAGAGGGCTGCGGCATGCCAGATGCTGGACCAAACTCTGTTACCAGACTCTGTTACAGCTGCCACTTTGTGCCCATTCCTGCGGCTGAAAGAGAAGAAAATTTTACGCTTTTCAGCAAATCATAATGGGAGCCTCCCAAGGGCGGCAGCCCACAGCTAATGCTGCGGCTGTTTTGCACATGTCAGCAATACCTCACTTTTCAGATTCTGTAGTGTTTGTATATTTGTTGGCGGTGTGCTGTCGTTGACCTACAGCCACAGGGTTCACTAGTTCAGATATAAAGGAACCACTCTAGACGAATGCTAATTAGTTTGTAAAAATTGTAAACGTTGTCTGTTCAGCATGAGGCGCATCCAGCTGTTCCAAGACTCTGGTGGACGACAAGCTTTAGAGCTGCTGCCTGCATGAGCAGGGCGGGTCTGCTTTTATAAACCCTGAGTCAGCCATTCTATGGAGTGAACTTGGACTTCACCAGATAGCCTGAGACGCTTAGATGGAATCTGCAAAGTCAAGGCTCGAGATGCAAGCAATGCCAGTCAGTTTCGACAGACCTTGCTCATTGTGCAAGCTCTGCACAGCATCAGTATGCAAATGCTAATCACAAGAGCCAGAACCATCACATCTGTAGGTTTTGCTGTAAATCAAGGGATGCTCATGGCAACTGCGCAGCATGCTCTGTCAAAATGCTGTGCAATCTTCAAGGATGAGTTCAGCACACAGCTGCATTCTGAACAACAAAGCAAGGCCAACAAGGCACATTAACAAACTGAATTAAGAAAAGAGAAAACCATAGTATGGGTACCTGTGGGGAACTGGAGTCACTCACGCTTGAGGCAAGGTAAGCAGGTGGTGCTTCAAAATAACCATTCAAGATAAACAACAAGATCTGTGCTAAGACATTGATAAATTCAAGTCAATGAGAGGTTGTCTGACTACCCTGTTACAATGCACCAACTTCAACATCGTAGTGGCATAAGGTGAAGCACATACACAAGGGAAATACACAGCCATGAGGCTCAGTCAAGTAAGTCAGATTAGGCTTGCTCAAGCAGCTACGCTGCTGGACCTTGGCAGGACCTGCTCAGGGCCAACATCATTCCTGGCAGTGTCATACTCTGCAGCTAGCGCAGGATACAATGACTGCAGCGAGTTGCAGATGCAAGCCTTTCTGCTGGCACAACAGGGGCAACCACTGTCAAGGCCAATGCAGCTGTGTGGCGCTGCCACAACCAGGTGTGGTTGACCTGTGGGGCAGTTGTTACAGATCCAGTGCACCACCTTGTTGATTCCTGCCGTGATCTTGCCAGGATCAAGACCTGCTCTCCGGCTCCTCTCAACATCAAACCCCAGCATCAGCTTGCTCTGTGTCAAGCTTGGCTGCTTGGTGACTGAGTGAGTATGCCCAAACTGTTTTGTTGCAAACAGTTTGGGCATACACTCTTGTTCCTGACTTTGCTGTATAATTGGCTTGCCAGCTGTGACCACACGATGGGCAGAGCCAGTGCCTGCGGGCATGACTGCGTACCATGAGTCAGCCCATTCTTGGCTGTGTCCCAGTATGCTGCTGCACCCACAAGCCCTGCTGTATGCCTGCACCACTTGGCATCTTGTCACCAAAACGCAGTGTGACCTACTGCATACAGAAATGCTGAGGCTGAGAGGATCACCAGTGATTGCTGCTTCAGTTTTGCCAGATTCGCCGGCTCTACTCCTCTTCACTGCAGCAGTCCTGCATCAAATGCAAAAGATTGGACACCAATCACCTGCGCAGTTCTGCTGCAGGCACAAACATGCAAGGTTCCTAAGACACAGACTGCAAGCAAGCTAAAGTTGGTCTATAGCATGCACGGGTTGAGGTGGAGAAAATGTCACACGGGCAAATTTTGCCTTGTATGCATCAGCAGTCAGGCAGTTGTGTACGCAACAGTCCACACTGCTGCTCAGTTGCAAAACTATGTAAGGTGGACATGCCATGTCATCCTGTGCTGTGCTGGGCCCAACATGCTGTGCTGTGCTGTGCTATGCTACGCTGTGCTGTGCTGGCTGTGCCGTGCCATCGCATGTCATGCTGAGCAGCGTGCAGATTATGGCAAAACGACTTTGAACTTTGCCTCACTAGATGTCTCACTAGATGAGTCCTCTGCAGCTCACCTGGCTGCTGGCTTTGGGAGTCCTCCTCCCAGCAGTGGCACTCACTGCAACACATTCCTCTTGGGCTGAGGTCAGGGGAGCTGAAAGATCATCCCTGCATGCCAGCAGCATCTGAGTCACTACGCGTGGAGCATGGCACCAATCCAATTTGCACATGACAGCGGGCTTCTTCAGGACTCAAGTTGACATGCAACACCTGCTGGTTTGGGCAGCATGTTGAGCTTTGGCATGCTATGCCACGCTATGCCAAGTGTGCTGTGCTGTGGTGTGCTATGCTGTGCCATGCCATAGCATGATATGCCTGTCTGAGATGGACAAACTGTCAGGCTGGCAAGTTATGTCCATCAGCAAGCATGCACTCATGTAAGCTTGTGCGACAGTCCACACTGCTGCTGAGTTGCAAAACTGCAAAATCTAAGCGTGCCATGTCATGCTATGCCATGCCAGATGTGCTGTGCTGTGCTGTGCTGTGCTGTGCCGTGCTGTGCCGTGCTGTGCCGTTCTGTGCTGTGCTGTGCCATGCCATGCCGTGCTATGCCATGCTGTGGTGCGCTGTGCCGTGATGCGCCATGCCATGGCATGCTATGCCTTGTTGCAGGTGAATGAACTGTCTGGCAAGCAGGTTATGCCCATCAGCACCTGGCCTCATCACTACATGAGTCTGCTGCAGCTCATTTGGCATGCTTCTGGCTGCAAGCATCAGGCTTGGAAGCCCTCCTCTCAGCCATGACACCAACAGCTGCTGCCGCAGATAAAGAAAAGGCTGTCAGTGCGGGCGTGGCAGGCCTCTGGGCTGCAGCTCGCTGGGCAGCTGTCCTTGCAGGGGCGCCTGCATCAGCAAAAGCAGATGAAGATGTTTTGCCACAAAGCTTTGCTGATCATGTCAGCTCTGTGAGTCCCATCATCTGAGTCCTGTTGAACGCTGGCCACACACTGCAACACAGCTGAAGGTAGATGCCATCATGTACAACAGATTCTGCTGCTTTTGCATGAACATCTGCAAATGGTGCCAAACAAAGGGTTCTTGCTCATCTTCACACCATGCTAGCCCATTTTGATTCTTTGGCTGCTGCATGTTGTGCTGTGAGCTATCTGTTCTGGCAGCAAGCAGTGCCCGAGGCCAAGCGCACACATTCAGAATTCAATTACTCTCAGGCACCCCTTTTGGACTGACTGGTTGTCAGGCTGCCTGGACCTATAGCATGGCATGAACATCGTCCTGAACAGTCAAGACAAAACTCATGCAACCCAGACTGCTACATTGACCCTGCCTCAGGCAGACCATGTGTCTTGACAAGAGGCTGGCCAGAAACCTGGTGAGGACCTGCTGTATACCACTAGCAATGACACCTGGCTAGCAGAGGAAGATGATGTACCAAACGCTGAAACGTCAGGCAAAGCCCTGTGAGGTGCTAGGCGAGCCATTTGAATGCTTGCTGCTGTGCACGCTCTGCAGCCAGAGCATGCCAAACTGCAGCCTCCAACACCTGCTTGACTTGACACAGAGCCCTGGAGGATCAACAGCAAAAGTACAGCGTGAAAACGACAACTGTAGAGCAGAAAGAAGCTCTTAGCCTTTGATTTGACTGGTTCATCATCATATCTGCTCAGTCAAGGAACACAAGGCAAGTTTTAAAAGCAGCTATTGCACAATTGCTGCAAAAAGGCCTACCCACCCTATCGTCGCAGCTGACCTGAGGAGTGCGGCTGCCATCATAGCAGGCATGTACCTGAGGAGCCATTCCATGCACATGCAGATTGGCAAGCACGACAACTGACCTATGGCTGTCCAGATTAGCATGCCGGCAAGCTGCTGCTGTTGGAGCTCCAACAACCTGCATGACACAACAGTGAAAGCTAAACATGCCATAGTATGACAACAGGCTGTGGTACTAGCAACAGCTACCAAAACCAGAATGCATGAGCGTCAGACAGGTCTCAGAACGCATGGGGACAAAGGCAAATTGGATGCACAGCCTTTGGCAGAGCCGCATCTCGTGTGGTCGAAACTCTCAAAGCATGTGCCTGTGCTGTCAGGGATGAGTCAAGCTCATCAAGCCAGAATTTGAGAGAGATTAAATTGAGTTGACACACACAAGCTGCCCTTTCAGAGGCTATAGCTATGTTGCCCATGCTACACGACCTTGAGGATGCACATCACCGGGGTGCCCAGCCAAGCAAATGATTTATGTGTGACCTTGTCCTATTACAAGCTGTATATGGTTGCTATAGTCAAACAAAAAGTGTTATGGCAAAGCTGCACACTGAGCAACTGGGACTGCTGCTGTCAGGCTTGCAGCGAGAAAAGTGGTCACTTTGATACACAGTATGAATGGAGTGACTGTATCAGCGGACCACACATGCTTGATGCAACACCAGATAACACTGATGTAGTTTCCAGACAAACAGAAAGGCATATCATCAACAACCTGCTGCAGCAGATTGAATTATATTTCAATGTTGACAAAGGGCCTTGAACACAAAGAAAACACCTCTACAGAGATTTTCAAGACAAGTCAGATAATGCTTGCTGCTTGTGCCTGGCTACGAAAAATGCTTTTCTATTTCTATCCTTGTCTGGGGCAGTGCGCTGAGGAGTTTGTTCCCAGGTGTGCCCACTTGCATCCTTCCAAAAGGCCAATTTATGGGACGTTGGCAGAACCTGCTCAGGGCCAACACCATTCTTGGCAATATCGTACTCTGCAGCTAGCGCAGGGTACAATGACTGCAGTGAATTGCATATGCAAGCCTTCTTGCTGGCACAATAGGGGCAACCGGTGTTTTGGCCGAATCGGTTGAATGGCCTTGCCATGAAGAGGTGTGGTTGACCTCAAGGACACTTGGTACAGATCCAGTGCACCATCTTGCCGCTTCCTGCTGTGATTTTGTCAGGATCAAGACCTGCGCTTTGATTCCTCTCAAAATCAAACTCCATCATTGCAGGGTGCCCGCTCAATGTCAAGCTTGGTTGCTTGTTGACATAATCTTTTTTGGAGCACTTTGGACACCCACTCCTGTTGATGACTTTAGCATATATCTTGGCTTGCCAGCTGTGACCACACGCTGGGCAGAGCCAGTGCCTGCGTGTGTTACTGTGTGCCATAACCTCGTCTGCAGTCAGCCCATTCTTGGCTGTGTCCCAGTAGGCTACCACAGCTGGGGCCACGGTCAACAATCAGTTGTGTTGACACAAACGGTTGTTAGTGCAAAAAGGGCATTGACTGTGCCTATCCTGCCTGTTGCTGACAGTGGCCAACCATTCGTGCAGAAGCCCACACGGACACTGGTCACAACTCCACCACACACGCAAACCGCTGCTGGCTGTGATGTGCCTGTCTCCCAAGAGCTGACTTTTGGTATGATGCCACTGCCTTTGCAACTCTGGCCTCAGCAGGCTGATGTCTAGGCCTGCCGAGGCCGATTGCCCATTTTTGTTGCAGCAGCACAGCCTTGAGTATCCTGGTGCCAGCACATCCACCATTCGGCTGTTGCACTTAGACTGACAGTTTGAAGCCGCTTCAAGTCAAAATGGAAGTGCAGTCACATACCAGGTGCCTGTCTGTTGTTCCTTAGTTGTGGAAGCTTCATTCTGTGAAGCAAGGAATCACGTCCCAGCGCGTGATGCAAACGCGGAAAGTTGGAGTGCCTGCGTCCAGGTCATGGCTGACGACGCAAAAGAAATGCTGTCAGTGTACAAAAAGAAAACTGCGCTTGCCTGCTGTGGCGTGTATGCCAGACCCAGGTCGCGCAGCACATCTCCGTAGCCATGCCTTTGGATCCGACGTCCCTCACTCGCTATCTAGCTTTCGGTGACAGAAAGCCAGTGCACGACATCGATGGTGCCGTCGAGATGGTGATGCAAGACGTACTTCTGTTTCAACAGGTCTGTTTCAAGAGACTCCGAAACCACAGATGGCAATCTTGTTTTCATCTTCTTCCACAACTTGTAGTCCCCTTGCTGTTGGTGAAACAGCTTTGACCTGTAGTAGTTCCCTTGTGGAGCACACACAACTAGCAAGAGGTTTTGTACGGGCAATTCCAAACATGTTTTGCCTGGACAAGCTTGCTGTTGAGTAAGCGTCAGTCTCTTGATTGTACATTCAGCAAAATTTTGTCTGCTGCTGCTTGTGTTGCCACAACGACGCAGCCTATCAACCAGACCAAAATATCTGCTGACGATTGACCCTCCCTTTTCTCTTGTTTCCTTCTGCACACGCAGAGCTTTGGCATTAAAAACACTTCTTTATGCATATCGTAGTATGCTACCTTACTTTTAATATGAGGTACACAGCTTTGGCTCTCAACCCTGGTAAAAACAGCATAACTGTGGTGACTGACTGGGATGTGACGACTGTGGATGGCAAGGTACCGCTTTATGTCCAGCAAGGCAGTTCAGTCCAGGCAGCATAGATGTCACCTATAGATACTCCCATGGGCACCTGTGGCTACTAAGTCTACGTATGAACGCATGTGCATCCAGCATGCTAGCTTTGTAGTGAGGCGTGGAGTGTGTCTGTAGACAGCTTGCGTGCCAAGCGCAAAAAGGAAAAGTATGTTCACCATTGTGTGCAGCAGTGCCCAACAAATGACTGGCCCTGGCACAAAGCACCCTCAGACCTCATCTGGCAGATGCTCCCCTTGGCTGAAGGTCCAGGATGGCTTCATGTGCTGTCCAGTAATAGGCTGCATATATCCGGTATATATAGGCATAATGCTGTCATGCCACATGTTTTACTGCAGTCTGAGAGTCTTGTTGTGGAAATGGCATAGAGCGCCAGCTGTGCTGAAATCAAGGGACCAAAAGGGTTTAGCACAGAATTGACTGCCCTTTGCGGCTGTTAACTCAGCAGCGTCTTTCAGTCTACAAAGCAAATATACAAACAAAGCTGGCAGCTGGGAACTAGTCAAATTTTGATATGCATATGCAGCTTTAGTATCATTGAAATTAGTGCAGCTGCACATTAGCATGCTGATGCCTCTATCAATGTGGATATGCAGATTTGCTTAAGGTCAGAAGACTTCTGAGACATGCAGCCAACAAGACACCATTCTGAGCCAGCTTGCAATATGATCAAGCAATAGCAGACACCAGGCATGCTGTGAGCTGCTTGAGCAGCACAAGCCCTGCTGTATGCATGTAACATATTGCCTGTTTTTAGTATAATGCAGTGCAATCCATGGTACAGACAGATTCAGGCTGAGAGGCTGACCTGTGATACCTGATCCCAGCTTGCCAAATGCTGCTATTCTACTCCTCTTTACCTTGGCATCCCTGTATTATATGCTCAGGAGCTGTCAAGGCATCCCTGCTACAAACACAGCCATACAAGGTTTCTGAGACAAAGGTCACAAGCAAGCTTGTTCTGGAGCAAGCAATTTCTGGGACCAATTGTCAGGCAAGCAGGTT
>JAABUI010002026.1_pt1 | contig 11433 bp, 18 predicted proteins | sample 5559111 | NCBI WGS metagenome assembly JAABUI01 (sample SAMN10711870, study PRJNA513365) | rock metagenome | isolation source: Antarctica rocks | place: Antarctica: Victoria Land, Buttleship Promontory
GCCAAGGACACGGCAAGCGAGCTCGAAGTCTGGAGAAAGGAGATGGGCCATACTAAATTCAACAGGATGATAACACGGCTCAGCATGGCGCTATTGAAGGCGAGAAGCAGGAGCTTCGACATGGTAAGATCCGGGAGGCAGGAAGGCACTTCCGAAGAACTGAATGGCGAATTCGACGCGGCCGCAGACCTGGGTGGCGAGTTTGACACCCTGGAAGAACTCGGTAGTGAATCCGAACCAAGCTAGGCAAGCCCAGACTAGGACGACCAATCTGCGCAGTTCTGAGACTGCATTGAGTAGCTAGACAGACCACATACCCTTCTATATACCAAGAATGCAACGAGATGAACCCTGAACGCCGTTCACGGGGATGAACAGCCCTTCAATGAAATTCGTCCCCTCTTTCATATCTAGAGCTTGATAGTCATGCCCAAACGCTTCCGAAGCACAATTAACGACCTGGAGTCGGGCCAAAATCGCCTTGTTCTCCTCAGTGCTGACCGAAGCGCCAGGATGGACCGGTGCAAACGAGACAGAGGCGAGCTCTTTCTCGCATTTCGCCACGACACCAGGCTCTAGGAGCAGAGATAGATGAGGCGATGGATGGATGACTAGGAGGTTCATACAGAAGTGGAGGAGAGGGCGGACGTGGGCCCCTAGGAGTATAGGTCAGCTTGGAGCATAGATAGCAAGGATGGGAATGTACCATGCTGTGGTAGGTAGAACGATGGCATGAGCCGACTTGGGAGTAGATACAGTCGACATGGTAATCTGTCGTCGAAAGTGTGTAGCTGAGGTATATTCTACTTGTATGTTTACTACTATCTGTTGCTAGGTAACAGGACAAGTGGGCACTGAGGATAGCATACTTTTATAGTCTTTCCGGGCTTTGTTTCCAAACTTTCGGCGATACGGCCATCAGTCTGTCCATTCTTTCCATCATCCCCATCAAAACTACTCGTCCCGCTCAATATAGCCGCATACCAATAATAACAGATCCATGCATGAAATATACAGTCCGCTTCAAACCCAAATGACCCAATGACAGCACAGATAGCAGCCGCTGATTTGTCCTCGGCAATGCATCAACAATACATCCCCCTTCTACATACATCTCCCACCTAGAAATACTTGCCAAACCCCTCCATGACCTCTCGACTCCTCCCGTTCTCCCAGCTCTTCTCACAAGTATCCCGAAGCTTCCCCATATTCGCTCTCATCCTCCCCCCCTCCTCACCTTTCAAGATCTTTGCCCAAACCGCCTTGGCTTCCGCCTTGATAGCCGCTTCGGTACCGACAATCTCCGTGCCGTCGTAGCACTTTGTGAATTGTTTTTCTCGAAAGGTATAAAATTGCTTCAAGGCTACCGCGGCGCCGAATTGCCGGACTGAGAAGAACGGCTTATCAGTCTAGATGTTTTGATGCAAGGAGAGGGAATGGGGGGTGTCAAGCAGCATTTTGCGATAGTGGTGCAGCGGTAATGCGAGACAGAGACGACTGCTAGCAATGCGTGGCAAAGAAGTGAAATGGTCTGGGAGAGAGAAAGGCCTCGAAGATGAGTCATTAAAATGATGATAGAGTCAAAGCTTAAGTGAACGTCGTCACTCACGTTGAGCCGAGAACTCGCCTTGGTCAGCAGCGATCGGCAACGCAACCATCGGTTGCTCCGCCACAATAGCCTACATCCGAGTCAGCATTCCTCACGGCAGCGATTTCGCTAGAATGACCAACCTCTGCAGCTGAGTTACTACCACAATGGCTCTATCAAGATCCCATTGATTAGTCGACCCGTCTTCATAAAGATTCAGACATACCACAAAGCACCCTGTAGCAGGATGGCTCAAGATAGCCCATTGAGGTGCCCATTATACCACCAGCCCATCTTCGTAAGCCAGCAATTCCTTGGATAAAGGTGGTGCGCCCATGTGGAAGCCTGCAGCTTGAGCAAAGACGTATGGTATCCCGCTTTCTTGCAGTGAGGCGATCAAGTAATCGACGAGCTCTGGTCGTGCCATTGGGTAGAATAGACTTCCGAAGCTGAATATGAGAGTTAGCGACGTGTCAATCAGCAGTAGGTTGAGATGGAATCTTGGGTACGAAAATGAGAGGATAATGTGAGGGGCTGTATTGACCGGTTTTAGTGCTTACCTGAAGAAACAAACGCTTTTCTTCCCATGCTTGGCCTCCATCTTATCCAAGAAAGTCATGACTTCCAGATCGCCTTCGCTAGTAGGCGCACTCTGCTTGACCCCTCTCCATACAGATTCCGGAAACTGCAATCTAATATAGTATCAAACGTCATCAGCTTGTTAGGGACATACGACCTTCCCACTGACCCAGCCATGAGGACTTTGACCCCCGATTCCTTGGCGAGCACGTCGGCTATCCCGGGCTGCAGCTCTTCGGTGGTCGTGAAGAGCAAGGCGGATATGGCGGGATGGTTGAAACTCGAGTACATGGCTCCGAGGGATTTGCTGACTTCTACCGGGGTGGGGCATGCGCCGTACAACGGATCTTTGTATCGAGAGTGTCATTGAGACTTCCCCTAGAATACGAGTTACCCAAGGAAGTTCACTCACGCCATTCATCTGTTCGGAGCGGTGATTAGCGGTTTCATATGGGAAAAAACACAAGTGACCAACAATCGAACATCTTTGGTAATCCGGGCATCTGTTTCACGACGCCATAATTCCTCAATAAGTGCTAAACTCATGATCAACAGCTGCATATTTCTGGTGAAAGCACGCGTAGTCTGGAAAAGCTTTTTCGCTTCTGATATCTCTTCGCCGTAGATGAAGCCAGAAGCGGGAACAGAAACCCACATCTTCCCACGCTTCATCCTCATCCCGTCCCCGCGCCATGTCCTCTTTGATCTTCCGGGTCGCCTCCGCGATGAACCCGCCGTTCTCCTCCGACGCCCAATGACTGAGTACTACATCAGTGACACTAGCACCCATCGGAATCTGCAGGTGGGGGTCTCACTGATAACCGGCCGCCGGGCAGGAGGGTGTGAAGGATATCAAAGGGATTATGGGAGTTCTGAGTTTCTCCAAAACAGCGGTCAACGCGGCCGGTACAAAATGCTGGAAATTCTGTATCAAACTCATCTCAGAAGATACACACTGTGTCAGATGTCTTGTCGAGGCGGAACACGTACGTCAAACATCATAAAGCAGGGTTTGATCGCTTGGAACCTGTTTGCAATCCCTTCCCTGGGCTCGAACAGCGCCTCGATATAACTCGGGTTGTCGCTAATATTATAAGGCGCATAGCCATTCCAGATAGGCTCGGTAGCAATCTTGATGATCTGCAACCTATCGAAAAGGGCTGTTTTTGGCTGAGCTGGGTCTTGGGTCGTTGTCGAGTTAGATTGGACTGGCGCAAATGAGACTGATGCGAGTTCCTGCTCGACCCTCGGTAGGATCCCTGGTTCTAAAAGCAAGGACAGGTGAAGATTCGGATGTACTGTCAAGAGATTTATGCTCAAGTGGAGGAAAGGTCTACCGTGTCCCCTTTGCTGCAGTGTTAGCTCTAGCTTTCAAGAAGGAACAGGACTCACCAAGCAGATGTAGGGAGGATGATGAAATGAGCGGATTTCCTGGCTGACATGACCACTAATGCTCATTTGTCTTTCAGTGCGCCTGGAGATAGTGAAGAGGGAGTTAGTGCAGACTCCCCTTACCAATCCCCGACCCCATTGCCAAATCAATTTCCAACGTACGACGCCATTGTCACCTCCATTGCCAACTTCAACAAAGAGACTCCATGACTCAAGTTCGCTTGCATCATCTCATATAAAACGAGCCGTGACGAACCATAGCGCTGCCATGCCCGCACAGTCTGCTCAATCGCTCCAAGCAAACTTTGCCTCCTCGCAAGGCAACTTTGCCTCCTTGCTACAACATGGCACCATTCCCATCACCCACCCAGGCGTGGCACGACAACACCTAACCAGCACTATCTCCCACTCGTCCCGAACTTTCCGCCAAGGGCAAGACCACTGTCATCACTGGAGGTGGATCCGGCATTGGTGCGGAGACTGCTCGATAATTTGCTTGAGCCGGAGCTTCCCAAATCGTCGTCCTTGGTCGACGAATCCAGCCGCTACTCGAGGTCAAGGATGAGCTCACCCGCGACTTTCCCCATCTCCAGGTCGTTGCGATATCCATGGACATGACTAAGAAAGACGAGGTGGATGCAGCATTCCACAAGGCCGTGGACGGTCGCAAGATCGATGTCATGGTCAGCAACGCTGCGCAGACCGGGCCAGTAGACTTGGTGCGCGAAGTAGATCCCGACAAGTTCTTGACGACCGTCGATACCAATCTTCGGGGATCCCTTCTCGTCGCTCAAGCATTCCTCCGCTACGCCGTGCTGGATGCAGTTGTCATCGAAGTGAGATCCTCCGCTGCGCACGTCGCCTTAGGTGCGGGCTTTGCTGCGTACAGTATCGCCAAGCTGCCCGTCTTTCAATGTGGGACATGTTGGGGGTCGCCCATCCCGATATGCGCGTGTATCATACACAACCAGGGGTCGTCAAAACTGCGATGAACCGAGAAGCCGGCGGCATTGCTGCTGTCGGGTATGAGGATCAGATCACGGTGGGCCTTTGCTCCGCACATTGAAGGAGTTGAGCTGACGACAAAGCCTCGTGTCGCTCCCTGCAAGCTTTAACCTATGGCTCGCCAGTCCCGAAGCAGCCTTCTTGAAGGGAAGGTTCGTGTGGGCGAATTGGGACGTGAATGAGCTCATGCCCGATGCCAAAGCGATCGAGAAGGCTGGGAAATCCCAGGTCGGTCTCTTTGGTTGGCCCTTTGCAGAGGGAGAGGTGGTGTGGAAGTTTGCGCCTGCGGAGGGCACGACTGCAAATAGCGGTTTCGCTCGAAAGTGAGCGTTGCCGCCCGGATAGAAGTGTAGTCTGGCTGTACAAGTCAAAGTTTCTTGCATCATCATTGTGAAAGTCGCCTGAGCGCGATCAAATCAGACGCCATCAAACGGAGCTACGCTTATAGCTCCTCGTCGCAAGTTCTTACTGATACATACCCGACGTAGTGGCGGTGCCACCTTGACCCAGCCACCCTTTAAAGCTCGTGCTACTGCGTCGAGTGCCTCGATCACAGGCGGAGTCACGGTTCATGAAGAGAGGAAGGCCCACCTGATTCAGACCGTCTCGACTTTTCGCCGTGGGTTCGTTCGGCGATGTAGTGATAGGCTTCTGTCTCCTTGGAGCAGCATCAGGTCGGACCAGTCGGATCTTATTTGTTGTTTTGTGTTTGAGCAGACGGACATCTCCAGTTCCTCGCTCTTTCCACTCGAGATCTGCTTTAATAATGAGGAAGTGCTTAGATCCCTGGGATGTTGTAATCGTAGAGCAGGGAGGGAACAGGTGATTCGCATGGAACAGTATCGCCAGAGAGAAGAGGACGGTGTTCGACATTTTCAACAGGATCGGGTATCGAACCGACAGTGCATCCGACAAGACCTCCGTCATCTTCGAAGGTGTCTCCCAGATCACCCCTTGATCAACGCCCAATGGACCCGACTCGACCAAGCTCTCTGGAACGAAGTCAGAAGGCTCAGAGGAAGGGTCAATCAGCGACAGGGAGACAGGCAGGAACTCGAGGGCGCCATCCTCTCCCTCCCACTCCGCCTAGGAGGCCTCGGCGTGCTATCCCACCTCAGCGTAGCACCCCATGCCTTGGCAGCCTCGAACGAGGCGGGAGACCGGCACATCGACGCCTTCATGAACATTTCACCCTCCGACCAAGGCAGCCCTCCCCCAGCAGTCAAATCCCAGCATGAACGATGCCAGGACATGTGGGAAACGACCCAGACAGATCTGATCGACACCCTGGACGACACAGAGAGGAAGCTATTGGCAGAAGCGGCCTCCCCACTCGGCAGGAAGTGGCTCAACACCATCCCCTTCTACCAACCACTCTGCCTCACCGATTTCGAGGTCTCCACAGCGCTAAACTACCGTACCCTTGCCTGCTCACCCCTCACCACAAGCTCCTGGTGCTCAAGACCCAACAGCCTCGGCCATGACGAGCTCTGCATGTCCAGGCCTCGACAGACAGTGGCCAGACACGACCCCCCCGCTAGGATGATCACGTGTTGTCGAAGAAACAGGCGACCGGTGGGGTATCGCAGAAGGCGAGGTACAAAGACGTCGAGCGTCCGTCGAGAGGATCAGGAAGGAGGTTGGGAAAGGTCAAGTGCGTGTCAAGAAGCTGATTTCGAAGGTTTTGAGAGGACGAGTTCTTGGGACGGGACGACGGAAAGGATCGACAAGTAAGGGGAAGGAGAAGTACCGGGATATACCGGATCTGGAGCGGGGTGAGGGTGATCGAGGGGATGATGCGGAAGAAATGAAGCGGTGGGAGATGGAAGAGCAGCAGGTGGGGTATGAGCATGTGTTTGGGCTAATGATAGACAATGGTGAGACGGCAAGATGACACGCTTGGTGTAATCTCGGGGACACTTCATACGCTCGCATCGCAAGCTGGATTGATAGGCAACGAGGTCTCGGAGCAGTCAGAGTGAGTCCCTCTCACTGCATGTAGCTGAGCTGACCGCTCGAACCCTAGATGACCTGAGGACGAGTGTCGACTCTACGGACACCCGATTACGAAAACTATCACGGACGATGCAAGACTTCATACGGCGAAACGAGGGTGAGGCACAACCCCTTGAAACGGCTGCTGATGGCAGAGACGAAGAGTGGATGGTGTATCTGCATCTTAGTCTTTGTACTGATCATCCTGCTCGTCGCGGTGATCTTGACATGAACGACATTCGGATCGCATCCCGGTCTTTAGTTATCCCATTTCGCCTATTTGTTCAAGATCTCCTTCACCGTCTCCGCCAATGTCTTCCCCTTCCACCCCTCCACCGTCACCCTCTCACCTGTCCAGTTGAAATCCGGAGTCCCCCACTTCCTCGAAACTCCCGCCGCCAAGCTCGGTAAACCACTCTGAGCCATCTGCGCCTCCCATTCCGCCTCGCTTATTTCGTGAATTTCGGGCGGAGACCCGTTGACCTCGGTGAAGGCTTGGATGATTTCCTCGCCAGTCTTTTCATATTCTATAAGGTCGAAGGTCTTGTTCGCTATGTCTTTTGGATGGTTGACCACGAGTTGAGCAGTAGCTGCGCCGGCGAACGGAAACGTCCTGTGGTAATCAGGTCCGAGATACTCGGATCAGAGATGGCTTACAACATAGGAAAGGGATTGGTGAGGGCATTGCGATACAAACTGATTTGGTTCGATTTGACGGTCATTCCGAAAAGTCTGAGCTTGTCAGGACCGGTCGCATCAGTAGCAGGAATCCACACTCACGGATGAGTGAAGGCGAACTCGGGAAAAGCGGCAGCTTTAATCGGTGTGAACGGGACTCCAAGCTCTTTTGCTCGATCCGCAACGTGCTCCTTCCCTTTCAGGAAGGCCAGCTTCGGGTACTCGTTGAATTCTTTCTCGGTCCACGGTGAGCCGTAGTCGGAGGGGATGAAAGTGTATAGGTCAGAGGATCCAGCGAGGGCCTCGATAAGGGGAATCTGCGACATCACGGAGACAGTAGACACATTAGAGCTAACTGTGTGAGCCAGTACAAACAAGCTTAATTGTTAAGAGCAGCTTACATGAGGATGTTGATCCCGGCCACTGCAGACTTCAAGGCACCAACGTCCTTCTTCTCGAGGTCGATCACGCGCTTCTCCACGTCTGACGGGATGTTTGAAGTGCTTGATGAAGGACGATGAAGTATTGCGAGCTTGATGCTGCCGGATTTGTGGGCAGGTAGAAGGGCGGCGAGGACAGCTGAGCCGACGTTACCATTGTGACCGATCAGACCGATAGTGTGAGGCATGATAGATGCCGGGGGAACAGAGAGAAATGTATCCTTGATATCAGGTGCTTTCGAAGAGGAGAGATTAGGGTAGCTTTTGGACCTCGTCATCCTCTCCGCTCAGTTTTTATTTCACACAGTGCGGCCTGCATGACCAAGCATTCGCAGTCGCTTAGCAATCTTTCACGGTTGTACAGGGGTGTCCGAATGTTATCGGCTAACGCCGAGCGGCGTTATAGTGTGGCAGCTATTCACCCCTGACTTCTCCGATTTGACCCAAATACCATGCTACTCGAGATGTTCATATCTCATCACCATGCATAGCTACAACGCTCATGTCTCTCAGTGACCTGTAGCATACCCTGCTGCGTTCTTCACCTGAACTACTCGCTTTGTCATCCCCTCACAGGCCTTGTTCACCAATCCATTGGGATCAAAGCCCGCTCCGTCTCAAAATGTACAATGAGCTCCGCTTTTGTCTTAGCAACCGGTCTCCTAGCTTCTACTCGCGCCTTGGGTACCGCCCACAGGTTCTCTATGGCGTTGAGGTCAGGAGAGTAGGCAGGATGATAGAAACGCTGAAATTTATGCAGTTGACGGAACCTCTCTGCAACTTCGCCGTCATGCGGGGTTGCGCCGTCTTCCACAACTACAGGACGCCGACCCTGATTCTCGTCTTCTCGCTTACACCGTCTAAGATGAGTCCATCTACGATACCCGAGATCCCGGATTCACGGGCTCCTTTGGCTCGGGCTTCGAGTGCCGCTTTGACGGCGGGAGATAGGTTGGCAGCGGGAGAGATCAGGACTATGATAATGACACCATCATCTGATGACGTGCAAAAAGGGGGGGGAATGATGTGGAAGGCTGACCGAGGAAATCAAGCATGGAAGGGTATTTGCTAGCGAAAGTAGTTGCTACCAGCTTCGAAACGTCAACGTCAATAATCATGCCTCTTCCCTCTCAAAGACTCGGTTTCAGTTTCGATATCACTTACTCCTCCCATTGAATGAGCAATAATACCCGCCTTCTCAAGTCCTGTGGCATCCATAATATCTTTAACATCCTCCGCATACCGTTCGATGGTGATGTCGATTTCCCCACTAGTCAACGGGGATAAACCCCAGCCTTCAGCATCAGGCATGATGACTCTGTGCGTCGATGCAATGCCCGATGATTCGATGGTAGGGCCGTATGTACTGGTGGAAGATCCTAGACCGTGGATGAAAATGACGATTTTCGGAGCGGATGAACTTGGATCCGTGGTTTCGATATGGAGGCATCGGCCTGACGGTAAGGACAGCATTCTTGAGGTCAGGGCAATGTGTCGCTGATTTGATACCAAAGAGAGTATTGCGGGAGACAAGCCGTTGCGACGTCTTTATCAATAGTTACGATACATACTCCACTTTTTGACCTCCACTTTCTACGAGCTATACCTCCACTCTGTCTTACCAATTCAGGCTCGGCTGAATCATCTGATAGGAAATAAGCGAAGACACTGCTTTCCGCTCAACCGATCCCAACGGCCAACGGGGTCTTCTTAAAGCGCATGCAAAAGATATTTAGGTCAAGAGATTATCTGTGAGTTAATCTTTTAAGCTCCATTTGACAGCCATATCTCTCAGTTGAAATGATCATCGGTATTTTCCCAGCTGCAGGAGGTCTCGGAGGAGCTACGCATACTGCTCTTACTCGCACTATCGGTCACGATCCTAAATGTGTGATTCTTGTCTCTCGTCATCCCAACAAGCTCGAAAAGGAGAAAGCGGCAGGAGTGGTCTGCAGACGAGCCGACTTTGATGATGAGTCGTCATTCGAGGGCGCATTCGAGGGAATCGATCTTCTGAACCTCATCTCGTATCCGAGCTTCCAGCATGAGTACCGCTTCAAGGTGAGTAAAGCCAACCTTTACTCTATGAGATATCCGCTAGGATACTCCCTTAGCGCGAAGCAAAGCAGCTCTGACAGAGGCATCTCTAGGTTGCTAAGTTCGCTATCGATGCCGCTATAGCTCAAGGGGTGAAGCATATTCTCTACTCATCCCTCGCATTTGCGCGATACGGGTCTGCAGTCTCACGAGCCCATGTAATGCTCGCCCACCTCGACACTGAAGCCTACCTCGCTTCCCTTGTCACCCCTGTCTTCTCTTACTCCATCGTCCGCCAAGGTCTTTATAGCGAGTCGTTCCCAGTGTATACCGCCAACTTCGACCTCATCAATGCCAAAATGTCGGCCGAGCAGGATTTCAGCATACGTATACCTCATAACGGTGCGGGACCAGGTTTGGCTTGGGCCAAACGAGAGGAATTAGGCGAAGCCACAGCAAATCTTTTGGTTCAATACGCCAAAGACCCATCTTCCTTCCCTCATGCAAACAAAGTCATGATTCTGTCTGGACCTCGTGCCTTCAGCTTGAGCGAGACAGCTGAGGTGATCTCTCGTGTGCTCAAAAAATCTGTCAGGATAGTTCAAGTGACTGTGGACCAATATTGCGAGGAGGCGGGCGTGGGATATGGGTCTGACTCGAATGAGATGAACAAGCTATGGGCCACAGCGTTTGAAGGGATAAAACATGGCGAAACATCTACAGTCACTCCTCACTTACGAGAGCTGCTAGGCCGAGATCCGGAGGATTTCGAAGCGACCATTAGAAAGTTAGGGGCTACGTTTTTAGGCGGTTGAAGAAGTACATATCTGGTCACATATATATTTGTACGGGGTGGAGTAACAGAAAGCTTTGAAAAGTCGCTAGGTTTGGGTTAGAGTTCCACTTAGCGTTTGGCGTATAATTTTATCTACGGGTGGCTAGATGTATTTCAAGCTCGAAGCTCCGAGTCCTCGCAAGCCATAATAGCCAAAATAGCCTTTGGAGAAGTCGAGAGAAGATCTCAGGGTTCCTAGGTGCCTTCCATTCGCTCTGAAACACCCTGTGAGTCCTCCCCTTCACATTGCTTCTCAGAGACAAAGAAATCGACCGGTATGGGAGACCAGGATTGTGGAATCGATCTTAGCCTTAGCCACAGATGACACGGGCTGGTGGTCTGGCACTGCATACAAGTCATGGCAAGAGTATATAATAGCGGTTAGGAGAGACATCTATGAATCAGCTATCTCAAGTATTGGAGCGTTTCGGCAATACACGTTGATTTGATCGGTGGCAGTCGTGGCGTTTGGTTGGATGGGGATACGTTGCGTGGCGTGGTCTATGACGGTGTCAATAACCATGAGAAAGCAGACCTTTCCATCTCCTACTTCTGAGATGTTTGCTAAAAAGAAATTCCTAAACAGATCTGCCAAACAAAACTCAGCTACATGAGACTTGCTATCGGAAGTGAATATCCTACAGCTTGAGAACAAGTATGACAGTTCTGAGCAATCCTTGTTGGATGGGTCTGAAGCTGGCAAATGTTTCGCAAGGTGTATTCGGTTCTGGTGTGATTTCTCGCTTGCTCCGACGCTACAGTTATCTGATAGCGCCGGCTGTCAATCCTCCTTTTCCCTAATCGCCACGGTAAATAATGCTTTGCTCGGATCAGGAAATCAAACTCATGGACAGTGCCTCCACCGAATGAGATCCGCACAATTT
>JAABUI010002027.1_pt1 | contig 11426 bp, 1 predicted proteins | sample 5559111 | NCBI WGS metagenome assembly JAABUI01 (sample SAMN10711870, study PRJNA513365) | rock metagenome | isolation source: Antarctica rocks | place: Antarctica: Victoria Land, Buttleship Promontory
TCTATACCCCGGGGTTAGGCCCCGGGTTAGGTTCCGGGGGTTAGAGCCTAACCTAACCCCCGACCCGACTTAGAAGTCTATTAAACCACCTTATTAATTAATGAGGTAGTTGATTAATAAGGTAGTTTATTAATGAGGTGTTTAATTAATAAGGTAGTTAATTAATGAGGTGGTTAATTAATAAGGTAGTTAATTAATAAGGTAGTTAATTAATAAGGTCGTTTATAAGGTAGTTAATTTATAGGGTAGTTTATAAGGTAGTTAAAGATTGCGATAATTATCTATGCCCCCGGGTAGGCCCCGGGGTCGGGTTGTGTTAATTTAGGGGGCTATTTCTCTATCTAGGGGTTAGAATAAGTAATAACGCTACGGTTCAGCTACGGCCTAATCGGGAAGGTAGGCGTATAAAAGCGTCTTTCACGAGTTAAAAGACGTTTTCAAACGGATATAGAACGACTAGAATGGCTCCTACTTAATAAGGAAGGTGGGTTAGTTAATTACCCGATTCGGGTTGTAAAAGTGCGTTAAAAAAGTATGCTAAACCTCTCTAATGGATGCGGTCGATTAATTAAGGGTACACGCTTCTTAAGTATGTATACCTCTCACGGGTATATGCTTCCTAGATGTATATACCTTTTGAAGGTATATACTCTCTTAATATATATTCAATTCCAGGGTATACGCTTCCTAGATCTTTTGAAGGTGTATACTTTCTAAGTGTATATACCTCTTACGGGTACACGCTCGATCTTGTGCTTTAAGCTTGTATGTCCCTTAATTTAACACGACCTTAATTCGCTTTCTAAGTTATGCTACCTGCCTGGGTTGTTTACATTCTATACTCAATTTAAATATAGAGATTAGGATATCTCGTCTGCACCCCGTAGGAATTTCAGAAATAATATTTAGTAATTTCAGAAATAATGAGATACTGATTTGAATACTCGGAATTTATTCCGACTTATTCGAGGTAGATACCGTAAAAGACGGCACCGTGATAGCACGTACCGTGAAAGATAGCATCGGTACCGTAAGAGTAGGTACCGTAAAAGTAGGTATCGTGATAGTAGGCACCGTGAGAGTAGGTACCGTAAAAGTAGGTACCGTAAATAGGAGCTAAGGTAGATTAGATAGTTAGAAGTAAGGTAGCTATAGTGAAGAGAGGAGTTAGGAGTAAGTAAGGGAGCTAAAAGTAGATAAGAAGCTAAGAGTTAATACCGTTACTAGACTAGTATTCTACCTAACTTCGCTTTAACTTAAGTCTCCGTCCGCGCGCACGATTATTGAACTATTAACTATAATTCGTTATTATTTATACTAGTATTCTTAAATACTTTATATTATACGGGTACGTCTATTCTAACCTAAGGAGCTATAAGTATTAAAGACGTAAAGAAATATATAATACGTAATTAGCGAGGTAAGACTTTAAAGAGGGTACGTAAGTATAAAGAGATTATATATTATCTACAATTATATTGGAATATTAATCGGTCCCTAAAGGCCTTATCTATTAGCTATAATTTTTCGCTAAGAAGCTATATTACGTAACCCTAGGAATATTAAAAATCTCTATATCTCCCTATAGCTTCTCTATTTACCTATACCTACTCTATACCTATGCCTTACGTACTACGTACTAATTAATAAGGTAGTTAATTAACTCTACACCTATATATTACGTATAATATACTAATTTACGCAATTAGGATAGATTAATAGATTAGTGGATAAGGTGGTTAACGAGGTAGTTAATAGGGTAGTTAATAAGGTAGTTAATAGGGTAGTTTATAAGATATTAATTAGTAGATTAGTTAATTAACGAGGTAGTTTATAAGATAGTTTATAAGATAGTTAATTAGTTAGTTTATAAGGTAGTTTATAAGGTGGTTAACGAGGTAGTTAATAAGGTATTAATTAATAGATTAATTTATAAGATAATTTATAAGATTTAAAAATCTCGGTACGAGATAGCGACCTTCTAGTATAGTATACCGAACTCTAAGGAGGGTAACGGATAATAAAATATATAGCGTCTAGAGGTAAATAAGTAAAGCGTCTAGAATATATATTAGTGTAGAGTAATATACGGAATTTTAAAGGCCTAAGCCTATACCTAGTTAATACGATAACTATCCTTATTATTTACGTAGCTAGATCTATTAAATTTCCTTAAGAGTCGCTTATCGTCCGGGCTAGTATACTTGTATTATCTCGGTCTTTCCTTATAGCTTAGTAAATACTCGTCTATTTACCTCCTCGTCTTCTCGGCACTTTTAGCTATTAGACCGGGCGTCTATAGGTAGAACAAGGCTAACGCGTTAATAATAACCGTTCTATAAGCTATAGATCTACTTACCGGCGCTAGATATATAGAATAAGGTATTACGATAACTTTAGGGCTCTTTTCGATTTAAGTGCCGAAGGAGTTAGATATTTACGTACTTTAAGATAGCGTATTCGACGTATTTATAAATTCTACGGTCTTTATATTAAGGGAATAATCGCCGAGAGATTTCCTTTAGAAACCTTTCTTTTTTATCTAGATTACTAATCGGTATATATATAACGGCTTTCTAAAGCTTTTTATATTCTTCCTCGAGATACGCTTAGATAAGAAGCGTTATCTATCCCTTAAAGCTAACCGAGATAAGGCTAGGAATATCTAGTCTCTAATTATTTCGCTCTTAGATAAGGTAGTACTAATATTTAAGGTCTCTATATATTCGGGAAATTAATAAGTACTCGTCGAAAATAGCTAAGGTATTATATTAGCGGTATAATACTTTATCTAGTATACGGGAACGTACTTAACTAAGGGTATAACTCGTTCTTTAGCTTAATAATTTCGTAGTATCTTACTATCTTTACCGGTATAATAATAATACTAGAATAAGGTTCGTAATCCTCGATCTACGGTATATCGTTAGCTATAGCTTACTAATATAACCCTTACGAAGCTAGATATATAACATATATTACTAGTCCTTATAAGAGTTAATTAAGCCTAGCTATAAGTTAACTATCTTCGTTAAATAGAGATCCTTATATATTCTCTAAAATAGTTACCTCCTCGTTTATTAAAAGCCTCGACGTATATCTCGGTATACTAGAGTACTTATCGTTTAACCTACTTATTAGGCTTTAATATAAAGTAGATCTACTAGACGGCTTAAAAGGAGCTAAAGTATACTTTCGCCGGCTTTCTAGCTTATATAGTAAGTATACTAATTAGTTCCGCGGCGAGATATAACTAAAGGAGAGGAATATATTTAATACAATATATTAGATAAGGTTACTAAGATAATAGATAACGACGGCTTACTATACGGTAGGAGAAGGTAAAAGAGGAGGAGGGAGAAGCGGTTTTAAGAGGGTACTAGGCTTATATCTTCGAATCTTTCGCCTAATTAAAGCCGTAATTAGGTATTTTAGACGCTATAGTCCTCTTCCCGTAAGGATGCTATTAAATAAGGCGAATAATAGTATCTACTTTTATAGCTATAAAGGGAAACGGGGCGTAGCTAAGAATTAGTAACTCTATTAGGACTAGGTCTTTTCTTACTTCCGGAGCTATTAGGCCTAAGCCTTATTCTACTATTCTACTCTAACTACTCGCCTATCTCTAGTTTACTCTACTTTAAGTACCGCCCTTTCTACCTCTTACTAACCTCTTTATAGCTTACTATAGCTACTAATATAACCGCGAGCGCTAGCTTTCTCGCTCTAATTTTAGCTCCTTATAATACTAACTAATTCTATACTTAAGCGAAAAACTATCCCTTAATATAGTTCTCTCTCTCCTTTATCGAACTATAGTATTGTCGGTAGCCTTATATTTTATTAATAAATTACCTTAATTCTAGAGAGTTAACTAACAGCTTCTTTCTTATTAACTAAGATACTTAAAAGTTAATAACGTTATTAGGTAAAGTTGAAAAAGCTTTTCCTCTACGTCGCTCGTTATACTTATATTAACTTTTTAAGCGCGCAAACTTTATTTATAGTCGATATAGCCTTAAAAAAAGCTCTAAACTTATCGCTTACGCTAAGAATAAATAAGACGAACCCTTATATAATAGCTATTACGGTAATCTTTTATTAACCTTTAAGAGGTAAGACGAAGTATAATAAGGATTATACTAGAATAAAAAATAATATATAAAATTAGCTATATTAAGGTATAAAGCTATTAGTAACCTTAGACTCTTAACTTACTTATATCGTTATTAATACTATTTATATATCTTCTCTTCCTACGAAATATTAACACGGTTTACTAATATAGTCGAGGTTTCTTAAGCGGCTCGTATTAGCCTTTATTATTAAGGGCCTAACCTTTTAGCTTATAGTAGGCGATAGCTATATATAACTTATATAAGCGATTTAGATTTCTATAATAAACCGTACTAAACGGAGCGTTAAGATATTACTAGTTAATAAACTATTATATTATCTACGGAAAAGCGCTAATCTTTAGTCGAGGTCTTCTTATACTTATTATATATATTTTAATTAGCTTACCTAGATTCCGAACGGTAAACTCTATAGATTTTCGGTATTTTCGGTATAACGGGTAGAGATCGCATTTATCGAGGTAATACCCTAAGGCCTTATTATATATTACGAAGGATAAGCGCGAAGGATAGATTCGCTTAGGTAATTCTACTATAACTTTACCTAGAAGACGATATCGTATTATCCCGAGGTAGCGGATTCGATTCCTTAGTAGTAAACTCGAGATGCTATTTAGTTTAAAGTAGAAAGATAGTATAAGTAAATTATATATTATCTCTTCGTACTCTCGTATTATTTATAGATCTAGATAAATAAGTTAACGTAACTCGTCTATCCGGCTAGTATTATTAATAGCCGGCTCGTTCCTTAATTAAATAACTTTAAGTCGTTTATAATCTTTACGGTATTCGTAGTTTAAGCTATTTATAACGTCTCTAAAGTTACTTTCGCGGTTAAATAAGAATATATAAACCCGCTATAGTTAAGGAATAAAGCCGTTAAATAGTACGTAGCGGAAAGAAGTAGCTCTCGGCGACTTAGTTTTTCTACTAATACTTATCCTTATTAATACTATAAGGTTAAGTCTAAATAGTAAAAGATCGATACGTAAGCTCTCTTAAAGCGTAAGCTTAATAAGATTAATATATTTACTAATACCTCCGTCCTAAATTAGGCTAGTTATAGAAGTATACGCGAGTAGATATAAGCTATAAAAGTTAGTTATAAGTAATAATAGAGGTAGCTATAAACGCTTATACTAAGGCTATAAAAGTTATTTAGCTCCTAGATAACTTATGCCTCTATAATCGTATAATACGGAGGACTTACGCTTACTAAATATACGGTTCGTTATTTATACCCGCTAGACTAATAAGTTTATAGCCTAACTTCTAATTAGTACGAAATTAGAAAGGATTATCCTTTATATATAACGTACTTCTCGTCTTACTTACCTAAACTATAATAATTTATTAATAAGTCTAGAAAGCTTTTATTAATAGTAGCGGCCGTAACGCTAACTTTCGTAGTAATAAGGCTTTAGACGTAGTTAAATAATTAATCCTTAGAATTAAGATTCTCTTATAAATTAGACTTTAAGATTTCCGTATTATAGTATCTATTACGGTACTACAACCTTAGTAAACGCCGGAGATAACTAAGAATACTTATTCGATCGGAGGAGGGAGGGAATAGCTACTTAGCTAAGGTATTAAATATTATTATATACTCCGAAACTAGTAGCTAACGTAAGAAGAGGATTAATATAATAAAGTCGCCTAATCTTATATTAGTTAGGAAAGAAGCTAATATTAGATCGTCGAGCCTACTAACGCTAGTACTATATATAACGTCGATTAAGTTCTAGATTCTTTATATATTTCCTAGAATACTTTATAAAATATCTATAAATCTTATCGCTATTACCCCGAGAGTTCCCCCGCCGTCTATACTTAAGAGCTATAATCCGATAATAAGCGGCCTTAATCTTACTAAAAGCTTTCCCGTACTATATAGTATATAAGTCTTAATTCGATACTAAGAATTAAAGGCCGAGGTTTTATCGCTAATAATTCGAACGTAAACCTCGTATATAACGTATCTATAAGAAAAAGTATTCTCGGGTATCCGTTTAATTAATTAATTATTTTATACTCTACTATCTAGCTATCTAGTAGCTAATAAAGGCGTTCTATACTTTAGATATATAAAGGAAACCTTATTAGGTAAAAACCTCTACTACCCCGCTATTTTTACTCTCGTACGTTATTAGTAGTACTACGATACGCTTCTATCGTATACTTCCTATCGCTATGTCTTCTTCCCGATTTACTTCTATTACCCTAAATAGTTACTCCTTCGCTAGAGAGAATTAGCCTAGTATCCTACGCCGTATTACTTACTAGGTTACGGCCTTTAAGCCCCGCGATATTAATAGGATCGTCGTAGAGTCGCTAGTACCTACCTTCTAGAGTATAGCCTATCTACCTTATATATAGTCCGGGTAAAATATAATAATATACTTTACGTCTTACTTCCTCTACCTATATAGGTAGCCTACTATTAATATTCTAGGGACCTTACGTATATAGAGGAAGTTAATAAGGCCGATCTTTCCGGTTCGTAATTAGATTACTACCGAGCTTACGACCTTTATTAGCCCTTTATAAAGACCTCGTCTTTCTAGCTTACTTTATTATATTAGGGACCTTATCGTCTCTAGGATCCTATCCTAGTATTTCTTCTACCGTTCCTTCTACCTCTTATTACTCTACCCCTCTATTTAGGCGCCTATCGTCGCCTTCGCCGCTTTAGCCTAGGCTAGTATTAGGATAGGTAGGGGAGAAGGGGTTAGAGAGTCTATATCGCTTTTTCCTAGGGCGTAGAGAGACTACGCCTTCCTTTCGTTAGCCGGTATATTTCGTAGTATTAGTTTTCTTCCTCTCTTCGGCCTTAGTCTCCGCCTAATCCTTATATTACCCTCGATTATAATCGAGTATAATCCCCTTATAGCCTAAGCGCGGATTACTAGCTAGTCGAGGTATATCTCGATTAGTAGTATTCCCGCCTCGGCCTCTAGAACCGTAACTAGGGTTACTTTAAAGGCTCTAAGGACTATATATAAGTATTAGTTCTATATTTTTTCTAGTACCTTTACCTTTATTCGGTTCGACCCTAGCGTACCCTTAAAATTATACTACGATTCTACTACGTATATTATTACCGGTCTAACTACCGCGCTATATACCTACCTAGCTTTATTAAGTATAGCGCCCTATATAGAACCCGCTACTATTAATAGCCCGAGTATCTAGATCGCTATCTTAGCCTTAGTCTTCGCGAGGTAGGGTTCCTACTTTAGTTTCCTATCGATATATAGGCCGAGTATATAGATAGATATTTCTAGCTTTATTATAGCCTCTCTTAGGTTAACTACCGCTTCGAGGTTAAACCTCTTTAGTCTCCTAGTTAGATAGACTAGCTCGTACTTATAGGGTATAAACGCTACTCCGTACGTTTTTACCTAAATAAAATAGACTTCGTATACGTTTTTTAGTACCTTATAGTTACTCTCCGTACTTTTACTATATATTATTAGATATATATCGTCTATAAAGCTACCTACCTAGACCGGGAGCTTTAGCTTCGTATATCCCTCGATTAATAGCGCGTTAAAGAAGAGGAAGAGTACTAGGGAGATCGGGGAACCTTATAGGATCCCTATCTCTACCGCCTCGACCGCGCTCGTTTTTTAGCCTAGCGTTATCGATATTACTCTATCCCTTAGGAAGCTTTCCGTCTATTTTACTATTAGTATCGATACCCCCTTTAGCCGGAGATTATAGAGTAATCGTAGGTAGGAGACCTTATCGAAGGCCCCCGCTATATCTAGTAAGAGTAGGCTAGCGACGAACTATTCGCTACTATTCTAGACTATATATACCGCTCTAATAATCGTCTCTATCGCGGTTTCTATAGACCTATTACGTCTTACTACTATCTATTTATTAGGGAGGAGCCCGTTCTCCTTTATATAGTCGCTAAGCCTCTAAGAGACTACCGTCTTAAGGGCTTTCCCTAGTATACTTAATAATATAATCGGGCGGTATAACTTCGGTTCTAAGTAGTCTATCTTCTTTAGCTTCTTTAGAATAATAGTATTTACCTTTTTAAAGGACCTAGGGTAGTAGCCCGTACGGATATAGACTTAAAAGAGGTTTATAAAGGCGCTAATTAGGCTATCTAGTACTATACGGAGGAATCGGTTTAGAATACCGTCGATCCCCGGTACTTTATCTAGTTTAGGTCTCCTAATCGCCTTACGGACCTCTTACTCTATACTTACCTCTCCTATTAATAAGAGCTCCGAGTATATCGTCCTATTAATATCCCTTAGGTTAGCGGCCGGGGGTAGGGGAAAGAAGGTCCTTCGTAGGACTTCTACCTTACCCTCGAACTAGTCTATTTTCCCCTCCCCCTCTCTAGTCTTTAGTACTAGAAACTTAGGAAGCTATTTCGGGAGTATACTACTTTCTCTTCCCTATTTCGTAATTAACTATATATTTATCGCTATATATACGCTTTCTCGAAAGTAGAGCGTCTTCGCCTTCTTAATAATCTTACCCTTACTCCTCTAGGCCTCTTATAAGGCCTCCTCTATCTATCTTATTCTATAGGCGCTATACCTTTTACTCCGTACTTTTACTACCTCTATAGCTATCTTATATAGTTCGTTCTAGAACGATTTCGCTCGAGTTAACGGTTTCGCCTATAGTATAGTCTAGTCGACGATTTCGGCTATACTCTCCTCGAGCTCTACTACGTATACGTCGATATCTTCGTAGGTTATTAGTAGCCTTAGTCCTAGGGCTTCCCCTAGTTTCTTAGCCTCCTTTATTACCTCGCTAGCCTTCGCCGTTTTCTACGCTCTTCTTTTCCTCAGTACTATATCTTCTATATCTACTTCTATCTCCGTAACGATTAGAATATAGTCCGACCTATACTAGAGGTCCTAGCGGGTCTAGTAGCTCTAGATTAGGTTCCGTATAATCGTTAACGTAAATACTAAGTTAATCGTACTCTAGCTTTTCCCCGCCTACTACGTTACTAAGTTCTCTAATAGTATAAGCTCTATTCCGCGTTCTAGCGTTAGCTTAAGTAGGCTAACCGCCGCCTAGTAGTACGTATATCGCCCTTTATTATTTTAGCTAGAGTAATAGAGGTTAAAGTCTCTAAGGAGAATATAATCTCCTAGGAGGTCTAGTTTAGGTCCTAGTACGCCTAGTATTAATAGACTATCGGTAGAGTTATATAAGGCCGGGCTAGGGTTATATATATTATACACCTATAGAGTCTAGAACTCCTACCCTTATCCCTTTCGGTTCTATAGCTTAATTTATAGCTTTAGGAAGCTTAAGTCTCTAGTAGGGATTCTAAGTTATATTAAGATATAATTAATTCTTCTAACTACTATCTATAAGAAGAGGCTAAATACACCTCTATCTAGTAGATTCCTTAGTACTACCGTCTCTACCTACCTAATCCGTAACTACCGTCTCTACCTACCTAATCCGTAACTACCGTCTCTACCTACCTAATCTACCTACCTAATCCGTAATAATATACCCCCTACGAAGAGAAAACCGTATACCCTTATATATAATCGCTAGGTTTATTAACTAGGGTAAAGGTAGGTACCGTAAAAGTATTAGGTACCGGTTAAGGCTAGGCTTATAGGGTTACTATTAGAATAATAGCTAGCGTTTACGTACGAAGTTAGGTAAATAGACTATTACCGAAGGAAAGCGGTATAGTATATATAGTAGCATTATTACCGAAGGAAGATAGCGAATAGGAAGGGGTATACCGAGTAGGGAAAGGGCCTAGGCCGCTATCGAACGTAGTAACTACGTTATAGAGGTCTAGGTCTACGATACTAGATATCGGCGCTATAGGATCCCGTAAAAGGCCGCGACTAACTATAGGCGGGACCGGCGTCGTAAATAGATTCTATAGTTATAACGAAGGAGTCGGCGCACGGGTAATAATAGATAGAGCGTTATCGTCGCCCGCTAGGAATTCGTTATAGGTAAGTCGATTTATAAGCGAATCGTCGATAGGGCTCTCGTCGAGAAGCTACTTAATATTAGCTTCCGTTACTAATAAATTACCGTAAGTAAGATTTAAAGCTAGGGATAAAATCGTAGGTGTAAGTACTACCTCTCCCGTAGTGCCGTAGGGAGAGTCGGTATCTTATCGCTTCTTAGACTTCTTCTTCTTTTTAGGCGGCGGCTCCGTAGAAGCGACCTTCTTAGCGGCGGCTCTCGTAGTAATAGCGTTAGTAGTAGTTACTACCTTACCCTTAGCTTTATCGATTTTATCCTTTAACTTCTTAACCGTCTTCTTTTCCGGCGTAGAGGGCGTAGAACTCCGCTTACGCTTCTTTTTAACAACTTTAGTATCGGGCTTATCCTTATATTTTAAGCCGAATTTCTTCTCGGCGACGGTAGTAGGCTAGTCGACCTTAAGCGATAAATATTTATAGAAATCTACGGGGAGAGCGTTATCGTTAGCGTCTACCGCTTTATTAATAGATATAAATGCCTTCTTAGGTAAATCGGATTTAATAGAGTCTAATACCCTTACGGTACCTTCGCCTATAAAAGTAGAGATAGCGGCCGAGAAATCTACGATTATATATAGATTTTAACGGTAATTATTACTAGTAAGCTTAGCTTTAGTAGATTCTTTAACCGCTTTCGTAGCGAATCTTTATAGACGTAGAAAAGTATTTAAGGTAATCTTAGAGCTCTTTTATACTACCGTAAGCTAGGCTATAATAGTACTAGTATCTATATATTCTTAGGTAGGCTTAGTATTAACCTTAGTCTTATTACCTAAGTCGACGTCGTCTAACGATATCGATATATTTATAGAGTCGATATCGGGCGACGTAGAAGAAGGGCCTATATCGCCGTCGTTATCTAGAGTAGTATAGTAGGAATACTTAGCTAGCGTCTATATTATTAACGAATTATCCGTAACCGTACTATAAATTTATAGGGCCTTACCTCTAGTAAGATAGGTACCCTTATCGCCGTATAGAATATAGTTATACTGCGCAATAGGTCGGGTTGGGTAGGTTTTGGCCATTTTATTACCCGACCTAAATTTGGGGTAGGTAACCTATGTTTTAGCTCTAGGTGGGTCGGGTTATACTACGGGTTACCTATAGGTGAACCTATAATAACCCGGGTCTTCGTTAGCTAATTAAGCGTTACTATCTAACCGAGATAATTAGGGTAGATATTATAATAATTATTATAATAACTACCTTATAAACCACCCTATTAACCACCTCATTAATTAAATACCTCGTTAACTACCTCGTTAATTAACTACCTTATTAA
>JAABUI010002029.1_pt1 | contig 11417 bp, 9 predicted proteins | sample 5559111 | NCBI WGS metagenome assembly JAABUI01 (sample SAMN10711870, study PRJNA513365) | rock metagenome | isolation source: Antarctica rocks | place: Antarctica: Victoria Land, Buttleship Promontory
CAATGTACTGGGGTCTTTGAGTATGAGATGAACTCGACTAAGAGACATGGACCTCAAAGATGCTGAGTCAGAGGATAACGTGCTTTTCAAATTGGCCTGAAACTGTGTCGTGATGCTCCGTTGCTAGTTTAAGGGGATCAGTGGATAATCTCATCAAAGACTTACATTCCAGCTTGTCACTTCTACGCACCGATGCTCACTTGGCAGTTGTCTTAGGATAAGCTACAGAACGTCCAATACTATTTTTTTACTGAATCTAGAGAAGAAAGTGGTAGTATCGTGCAGGACCGCGTTGCAGACGGCGGGCTGGATCCGACTGCAGAAGAGCTAAGTAAAGACAACGGATTAGAGGTGGATCGTGGCAATAATCCTCTACGCACTACGAATTCTGCTGTAGTTGCTTCCGAAGACTGGCACTCAGAAGCACCCTTTATTGCCGCTGCGTTTGAGGTACCAACAGGGCGAAATGCTAGCACAGAAAAACGTTCCATCGGAAAGGCAATACCTAATGCTCTGTCGTTTGCGCAAGATTCCAGTTTGGTTTAAGGATCGGATTCTATGCTGACTATCATATGTCATAACGCAACTCGAAATATTGGATAAGATCGCTCGAAGAGCTACTCAACTAGCGCCAAATGGAGCGCATCCCTAAAATTGAAATCACAGATCATTGCCTGCGATCGAGAGGGAGAAGGCTTCGGCGGCCCAAAGCGTTGACGCACACGCGCCAGCTTGGCTTCGCGAGGCTAGCGATGCGAGACGTGTGGAATGTCAGGCCAGGTAAATATGGTTAGCGTTGAAACTAATACATACGCTGTTGGCAATTCGTTTTGAAGGGCAAAGAGGCATTGCTCCTATGACAGTAGCCTATGAAGAGAGTATGGAGTACATCCGGAAGCAACTTGAATGGCAATAACAATCAAGGTGGTGAAAAAGATTTTGCACCCCGAGTGGTCTCGCCAGCTTAAAGTGCCTTGTGATATGGACATGAGCTCCTTTATACAAGCGAAAATTATTGCGCGACGTTCACACAACGTCCAAGGACGATCCTGATCCTTCATAGAGCAGATGGTACGTACGCAGCTCGTTTCAAAGCATCTTGCTATTGACAAAACGAATGAGATTCCCGCTGATGGTGGGTTGTTTGATGAGGAGTTGATCAAAATTGGCTTGAACGACTGAAAATAATCAAAGAACGGTGGTCTAGGGCGCCGTATGTATGGAGCAAGAAAGGTATCCTTTACGAAAGCGATAACCGCCTGTTTCTGCACAAGAACAAAAACGGACCATATTCGTGGCCCGACCACATTCAAAAGAGGTATTGTTTCAATCACAAACCAGTCGAACATAGGGCGAGACTCGAAGGGTTTCAAACGTTGTATAATTCGCGCGGAAACATCAGAAAACGAGCTCCGAAGCAAATCAAGCGGCCCCGTTTCTCCCAAATCCGATGCTTAAGGTGATGGACGCAGCATTCAGCATACCTGTGGGCTCTAGGATTCAGCGCGATGGTAGGTATACAAGATCTAATGCGGGTAAGTATGAATTTCTATACAACATGCGGATCAATATTATTCAAACGGAGAAGACAATTGAACCATGCCTCGCTTTCATATGGTTAGAAGTTGGCCTGCGGGCACATTTCCTACTGTCTTTTCCAACTCTTCACCCCCTCCTTCGCCCTCTTGGCCACTCTCTCAGCCACCCTCCTGGCCACCTTCTTGGCCCTCTTTTTCCCCCTCCAGCGTGGTCAGGTATCCCACCACGTCCACAATCATCACAACCAAGTCCGCCACCACCAAGGCCCCTCTGGTCCTGAAGGCTGGTAAGGAGATTATTCATATGAGTTTTGAACCTCTCAATTGACGGAGACTATTCTCACATTTTCTCGCCGAAGTAGGGATCAGAAGGGGACGTTTTACATCTGCTTGAATCTTGTGCTGGCGATTGGGTGGCAATCGGGCTTCTGATGAAAACGGCAGCGACCGGATGCTGAAGAACGCACAGACTTCATCATATACAAGCTTGATCGTATATCTTTTATAGACTGAGGATGAATTGATGTGCTAGACTTTGATTTCTATACATAAGTTCATGTGTCCTCGGCGAGTCTTCCCATTACCTATCATCACTGTACTCTACTCGTCGTACCCTTTCGGTGCCCCGATTTGCCCCACACCTATTCATACATCAATTCGTTCATGAACATCTTACCACAATATCATATACAGATCTAGCGCTAGATCCAGTACCGCAAAACGTTGTATCCAGCGCAATATTCGGATCGCGAGAAAAGATCATCATTGATAAACATTTAGGACCCTCCAAAAAAAATAACAGCAAGAGACTTCACCCAGTGGTTTCGCGACTGCACACGAGATCATGAAACGGCGCATTTGAAAACTGCGGAAGAAGACCGAAACAAGGATTGGTATCAACGCTCTCTATGATTCTTGGGTTTTGAATTTGAACGCTTGCACATGGTCAGTTTTTTTGGCAGTCTGCGTCAAGTTCTAGGAAAACTCCACGTCACTAGTAATATTACGTCGACGGAAGGTCACCTAAATGGGGCTTACCAGCAATCAAGATGGCATCAATAGCATCCTGGGTGGATAGTTCGATTTTGAGCACATACAAATAGCAGGCAGTCAACGGGCCAGTCGACACGAAGGAGCACAAATAAAATCTAAAGCTACAGTTCGCTGTCCAGCATCAGGAAGAAGTACGCAAGGGAGTACATGACGAGGCTATGGAACGATTTCAACTGGAGGCAGTTGCTCTGGAATCACGGAAGGCGAAACAATCATATCGTGCTGAGGTATGATGAGATCCGAGCCGAATTGGTGCGGGAGATTAGAAACGAGCTATTCAACAAAATGAAAGGACCATAGGTCACCTAGGGACCTAGGTACGAAGGACAAGTCAATTACAATAACACATCTTCTCGAGCTTAACAGAGATGGCTTGTGTTGCTGAGCACTACACCAAGGATCAACAATTTTTCTGGACTTCGCCGGAGACTCGTCTCCACAAAACGTGATGTCTGTGGAGGTGGGAAAGACCCACCTGTGGAGTGAGGAAATTGCGAAGAATGTGCGAGGCTCTGAAAATCTAGCTCGTCGAGCAGAGGAAAACCTTCTTAAAGCTTCAGTGGCTTCTACTGATATCAAGAACAAGGCCAACTAGGAGGCCAAAGAAATCCTTGATAGGGCCAAAGCTTCGATGGCTGACACTGAAGCTAACTGTCAGAACCTTGTTAAGCAAGCCGAAAAAGGTGCAGAAGAAATTATGAAGCAATCTCGCTCACAGGCTGATGCTATCGTAACTAACGCGATGGATGATGCAAATCATGAGATAGAGCGTATCACAAGTATTGAAGCTCAAAATCAGATGGTTCAAGAATACAAGAACGCCCTGATCATGGACAAGGATGCTACCTTCGCAGCAGCGCTCGAGGAGTCAGAAGCTCGGATTCACAAGGAGATCTACGACAAAGGTTTCACTGATGCTTTGAATAATCGTGAAAAAGAAATGAAGGTAGCTGCTGAGGAAAAATGGCTACGAGATTTGGAAGATACACGTGGTCGGAGGAGGGCTACAGAAGGTTTTGAGAAGGGCGTGGAGGATACAAACATAGATTGAAGCTTCATCATTGAAGGATCATACATTGAAGCTTGGTTGTGGTCATTAAAGATTCTCCCCATGAAGCATGCACCACCATCAAGGCTTCTTCTGAAGCGGTCGCAGGGGCTTCTTTTGTGTTCAAATGGGAGTTGTGGACGAGGGTTGGTGAAATAAGTCGTGGCCGATAGCGCGAAAGCACTTCCAACTTTCACCAGTGTAATAAATTAACCGAATCGTCTCAAAAGTACTCCAAACTTTCCAGAACTATAATTAAGATGTCTATGATAATGTTTGAATTTTTCCAAATTTTTTGAAGACTGTTGTGGCCGCAGAGACACTGCGTAATAAAAAAGTTGGTAGTTGGAACATCGGCCACGACTTATTTCACCAACCCTCGGGAGTGAGGAAGTAGCGAAGCATGGATTAGTCAGCATTGAAGCTTAAAAGCCTCATCCATCACATAGAATTAATGGCATCTCTCTACCTACCCACGTTCAGATACCTTCGTTGCCTGTGTTTCTCCACCACCAAGGGCCTAGGCCCAAGTAGCTTATTGGAGACTAGCTCCTAGCTTACATAGCCAACTTCCGTAGCAGAAATCTTTGCAACCACCCACTACACCTCTCTCAGCGTATGGCAAGTCTGCCCGCTTTTAGAGCCATCCCAGTTAGGATTAGCGTCGAGCCGGAGGCTTATTCTTGCCAATCTCCTGCATCTATCAAGTTTCTTCTACAAGGCCTTCGTCTATTGACGAAAATGGCAGGACCGAGCTACTCTGCGAGATGGTAACTGCAGTTCGAGGGCTCTTCAAGCTGTGCTGTTGACTCTCACTCGACGAAAACATCATCCATGGACACCACGAACCGCCGCCTACGCCTTATTCGGCCGCGTACCTGATACATTAGCAACTTCTTCTGGCATAACCCCTTCTAGACCGATTACTAGTCTAAGCCTCTTCCCTTAGCAGCGCCGTCCTTACTTTATAAGGCTCACCTTCGTCATCGAAACAATAAGTGAAGGCCCCGACCTTGCTGGCTTTTCTGCCATGGCAACAACCCCTCCATATACCGCCTCTACAAGGCTTTTGATGTCGATATCGAGGCGGCAGTAGTGAGAGTGGACGGTGAGACTTGGGTGGCGGTGGAGGGGGAGGAGGTCGTGTTTGAGGAAGCCTGGGGCGGTATGATGGCGAATGCTTAGGTACCTTCGGCAATGGTGAGGGCGGATGTAGTGACGGCTTTGATTGCGACGGCGTTGATGCTGGGGCAAGGGACGGGAGATGAGATGTCTTTGAGGTTGATGAGGATGGAAGAGGCGGAGAAGATGACCGCGACTCCGTTGGTCTCGTACTCAAAGTCGATCGTGGAGGCGCCATCGTCATGGTAGTACTCCATCCTGAATAGACACTGCTTGTCTTGGAAGTCAAAATCGATGCTGGCCCTGCTGTCATCAATACACTCCAAGACGAACTAGTGGGATCTATCGGTGGATGCCACGAAGCACTCATGAGTGCCGACCAGGAGGCATAGAACCCATCCGTCTCCAGGCTCACGGTTGAGTTCGCTGCTGTCGTCAATGCCTCCCAAGTTGAGCTTGCCATACGTGTGCCAGGCTCCACACTCAGGGTTGGTGCCGCTGTCACCAAACTCACCGAACTCGCCAAACTAGAGCGAATTGCGTCCGTTTCAGGGCTCACGGTTGAGACTGGTGTTACTACGGTCAGTGACTCCCAGGTGGAATTTACCGTATCCGTCTTAGACTCCATACTGAGAGTTGGTGTCGCTGTCACCAAAGAATCCCAAGCTGAGTCAATTCCCTCCGTTCCAGGGCTCGCAATTGAGGCCGATAGTGCAGTTGTCAATGACCGCCAGGTTGAACTGACCTTCGGCAGCTCAGGGCCCATCAATGATGTTGGTAATACTGTGGTGAAGAGCATTGGACTCGAATTGACCGCGTCCGTCTCAGGGCCCGTAATAGGAGTTGGCGCTACCGTCACTAATGACTCCCAAGCTGAGCGTCCCAAGTCTGCAGTCGCAGTCTCCACACCAATGGTGTGCGAAATGCCATCTTCTCTTCCCGGCGGGTTACGAAGAGGTGGCTCAGGGTCCACACCAATGGTCTGCGACATGCCATCCTCTCTTCCTGGGGGGTTGCGAAGAGGAGGTTCAGTATCAGGAGGAGGCTCAGTATCAGGCCCTGTCACCTTTCCCTTGCCTTTCTCTTTGCCCTTGCCTTTGCCCTTTCCATTGCCAGAACCGGGCGATAGAAACCTCCCCAGAGTGTTTTCCAAGGGATCCAGAATGTTGGGATCCAAATTTCCAACGTCTAAAACTCTAGCAATTTCCGGAGGTATCTCTGGAGTGTTTGGTGGTGCTGGACTGAAAGGGATTCCTGGCACTAGTGGGGGGATTACGGGAGAATTTGGCGGATTTTTCGGAATTTCTAGAGGGTCGTCTACGGACAATGGCACGCCCTGGTCCAGGGGCTGCGACGGGGCCTCCCCATTGTCAACTACCTGCTGTCCGTCCTCACCTGCAGGTATCTCTGGAGTATTCGGTGGGGTTGGATTTGCCGGATCGAACCCTGGAGGATAAGGCCCAATATTTGTATCCAGCGGCAGCGTGCCCCCGAGCATCGACCTAATCTGCGACAATGATTGTTGGAAGATGGAACCAGGCTGTTGATTCTCTAGTTCCAGGAGATAGCTCGAGACTTCGCTCATTTGTTGCTGTTCTATCTTGCTGATCTTGCGATTTGTTTTCTCCTGCATGTGAGCTAGCTTGCTAGCTTGGCCGAAGAACAATCCCACTAGGTGCTCTATAGTCATCTCAGCATAGTAACCGGTAACCCGCCACAGTGCCGCATATCCATCATGACTGATGAAGTATACATTGATTCCGTGAGCGGTGAAAGCGCCTACAGCAGCCCCAGCGATGATGGCTGTCTCGTGGCGCTTCGCATAGCTCCTTCCAGGTTTCATCGGCTTAGGTGTGTACTTGACGATCGATGTTCCGTTGGACGTCTCGGGAACCGCTGAGGCCGTGCGATCTGGAAGGATGAGAAGTTTGTATCCATCGATCGTCGTAGTCTCAGTCCCAGGAGGTATCGACGGTAGGGTCCGAATGCTTTCAGTCTTGGTCCCGATATGACTGGCTTGGACCGAAGCCAAAGAAGATTCGTGGCTGCTGGTGCTGGCAGCTACGGTGACAGTATTGGTCCAGATCGGTGTGGACGAAGTAACAGCAGTCACCGTTGCCGTTGCCGGTATGGGAGACAGCGAAGATGCAGCAACAGTAGCATGATCGATAAACGTCGTCGTGCGAATCGAGTCTGGCCCCGACGAGACCATCGGTGTCTCCACAGAAAGACTTTCAGCTGTCACAGATGTCATAGGAAGCACGGTGGGTACGGTCGCACTGGTGAAGCCAGAAGTCTCGTCAGTACTAGTAACGAGCTGTCCACTTGTCGTATCCGCAGAATCCTGCTCAAGCGACGTTGACTGCACTCTTGGAAACCTCTGGCTTTCATCCGATGATTGAGAAGTGGATAGGTGCGAGATGGTCGTAGTAAATGAAGCAGAGGAGGGAACAGCGCTGTTCGTGGAAGTATAATTCCTCCACAGGGGGCCTGCGGCAGCGAGAGCAAGAGTAGGATAGGGACGGTAAATGGGAGGCTGCGGTAGTCCATCGACTGCAGCGGAGAAGAACAGGAGGAAGTGTAGAGCAAATGCCCATGTAGGACATGTAAGACCAAGACCCATGATTGAGTAAGTATCTTTTTGCGATTCTTATTGCCACGGCAGATGTTATGATGATGAGAAGAAAAACAAATCCCAGAAGAATGAACGAGACTTATATATACTTACCTTTGAAGATATTGTCTATTATTTCAATGGGAATCTCTTTCGCTCTAAGCCACATTAGGCGAGTAGGAGCATTGCTCAGGGATTTTTATCTATAGTTTACAACGGTGGAGCTAAGCGATTGATTCTGGAAATTCGTATTTTCTTTTGGGTTTTTGTCTAATACTTTCTCGGATTCTTTGCGAGATTTTGCCAGTGATTGACTCACTACAATGGATATCTGAATATTCTAATTGGTAAAGAAGTGTCTAGATGTGACCCAACGAATTTTGTTGGGCAAGGACTAGGTGAGTTTATCAATTCTTTTATTATTTGATTTTTCAAAATCCTGTAGCTGGTACGGCTCCTCCCAAGACACAATCAGTGCGTCCGTCGCTCTTGGGGACGTGCCGCATTTGGAAACTACTCATCGCGCAAAGAGTTTGAAAATTTGATACTGATCTGTACTACATAGGAAGTCGCAGGCGTAAATCATTTCTTCCTACGGTTTATTGCGAGACAGTGAAGAAACATCACGCCGAGCAAGCTGACGAGTGACTAGGTCGGTGACTCACTTCCAGCGAGGGGTGGAATAGCTCTTCTCACCCCAAGTCCAAATTAACTTTCAGAGCAATTTCCTATTCACATGTCGTTTCTGCATCAATCCCTTGGCTGTGGTTTCCATGAACTTCAGCGAACAGGAATCCTTCTTCGTTTCGGTCGCAAGGACGCCTTGGAATGTTTCTTGAGCTTCTACGAGATCTGACCCGAATGATGAAGGGGTAATATTTGTCTCGTCCTCGTACCTTGAGGGCTCCCGGCCCCAACTTACCATTGGTGTTAGGTCAGATACTAGGTCCACCCTTACCGCCAGAAACTTAGCCGGCAGAAGTCGACACTTTGACCTCATTCCCTCCACCTACGCCGGTATTACCCCTCCTAGGATGGATCGACCACCCGTCCTCTATTTGCACTATCTTTAAGCTACCTAAGATTCCACTTGAGGGAACAGTAACTGTTCTGAAGACCCGGTACTCGAACACTAAAGACCCCAAACACTTCTGGAGACGCAAAATATCATCTCAGACTACTGACCTATCGCCCAAACCTCGATTGGTGCCCTGGCGGACGACTCGGCCATCTGCAGATTCAAGGATCAAGATGAGCACTTAATACATCATCGATTACAACAATCGCCGGCCGCTTCACTTGCACCTTCTTCAGGACTCTTCTTCTCACTTGACTGATCTGATCCTAATGCTCTTCACCTAAACGCATTTACGCTACTTTAGCCTAATCACCAGTCGAGCCTTCAGTGACAGCCACTCTGTGTTCTTAAAATATTTGCTTACACTCTGAGGGTTACAATAATTATAGCAATGTTGTCACATGAGCGAGAGTTGCTAAGATCTCGAACTTCACGTTCACCGAGATGATCACTTTTCATTATCGAAACATGTTAGTGTGCTGAATTTACTGCTCGAATTCGCGGTAATCCTACTGAGGCCTTGTTTTGAAATTTGCTTCACCGATCGAACTCTACTACTAAATACATAAAAGACGGTCTGCCACTGAATTGGAGACATTGCTTCACCTACAAATTCCCTAAGCTATGGTGGAAAAGGCAGTCAGGAGATGAAGAGAGTCCTTCGCATGTTTTGCTTCCAGGTGGCCACTTTTCAGGTCGTTAAGCTTTAAAATGGTGATCGTGGTGATTCCTCAGATTGTCAGTTTTTGTCCAAGAATATCATCGCAGCATCCCAAGTTTCTGGGTAGAATTGCCAAGCCTAGGTCTCATTGTTCTTGAAAAGAACAAGGCCAAGGACAAGACAAGAATCGAGGTTGAGAATTTTCGACTCTGTGGCGGATCATGAACATGCCTAATTTACTCAAGAACACCAGTGCACTGAGGTCTTCCCCTGCTCTTATATGGTACTCCGAAAGACGCAATTGTTTGCTTCAGGATCCAAAAGCAGAAAAACTCCGAGAACGCAGCGAAAATCCCTCAAGGAAGAATGATGTTACAGCATCTGGAATGCAAGAAGATTAAGGAAAAGAACCGGAGACTGAATATCTTGCTGCAATGCCCTTCGCGACGCGGCGTGCGGCTGGACAAGTCTGAAATCAGATGCGCCCACATAGTACCTTTCTCTTTCAATTGCAAACATTTGTATTACATCTTTCGATCCGGTATGTATCGAACACTCGTAATGTCTTCTCAAGGAGGTGGGTACTTTACGCCGCGTTCGCGCACTCTTCGTTGGGGTACGCTCTGGAGGGTGGCGCAATCGCATATCCACATCATTTCTCACAGAGTCAGAAAGAGTGAAGTCGCGGGGGACGTATCTGCATTGGAGCACATATTCTCATTTTCTACTTCCCCGGCCAGGAAATTCTAATTCTTCACGATATGCCGCAATCATCGTTTACTGAGCTGATTGACAAGAAACTTGATTCGAGATCTTCGTGTTCGAGACGCCGGCATTCAAACATGACTAGGATTCCAAAGCGCAAGAGCTAGGCCAGCAGTACGCCTGGAGGTGTGCCGCGAGGTCACAGGGCACTTGGGGAGACAACTCCATTCTCTAACTCCCCTTTCTCCGGTTCGATACACCCCAGCCTGTAGTTTCCCTAGGCCGTTCTTTATGGCTATGTCGTCATACGTGATCTGATATGAGACGATAACGCAATTTAAAGGGTTCCGCAGAGGGTATCTCGTGGTAGCCTTGCGTTCTTCTTGAATCAGGTTTCCGATAGTTCTAAATGACCGTTCTCTTACGGTATCTCAGAGACCTGTCAAAATGGAGTCAGTCTATCTTTATCGAATTTAAAGCTCAATATTTCAGGCGCAGATCACGCTGTGACTTAGTCCGTAAGTTATTACTATTATCCTTCTGGCTGCAGGTTAATTAGGGCAACCTGAACGTGCAGCAAATGTTTTCTCGATAGAATGGTCCTTTTGCATTCTTGAGATAGGGTTTGATTTGCTAAATACTCTTTCCATCATCTTCGATGAGTTCGTCGACACTTTCGGCTTTTCTATGTGCCTACTCCAGAGCTGCCGTCCAATGGCAAATAGACGGTCCCAAAGACCTCTTCATGGTTATTCGATCACTAGCGAGGCCGGTACAAATCCTGTATTCTCGCCGATGAGATGGGATTAGGCAAGGCCGTACAGGCCATTCGGGCGGGTAAGCTCGACCAGGACACGGCACCGATAACATTCCATCTAGTTCTCAGAACCAAGACATTCGTCAGACAATGGGCACAGCGGATGGAGATGCATTTCAGAGAGGTGAACCATGATCCCTCCATCAACTTGAAATAAGGCTGACGATTTTACTCAGGGCTATCGGCCATCATACAAAATCCTAGATAACAATGAGGTCATATCACAGCCCGAGATACCCTGAGAGAAGGCCGAATGACAAATACCAGCAGACAGCGTTTTTTCAACGGCAAAAGAGAAATCCTAGTCTAAACAATACCTGTCGTGCCCTGCAGGTACGGGTATAGACGATACGAATTCAGTCAACTCGAAAAGAACGAGAAATTGGCCTTGCTCAACGGTCATCAGAGACAGTTCGAACGCTCACGCGGTGAGAATGACGCTCTCGCCGACCTTGCAGAAAAGGTTAAAGAAAAATGGGAAGCGATACAAGAATACTACATGAAGAACGCCAAAGAAATAATTGTGACTGGCGCCATACGTATACAACGTCAGATATGACCTCTGCTTAAAAAGCATGACAAGATCTAAATATGTGAGAGATGAACGAAAATTCGCAGCTTGTCTTCAAATTCATGATACTCGGGCGAACGACTGTTTGATTTGAGAATCTCCTTTGGACAAAGTCGTGAATTCTGCGGCTGAGACTGGGAAGTTCAAGAACACGATGAGACCCGCAATTTTGGGCCACTGTCTGGATCAATGAATTTGATCATCAGCACG
>JAABUI010002033.1_pt1 | contig 11394 bp, 11 predicted proteins | sample 5559111 | NCBI WGS metagenome assembly JAABUI01 (sample SAMN10711870, study PRJNA513365) | rock metagenome | isolation source: Antarctica rocks | place: Antarctica: Victoria Land, Buttleship Promontory
CCAACCAACTGGTTCAACTATCAGTTGGACCAGTCCAGGTTTCAAACCAACTGGTCCAGGGTTTGGACCACTAGAATGGACTGGTTGGGCCTTCGGACTGAACCGTTTCAACCATCAAAAGCGTTGTGTCAAAGACCCTTTTAGTTTGATTCGAGATAACGGGCCCTGGGGCCGATGATTTCCCAAGCCCAAAGTCGATAAACTAAGAGGATTTCAGTAAGAGCTCAACAATGTTTGCCGTTCAAACTTGCAGTAAGATACTCGACAGTGGTTGTGCAAGCTCTACTCAAGACTCTCATGTTAAGTGATGACCACCGCTAGGCTGATCTACTTGAAATTAAGGCTCACCAGTAAGTAAATGAAATCAGAGGTACTTAGCAATGCTATGACCACAACAAAGACACCATACCCGACATAAGAGAAATAAAACAAAATTACTCCCGGCAACCTTGGAAAGACCAACCTCTAGCTGGTCCAGAAGGTAAAGCAAATGGAGAAAGATAGCGAAAAGAGGCACTAAACGGTGAGACCATATTCGAATACTCTACTAATTTCGGTGGTAAGGCGTCGCGGATGACAGTCAAGAAACCAAAGAAGAAAGCATTGTTCCACCCGGCGGGATATACATGAACACAGCATGTGTCTTTTGCGAAGGATGAGTAGATCACAGTGGGGCATCTCCAAAATCACAATTGAGGTAGGAAAGCCAGTGAGAGGTTTCGTATGCTTCGCGAGTCACAGGCGCGATGGAGCACCCCTGATCTTTCTGAATAAGCACCAAATCCTTCATGCAAGTGTGCTAAAGTGTTCATGGCAGACTAAGTGAGTTGAATTTAGATCAGAATCTCTTGGCATTAGGGAGGTAAAAGGCCACGATAATTACGCCGAATCGCGCCAACCTAATCCCGTGACTTACCCTGGATACGTGACCAATTGAGACGCTTACGCGCTGCTGACAACACGCTAATCAAATCTTGGTGTAGAGTTGGCCAAAACATAGCGTTTTCATTCAATATGACGTATGAATGACAGTCTTTAATCACTATTGCGCTAGCTCCGTCACGTCACCGATTCAGACGCCGTCCGCTTCATACATTTGAGTCGACCTTGGCCTTTTTCCCAACGAAAACATTGCAGCAAAATGGGGAGGTCTAGGTCGAGCGCTACCAAGATGGGACACAGAATCCCGAAAGCATGCGATCGTTGCAGGAAATTGAAGGCCCGAGTAAGCATATGATCTGAAGTACGAAAAGTTGTGGGTACTAATTGTGATTTCAAGTGTACTGGAATAAAGAACTGTAAAAGATGCGAAATGGCTTGTGTAAATTGTGAATCGGATGGTTCGAGCCAGGCTATATCCAGAGATAAGTAGGTAGCGGCCCTTCGATCTCATGGTATCAGTACACGACTAACAAGTTGCAGGTTCATCGAGAAGCAGCGTGATAAGCTACTAGCCGACATCCACAGACTCTACAGGAGTCATACGCAAATCGCTTTTGAGGGTTGGCCTCCAATGAAAGAAATATTGAGACAAATTGGAATCTTGAATAACGATGACATCCACCATGGCGCGGTTCCTCAACTTGGGGCTATGTCCACGGCTTCGAGCTCTAGACAGAGATCGGTGCTAACGAACGTCGTGACAGCAAATGCACAGGTTTCTGCTCTCGGTAAGTCCAGTCTCCTTCAGATTTGGACTCATGCGCTTATATTTCCAGTAGGCTGTGATCCACACGATAGTTCCATGCAGCAAGGCCAGCCTTCAGAAAGATTTTCCGGCATTGCCTTCCCCTCTTTAGGCCATGCTGCTCCATTCCCTCCGTTCCAATACATTCCAGGGATCCAGCATTTATCGCCGTTCCCAATGCGATCGCTGGACGGAAATTCTTGCGAGCAGGGTCTCCATGGAGATATGGTGAACTGGGTCATACCGAGGGACTTTTTGGGCTAGCTGTAGTTCAGTCAAATACACACAAATAATTCTAGAGTTGTTCGCTAAATTAGGAAGCTTTGACGGGTCTCGCTTAGGCTGTTGATTGCAAGGTGACTGACTAGACAGAATAAGTCCACAATTGGAAAGATGTGACGTCTTCGGATAAGGCCACAGTGGTCAGCATTCGCCGTTTAAGATGGCGCCTTTAATGGCCAAGCCGGCTGACAAACGCCCCCTCATCAGTCAGCGCTGCGGACAACGGTAGAAATCCTCGGTAATTTCATAAACATTCGGTACATAATTCATCAACAGCCAGCATCCAAGCTGCCTCTTTTGATCTTGGGGATGTTTGACAAAATGTCTTGGACACTTCCAATCAAGGCTTGGCTAGATAATCTACCAAACGACGCCATCAAAGCTTCGCGGGACAGCGAGACCTCTTCTTCCACGACGTTCACCGATCTTGACGGATCTCCAGAGTCAAATCTTACACATCCTGAGTGCTCAATGAAATCCGGGGATGTGGGCCAAGAGTGTGGCCTCTGCAAGCTACAAGAAGACGAGTCGAGACGGCTACGTTTGAAGAACGAGAACCTCACTTCGGAAATAGTGGAAGCGAACCAGAAAATCATGGAAGCAAACCAGAAGATCAACGACCTTTTGGTTGCTCTCATCCTCCGAGACAGACAGCCCGAATACCCAAGGAATCCTGCTACCAGGTCCGAAGAAGTATCAACGAGTAAGGAGGAAGAACGAGGGTCAGACGAGTCGTGCAGCAGTGACGGTGGCCACGGGGCTTCCGCCGGTGGTGAAGGCCAACAGCGAATCTTGAGGTTGACTTGACAGCACGGCTGGAAAATTCCGAACGCCTTTCAATAGGAATGTCAATTCATTGATCTTCGATATCTCGTGGCTGTTTAAATAGCAGGTGTTCTAACACATTTCCAAGACTGCTGATGAGATCAGTAAAGTCGTTCTCCTCTTCCTTGTCCTCGATGTTGTTCTCGATTGTCCTTCGGAGTATTTCTTCGTGCTTCTTCCCGGCAATCTTCAACTGATCCACCCCACCGGCAATCTTGCCGACTGCTTTATCATCAGTCTCTCGTTTGCAAGTCTCCTGTAGGTCCATGTCACAGCCCATAGTCTCTTACGTGCGCGATGAGTTTATATAGCTTGCGATATCTAAGGCTTATGACTCTCGAAGTGGAACTCAAGGGAAACGTCAGAGATTATGCCTGATGATTGAATTTGCATATCATTATGCGGGCGACTTTGAACTATCGGACACCTGACCATATCATCACCGCGAAAGGGATCTTATGCCATGGAATTGGGAATAGAGCAGTGCATCGTAAGCAATCAAATAATGCTAAGGTCCCCATCATCCTGAAGTTGTCACCTGCGCTACCTTTCCAGAGCATGGAAACGACGTGTCCAATGTTCATCCCTGATGTTTGCCTTCCAATTGACATTACTGACACTCGCCAGCCGAGTTCCACGACATCCGCCGTATCTTGAATCACATTGCCATTGAGGACTGTTCTGTCCGTTGACTAGGGAAGCATGCTGTGCATTTTGTCTCCCTGTAGAAAAGTAAGCATAGTGTCAACGCTAGCAAGACATAGATAGACCGCACTACCTTCTTTGACCTGAGTGACCTTGTGGTAGCAAGTATCCGTCGAGATTTTCGTGGGTGGCCGGAAGATTTGCTGGGTTGTTTTTGCGTGCCAGCAACGAGTGCTTGCGATGGCTGATCGTGAGAAGGCTCAACATTGACGATACTCCGGCGCTCTTGATTCTCTTGGTTCCGAGCGAACTCCTCCCGTAGGTCTAAGATAGCCTTCACGAGGGTCTCTTGTTGACTCTCTTTGCACCGAGCGACTTCCTCCCATAAGTTTGAGATGACCTTGACGAGGGTCTCATCGAACTCCTCCCGTACGTTTGAAATAGCCTTCACGAGGGTCTCTTGTTGGCTCTCTTTGCACCGAGCGACTTCCTCCCATAAGTTTGAGATGTCCTTGACGAAGGTCTCATCTTGACTCTCTTTGCACCCAGCGAACTCCTCCCGTACGTTTGAGATGACCTTGACGAGGGTCTCATCGAACTCCTCCCGTACGTTTGAAATAGCCTTCACGACGGTCTCTTGTTGACCCTCTTGATTCCGAATGAGCTCCTTGAGAAAGGTCTCTTCGGCAATGTGGAATTGCTTTGTCAGCTTGGCTATGTCGTCGCTGGATTGAAAAGTTGATACAGCAATCCGAGCAGCCATCTGGTTTAGCTCCCTTTCTTGATGTTTGACATTTAAGCCGAGGCCAAGGAGAATATGCCTGATAGTGTGCTTGGCCATACTTGGTCGTGAATTGAACGAAGTGGGAGCTGGCTTCCAAAAGCTGTCCGTCAATATAGGCCGATCGATGAGAAACGCCCGTGGCCCGAGGGGTGCTGACTGCGGGGACCCCGTGTCATCATCTATACTCCGAGGGGCTTCGCGTCCCTCTCGCCTCAAAATGGCGCTATCGGGTATCAGCGTCAATCAGACTACCGGCGGTCATCAATCGAGCGTGAGGCGGGCATGATGTTTCACCGACCCAATTGTGCGTTCTTAGCTGCAGCAATTCCACCAAGCAGTCAAAATAAACTTTTCTCATCCCGGCGCGTAGAATGCTGACTGCCCTGCTGGACCCCGCGTCAGTTGGCAGCGATACGGTGAGGACGCCCATTGGCTCAGCGATATTCCCGCTGCTCGTATCCGTGCCACGCACACACTCCAGCCGTCCACGGGACTGAGGGGCTGCTGCAGTGGGCGTGTGGCACGGATACGAGCAGCATGAACAGCATTGATTGGTGTCAATCGTACCGCCCGTGCGCGACTGCTTGCCCTAGTTGGAATAAATGGTGACTACCCAGCACAATCTGTTGATCGGCGTAAGGCTAGGCACGCCTAGAACGACATATGGGTACTAGTCTAAACGAACTAGGAAAGCAGTCACCTGGGCGGCACGATGCATAGTATGTTCCATCACGCCTTTGACTTTTCGGTCAGCACTCGCATGAATTATTGATGAGTGGCGTAGAGCCCTTGCTGACCATTCGGCTTGTAAGTCGAGGCTGAGTTCCCTGCGATAACCTTTTGTCAATATTGTCAGCGATCTGTTACGTTTGGTAATGACCCTTGCACAGTATATGAAGGAGCTAGACCAGATGGGGACCCGGCAATCCATTATCTTCCCCGGAGATTTGCGCAAGTGGCCACAATCACCTGTGATAATCGGCGATGGCGCAAGAAGGAAAGGAGATTGACCGTGTGCCCCTAGAGTTAGCTTTAGAGCACTTTGGTAGCCATGATATCCTAGCAAAAGACGCTTTCGGTAAGGATGCTCAGTACGCTTCGAGTCATGATTTGCTGAGTTCCAGCAGAAAATTTCCTTGAGGATACTGCTCTAGTCTCTAGTACGAATCCACCGAACGCAGTAGCACCACAGTCAAGCCAGAACTCGGGGCCGGTAGTGTCGAATGACTCCGTTCAAAATGACTTTGGCGAATGTTTTACTCCTACGAGTTTGCAACTACACGAGATGCAGCCAGCTCTAGACTGGGCCAATCCGGAGGACTTTGAGTTCGATTTTTCGGATAATTGGGATGGCGACCTAGGATCCTCCAATTTTCCTAGTCAAAATGAGCAGACCAAGCGGGACCTTCCCCCGGATCTGAAATACCTCAACATGTTGCATGAACAGGCCTCAGATTGCGAGAAGCTTGAAATCGCCAAGCAGCGTGAACAGCTCAAGCTAGACACTATCAAAAGCAATGGTCGAGTTGAGTTACTGAAAATCGAACTAGAAAGAACGAGACTGAGGCACGCGTCAGAAAAGCCAATCTGACAGCATTCTCGCCTCATTGAGAGAAGCTACTGAAATTCTCTGGCCGAATGCAAAAATGTTAGTTCTCTTTGTCATGGAGGCATGGCCGTGACCGCGAGACCCATACTTCGCTCTACGGTTATGCCATCACACCATAGTTCTCACAATAATATCAATCATTTTCAAACCAGAAGTCTAAAGGTCTTCTCGGCAATCGTGATTATTTCTGGCAAATGTGCTCTATCTCGATAGCGTTATCAGGGTGACTTCAAGTCAAAATTTGAATTGCTTGATGGAATAGAATTGAGATTACTCTGGATGGAGAACACACCACACGGTATCCCCGTATTTACCGCGAAATTTGGCCCTGATCATGTTCTGTTAATCTACATCTCCAAGTCTGTGCTGTTTGCAATTACTGTCAGCTTCAATCATTGAAGATGACTTTGAGACTCCATAAGAAGATGCATAAGTGGAAGACCTCCGGGCTCCAGAATGAACGGAAATTAAGCCTTAATAGCATACTTGGTCAATAGTACTTTCTGCACTACAAGTCCGGACTTCTCAATGGCATCTCATCGAGATACAACGTTTAGATATTCTCACAGCTCGATGCCTCGTACCAATTGCTCTGTCCTTTATCGCCTACGTCAAGCAGAGCTCGAAATATCAGAGCTCAGAGATTGTATTAATAAGCAAAGGAATAAGTATGAAGTCACATCTAAATGGCGGATGGGCAAACAGGGAGCAAGATTACCAACGCAGAGAAAGCCTGAAGGCTCAGTTGACAATATTCAACGCGACATCTCTGACTTGTCTGTAAGGATGCGACAACTAGAAGTCTCGTTCTCCAAATTGGTCTCCCAATCTCAAAGCTCCCTGTCTAGAACAGAAAATGGATCAACAAAGCCACAAAAACATGTTCGATGGGTAGACCAACTTGAGAGAAGCTCTCACGACAGGAAGAGCACCAAACGGTAATAGCCATACCATCTCATATCACGGAGTACTTTCTTATGGACTAAGATGGGTACTGGAGGCTAGCTGGCTTAGTCACAAAGACACAGCGCACGTTGAAATGTAGCATAGTTCTTCTCAAGCACTCAAATCCAACATACATACTCATTCACATTCCAAACTTTATTGAAATACCAGACCAAAAAGCTAAACCCTCAATGATTCAGGAGACAATCGGCTTTTCTTGATCCGCAGCGGAGGAGGAACCAGTAGTGGCGAATCAAAGAGCTCTCTGGAGCCATGCTGATGGTAGTTATTGGCAGGTGGCCTGATCAAACGGCAAGCATGGATACGACGCCCTTTGCAAAGCCGCTCGTGACGCTGAGCCCACACCGTCCATACAGCGAGGACGGCTGCAATGAAGATACCAAAACCGCAGAGAGTCCCGAACAGTACGATCGAAGGGCGATCCATCGGTACTTCTGTCGTCACCTGATTGAACTTCGCTTCGATCGACCAGCGACCATCCAGCGCCCAAATCTCTGCAAGCTGTTGGATTGTGCTAACGATAGTATTGCAGCAATTAGATTTTGAGACTGATCCCGAGGTAAGGACTGGGCGTAAGAAATAGACTCGGTAAAAAAGATGAATCGATATTAGTACCGCTGAATGCTAAGCCACCGCGACATCATCTGTGGACAGGACCTTCGATCTAGCTTAGCGGGGCTTACTTCGACCTATAGATAAGGTGAGGTTCGCTTTGATGTGCTTTAGTCATCTCCAGAAGCCGAATAATCCTCTGGTGACCTGATCGTCTGGCATAGTCATAAGCCGTCCATCTCGGCCAAGCATCGGTCATCTCAAGTAACGTTGGTCGGAAAGCTGCTTGTACCATGCGGAGGATCAATATGACCATAGAAATATCGCCATTCTTCACTGCGCAGGTCAATGGCGACCACTGTGACGTAGTGACGGACTCGAGCAGACGAGGCTGGTGCTCGAGCATCATACTAGTAATCCGCAATTGTTTTCGCGATATGGCCAGCTCCAAGCTCCGACCACGACTGGCCCCCAGCTGCATTAGCGTTCGAACATTTTTCCAGTGGCCGCAAATGACAGCGCCCTCGATAGCTGGAATGTGCCCTGAGTCTCTGAGATCGACTTTTGCTCCAGCACGGACGAGTGTGACTATCATTGCAGCGTTGTCATCCCTTCGGCAGGCTGCAATGTCCAGAGCACTACCAAAGACAGACCTCTCACGTGTAAAATCCGCGTTTCTCGCGATCAGTAACTCAACCATGTCCAGCTTGTCCAGGAAGACTGCACTTTGAAGTGTGCTTCCATATTCACCTTTTGATACGTTGGGATCGGCCCCAGCATCAAGTAGGATCTTCACCACCTCCCTATGACCTCCTTCCACAGCCACGTGTAGCGGGTTGCCTCGAGCGTGATCGAGCTGAACGCCGTTTTTTATGATCCACGCTACTGTCTCCCAGCATCCGATGCCAGCTGCTACGTGAATAGAGGATAGAAAGTAGCGTCCAGGACACTCTAAGCTCTGATGGCGGGCCAAAATCTCTAGCGCATTGATGTCGCCTCGGAATGTCGCTACATGGATCTCATTACCCAGGAGGTGTAGCAGGGCCATATGATTCAAATGTCCTACGAAGATTAGCAAAGCCCTCTTCGAGTCAATCGGTTCAATTCCGAGGCAGTACTAACGGCTCACAAGTCGAGTAGATGATAGGCCAGACCAACACCTATTGCTTGCGTATATGAAACCGACGACAAGATCTATTATCTCGTTGGGAAGTTTGCATAGTCCCATTATCCCAATTGTTGATTTGCAAGGTGGTAGTCGAAACTGAGTTGTAGAGACATAGCCTTGGAAAAGGAATTATCGCTGAAAGGGAGAACATCCGCTCCGTGCACACGCATAATTCCCTCATCTAGTCAAGGGCTTGATAATTCTCTTGTCTCCCACCGGGGGTGACCATATTGTCAACTTGTCATCCATTTCATGCATCATAGCCCACACGCTAGTATGCTCTAGGGCAAATAGTGGCGTGTCACGATGTAATCACTACCTTCTAATCGCTTTGCGAGATACAAGACCCTGCTCGTAACTCAATCGTTTCACCTTCCAACCAACGCCCCTTCAATTATGGCAGACAATCCTGTCGGTTCCCGAGTGAAAGGGCTCAGCCTCGGGTTAGGTGCCATTGACACTGTCGCTGTATCTTTAAGACTCCTGGCGCGATCGCAAAGCAAGGCATCATTTGGCGCTGACGACTTCGCCATTGTCTTCAGCCTGATTCCCCTGTATTGCATGATAGCTATTGGATATCTTGGTACGCGAGCAATTGCAAGTGTTGCCAGCCTATTGATCAAGTATAGCTGTGGACCGCGGAGGAATGGGCTTGTCTGTTGCTGCTCTAAGAGAGGAGCAAATCTCAACTTTCTTGAAGGTACCGAGATCGATTTCTAGCAGCTAGCATGGGCTCACGACATTGCGCATAGGTCATGATGGCCGGCATGGTTGTCTACTCTTTCACTATTACTACTGCGAAAGTCTCGGTACTCCTGCTGTATCGACGAATCTTCGCTACCCAGGCTTTCAGGAGAAGGACCACTGTGATCATGATTTTATGCATCACCTGGTCCATCGTCGCTATCTTTACCGAAATCTTCCAATGTCGTCCTTTTAGTGCAGCTTTCAATCTTGAACATATCCTCACAGATTCATGTATAGATCTCCAAGCATACTATTGGGGGATTGCCATTTCGAATCTTCTGATGGATTTCGTGCTCCTGATTTTGCCCCTACACATGGTCTGGAACCTCAAGCTTCCCGCTCGTCAGAAAATGCTGCTCTCAGGTGTCTTTCTCTGTGGTATCATGTAAGTGTAAGCTTCAGGATCCGTTTACATCTCTTACATTGCTAGTGTCAACATTGCCGCCCTCATGCGGATTGTAGCAATCGGGAAGCTTCGCAATGAGGACATTACACGTGAGTCTATTACTCGACACATGACATTTGCTCATTTATTCTAGACTCGATGGTAGCAGAGTACGAGTGGAGTCAAATAGAACCAGCAACGGCAGTCTTCTGCGCGGCTATTGTGACATATCGACCACTTTATGCTGCGTGTAGCCAGAAGTTGTCACAGTCTCTGTCATATGTCAACAATTCTGATCAAACACTGTCAGGGCATCGAAGTTGGACGGATATGAACAGATCAGCGAAGATGCCATCGACTTATCATGAGCTCCTGGCCCCGTCAATGATCCCGCAAAACCCCCGCAGAGATGTGGAGAATCTGTATCCAGCTTATAAGTCAAATGCGAGACTTGCTAGATCCTGAGACTTAGGTACTAGCCCGTAGTGGCAAGGAGGAAGGATCGTTGGTCTTTCAAGGTAGTAGAAGCATCCTTCCAAGCAAGTAATAGCTCTCTAGTAGTAGATTATTAGCTGGGTTCAAACAAGGAAAAACGACACATCCAAGTTCTCCTGCTGAGTCCTGCCCTCGTGCATCCATATGTCTATCATGTGTATAGATCAAGTCGTGATCAGTTATATGGAGCGATGACACAGCTATGAAGAATCATCGGGATTACAGAGAGCTAATGCATTTGTAATCCTCAAAACCCAGATAACTAGCCCTGGAATCGAATGGACATCTGAGAGGCATTCGAAACTCGAAATGAATCCTGTCCTTTATAGTCAAGTCTACGAAATATGGCGCCCCGAGAAATCTTGGGATTGCGTTCGGATTTACCTTGAAAGTCTCAATTTTCCAGAGGCGTTAAGCCGTTCTCACTACTTCGATGCCTTCTTCCGCAACGAAAGGCTCAATGACCTTTTATTACGTCTCGAGCTATTTAAAGGGGTATGGCGGGCTTTGTTACCAAGCTCGCTTGATACCTTAAGCGATCTACTGCATTTTGTCCCGAATGAGTTGATACGAGCGCTTGAACGAGTTGTCAGCTTCTGGGAACGCTTAGCAGATCTTTGCGATGAAAGGAGTCACATTTTGGAAGATACAGATTCAGCGGATCGAATTGAAGGGCTGTGGCCAGCTCAATCACTTTCAGACGACGAGGAGCTGAAACATGTAATAAATGCAGAACTTTTCCAGGCAGTCAAAAGTGATAAGATCAAGAAAAATATCCAAAAGGAAATCAGAGAATTGGATCATCGAGTGCCATCTCTGGGGTTGGTGATCCGTGAGTCGGGAACACTTCAAGAGATGGTGAAGAATTTGCTTGAAGCTTTCGAGAGGGACGTCGAAACTAGTATGGGCATCCTTACAATCCTTAATGAAGCGCATCCCGGCCAGATCACTGAGTTACAGTATTGCGGTTGTTTTCTAGCAGCTGCTCGAATGTGCAGCCACAAGAAGATTCAGACGTTAAGAAAGGATTTGGAAGACATTTTTACAGCTACTGCAAGCTCTCAGACAGAAAGAAACGCTATGGAAGGGATATGTAAAAAACTAACATTTAGAAGAGATGTTTCAACAGAGATTTGGCAAGGTACCCTCCAACAGAACATCGAAAACTGTCTCCATGTTGACGTATTCCAAGCTTCAGATAGTCACAATAAGGAGACTGCCGATTACCTACCAATAGTCTTCTTGCTGA
>JAABUI010002035.1_pt1 | contig 11385 bp, 8 predicted proteins | sample 5559111 | NCBI WGS metagenome assembly JAABUI01 (sample SAMN10711870, study PRJNA513365) | rock metagenome | isolation source: Antarctica rocks | place: Antarctica: Victoria Land, Buttleship Promontory
TAGTTGCGAGGAGCACAGGACCAGCCATGCAAGATGGTGGAGCGAGCATGATTCTTGACCTCACATTTTGACTGAAACGCGCACCAGCCATCGAAAGAGAGTCTTTCGAAAATGGGGTGTTGAACAATGCCTGTCGTAAAGTAAATCTTGAGATTTCCGGATTTAGACTCGCGCTAGGGTTCGGTCAACACCCGCCAATCGTTTCCAATTCCCTCCGACAAAAGGAGACAAAGGGGGCAATCTATTTCTTCTCATGCAAACTTGAGGGCAATTTATTCGACTATTTGCTAGCCATACTGCTGCTAATACTGTATGGTATTTGCGATGTTACATGTTGGCTGAGACGCCTACTGCTCAAAGTAGGTCTCTATAATGCTTCTCGTCCCACGTCTAATCAGATACTAGCCATGAATCCTCAGCATCGCTCAAAGACCTTATAGAGTCCCTTGAGATTGGCAACTTCTGTAACACCCTTCAGCAAACCCTTCGTAGCGACCAGTCTAGCTTTGAATGCTGGGAAAAGGACATGCTCAATCAGTCGCGTCATTTCCTCTCTCCTTGCTTCGATCTCTTCCTGGGAGCTGTCCAGATTGTCGTTCTCTGTCTGGCCAGGCGCGGAAGGAGGTAATTGTTCTGGCGTGTAGAAGCTCGCCAATTCCCTCAAGAAGGAATGGAAGCAGTTCTCCTCATTCATCCAGTCAACGCAAGGGCCAAGTCGCATCAGGAATCTTGGTAGTTTCGTCAGACTGGGGCAGTAGCCCTTCATAAGTAGGGGAATACTAATCAGTCTACCGCCTTCGTCGACGTCGAAGTTGAAATATTCGACCAGCATCGCCCGTCGATCAATGAGTTGGTTCGTGACCAACTCGGGTACATCATCCCACGGCACGTTCGCATCTTCTGGCTTTCCCAATGCTTTCTCGTACCTTACGCCTGTCTTCACCAGGGAACTTACCTCTAGCGGTGGGTCAAACCTGATAGCTCCAAAATTGCCGAAGTCTGTGAGCCCCACTTGGTAGAAGTACTCGTTGCAAATCATGCCATAATCGACGAGGTAGAGCTTCACACCACCCTGGATAGCAACAAGGCGGCGGCTTGGATCAACAAGACCAACGTAGGTATGGGAGGCGAAAACTTCAGTCAGACCTTGGTGCATCAAGTCGCGAACGGAGGCTCGAAGGCGCTTGACGGTGAGGAGGCAGCAAGTCGTTGGAGTCTTAGTAGAGCTTTGATAAGTGATTGCTGGAGGCGCAGGAGTTGAAGGGCTATTGGTCATCGGTGGGAGCATAGATGTTATCTTACGGAGCTGTGGATCTGTGCGGACAAGATTGTTCTCAGCGGGTCTTGCAGGCGTGTAGGGAGAAGCCTTCTGCGCGGCGATCTTCGAACCCTTTGAGACGGGGGTCTTGCCGCTAGGCAGAAGGGACTGAGTAGTGAATGTCCGGCTGGTGTCTACTTGGGACAGCTGAGTCGTGATCTTTGCACAGATGCTCTCAATGATTTCATCCTCATTGAGGAAATTGACCTCGCGCTTGGTCGGATGTACGTTCACGTCGACTCGCTGAGGATCGATATCCAACCTGAGGTAGATGAATGGATGGCCGCTCTTAGGAAGAAAAGCAGAGTATGTCTGCTCAACAGCTTTCTTGATGGCCGAAGATTCTACTGAGCGGTGATTGATGAACAGGAGTATCATGGTTTTCTTCACACTGTAGTTGGCATTGCTCGTCAATCCAGAAGCTTTGAAGCCCCATTTTGGATCGCTAGCTTCGAAACTAATTAGTTCATTGGCCACAGCCGATCCATGAATTTGACGAATAGTGTCAACTGTGCTCGCGTTCGAGGGTGTCGAGATGCTGTTTGCGGATTCACCCTGCTTCTTACAGGAAAAAGCGACTCCAGTACAATGAACGGCGTATCGACCTACAACGTCGAGGATCTTGGCATATTCTTCGCTGGGTGATCTAAATGCCTTTTGGCGAGAAAGGACATTGAAAAAGAGATCTTCTACCTTTCACAGGGATCAGTCCAATAACTAAGGCTTCAGCTGTAAGACGTACTTTAATTTGAGTACCACCACGACCAGCGCAGGCTTTGGGCTCTGCGCTTTGACCAGGCTTGGGTGGTGCAAGCTTTCCATCCGCGTAATGGGCCCGCCAAGCACAGCTCGAGTCTGAAGTTTTCGTGGTGATAGTCAGATGAGCTATATGACTGATGCTAGCTAACGCCTCGCCCCTGAAACCATACGTTCCAATCGAGGTCAAGTCCTCGAAAGTCTTGAGCTTTGACGTAGTGAATCTCTCACAAAGAATCGGCAAGTCAACCTTCTGAAGAACCTGTCAGAAAAGGACGAGTGAAGTTGTCGAGTACTTCGTGGCGAAAGGACTGACATCAATGCCATGGCCATTATCCGTAATCTGCAGTAGCTTCAATCCTCCATCTTTCACGACGATTTCCAAAGATGTAGAACCGGCATCGACAGCGTTCTCAATCAGTTCCTTCAGAGCGTGGACAGGTGCAACAATGATCTCGCCAGCAGCAATTTTGTTCACCACATCTTGGTCCAGTGCCTGGACACGGCCATCAGCTCCTTAATTTTAGTTTCTTCTCCTTTTCTCTACCTTGATCCTTTTTGGAGCTTGATCGCTTCGTTGGACCTCATCCCCTTTTCTTTTGGTTCCTCGAGGAGGAGCTTCATCTAATTCCATGGCCCCAGGCATACCTTACCTCTCGACCTTCATTCGAGGGGAGCCCAGCAGCAAATTTCTACAAGGTGAAAAAAATTCCAATTGGTTCTACCATCTTTTCACCATGACTCATGGAACAATGGCACCATGTCTTGACTCGTTTCAGTGAACAGATCAAGAACCCAACAATAAGGCGTACTGATCCACCAGCTAAGATGTCTCATGTCTAGAACGCAAGGAAGATCGGCCCGCGCTTATTCTATACAAAGTGCCAAGAGCCAAGGAACGGCTCGAGATGGCTTGCCGTGGCGCCAGCTGTCGAACTAGCCCGTTATCTGAGTCTGGGCAGCCTCCCGGCTTTTTTTGGCGAGAGCTGCCAGATCGTCGACTACTCGTACTCTATCGATGAAACTATACACTCGTTCAATGTTGACGTCCTTCCGGTAGTTGATGATGAGCTCGTGGCCCCCTGCGAGCTTTGGATAGCGAGCCAGCAGATGTCTTGGCTGGGGCGCCTTCTCGCAGGAGACGAAGAACTGGGGAAGAAGGATGATGACCACCGCCCATTGAACGGTACCGCATCCTCGTCATGGTCTCCCCGGCAGCCTGCTTCATCATGGAGAAGAAGGCGCATCTTCTACGGTGTATGCGCCCTCCTCCTGCTTTACATCTTTGTACAGAATATCCCTACAGATCTGGGTCCTGCTACAAGGTATGCCCCAAGTGCACTAGACAATCGAGGAGGAAAGCTCCCTTCGGACCCCAAGGCTCCGCCTAGCAAGAAACCAAAAAGACCTGCGATACCGTCTGAAGCAGAAGAGCATTATCATGACGGGCCAATCAAATTTTACAAGCTTGCTGCGTCTCTCCATGGCGTTGCGCGCCTAGACGGGCAACATGCCCTGAACAAGAATGTCTTGTTTGCGGCTTCGAATTTGAAGAGTGCTTCCGAAATCATACCGTTGGCTTGCGAGATGGCTCGGTGGAAGAGAAATAATGTCCACTTTGCAATAATGGGGCGAGACGAGATGGACATGGCGGAGATCAAGACACTTAATGGAGCAGCGGAGGAGGACTGCGATGTCCATTGGCATGGTAAGAATGGTTCTGATTTCTAATAGAGAACGAACTGAGACAAAATCATAGACGCTCGCCCAGACTACTCTCGCTGGAGCTCAGACTTTCGTATGGAAGTCAGTGTAACCGCAAGTATGGAGCATATCCATTCTTTCATGCATCCACAAGTCATCCTCATCGACGATTCTGCCAGGGAAGATGAGTTTTTCGTAACGGCACTGAGAAGCAAAGCGATGGAAATTGCAAAGGGGATAATCGAACTACCATCAGATGCCATTGAAAAGATGATGTGGTTGACCCGTCTAGACAGCGGCTCTCTTGCAGGTATGCTATCTTTCCGCCTAAAATTTTAGCCTGGTATCACTGACTGAATAATCAGCGTGGACGGCGACATATGTGGACATAATGATTCAAGCGCCATCCGGGTCATCAGCCTCCTTAGTTCGGCTCTTGAAGTCCATCGAGAATGCTGACTACTTTGGGATTCGACGGCCACATCTGACAATTGAACTTCCAGCGGAGGTTGATCCACCTACATGGGGATTTTTGCAGGATTTCGTTTGGCCCCCCTTGGATTGGTCCGGAGCTCCATATGCTTCGCAGGTCTCACTTAGGCACCGCATACCGCGGCGAACCTCGACGGAGCATGAAGCCTCAGCTCGACTCGTGGAGTCTTTCTATACAGTAAGACCTGGGAACTCCCATGTTCTATTACTTTCGCCCCAAGTGGAACTCTCACCACTGTACTATCATTATGTCATTTATAACTTGCTCGAGTATAAGCACTCTGCTTACGGCGCTGCCGCCACTGAATTCCCCAACCTCATGGGCTTCAGTCTTGAGCTACCCTCCTTCCATCTCAACGACACCGAGCCATTGAAACCTCCGTTGATGGAGAGGACTCCTCTCAAAGGTAAAGAGAAGGAGCTCCCAGGGGAGCGCACGCCTTTCCTTTGGCAAGCGCCTAACGCTAACGCAGCCCTCTATTTCGGCGACAAATGGATAGAATTTCATTCTTTCCTCTCCGCTCGCTTGACCAAACCACCTTCGGGTCGCCGAAAAGTCTTTAGCGAAAAACATCCTTCTTGGCTCGAGTCTCTCCTCGAGCTGATCCGTGCACGCGGCTATTCCATGCTCTACCCCAACTTCCCCAGCGATGGCGACGCTATCGCTACCGTACATGACGAACTTTATCAAATTCCCGAGGAGTATTCCAAAACCCCAAGCACGCCCTCGACTCCAATACCCGACCTCAACTCCGACGAGCCACTCACAGCCGATAATTCAAAAGGGCCTCATTCGTCCCCACCAAATAAGGAGCACCGGCTTCTAGAATCTAGTCTTCTCTCCCTCCTTCCCAAAGAAGGCGACCTTCCATCCGTAATCGAGCTCCCCCTTCTCTCCTATAACGGTATACGTATCAGCCAGAAACTCTCCCACGAAGCCGCAATGTCATTCTCAGACACTTATCGCCAAGAGATTGGAACCTGCAAAACGGATGCGGAGTCCGTGCAAAGAGCCATCAACAGCGCACTCGATCTCTTCTGCCATCTAGACAACATCTATGATCCCCTCAAGCCGCCTCCCCCTTCCCCTCCCCCGCCCCAACTCGACATTAACCAAGCAATCACAGAGCCACATGACGAGGACATAATACCAGTCAAGCACCATGCGGACGCCAAACAAGAATCTTCAGCGCATCTAGCTCGGCAAGGCGGGCAAGCGCCACCAGTGGACCCAATACCAGTACCGGTAATGAAACCAAACCCACCTCAGCAGCATCAGCCTCAGCAGGACGACAGTACAAACGCGCAGACCGAATTCCAATCACAAATCCAAAGACAGGCTAAGCAGGCCGGTGCTCAGGCTGCTCCCGCCCCTCCTCACCCAGACGTAAAGGAGGCACCCAAACCACAGGTACCAGCACCGGCACCAGTACCACCAGCACCGCAAGCCCCGCAAGCACCACCCCCCGCCCCCGCCTCACCACCCCAAAACCCACCAGTCCAACCCGCACCGCCAGCTCAAGCACCAGTCCAAAACCACGAGAGCTTCACAAAACAGCCTCCACCGAAAGCAGTCGAAGATCCAGCGGCCGAAGCGGCACCGGAGAAGGGCGCGGGTTGGTGAGAATAATGTTTTAGAATTTTCCTTTTGATGAGAGCTCTCCCCCAACAAAAGGGGGAAACTGGGCAGGGTTTTTTAAATTACAGTAATAGATGGCTGTGTAGAGTTGGCGTTTTAGCGTGGAGATGTAGGCTGGATGACTGTGGCGTTTCAGTGTAGATACCTAGGTGTTAATGATATGTAATCTCTCGCAGATCTTACGGTGCGAACTTTGATGATGTGATGTGCGGCCAATATACACTCTGTGGTCGGGGAGGTGGTCGTCTTTATAATTAGCAGGTTAAGTCTGGTCAACTTACGTAATTGTTGCAAAACGGACTTTTTCTCAATTTTCTAAATCCTCTGCTGAATGGATCTCTATAATGCTGAAATGGCGACCGATTATTGTTCAAGGTCGCATATGTGTTGATATGCTTGAGAGTAATATCGTCAATGGCGTGGCTGGACTGGAAGCTCTCAAACATGGCTCTTTTAATTCCTTTTCCAATATAGATACAACGGTAAAAGAGGCGAGATAGGCGAGATCCCAAAAATTGGCAAATATGAAAATCAAGTTTCATCGAACTATCTCCATAATAAGATGTATAATAGTTTTGATCAAGAAGTCCATCATTGATCTTCGAATTCATACTTCATTTCATGATCAGCTATCAGGCATTCGTAGATGCGCGCTTAATACACAATAATGCCGCTCTTCATACGAAGCAAACGCTCTCAGAGGTATCATCGTTTTCAACGATGCCAGCAGCGCTCATCAAGAGACAGATACATATATCTATCCAGCGAAATGCCGACGCAATGCTCGTCGCCTGGATATACATGCTTGCTGTCATATCTCATAACGAACGTGTAAGCGTACATCCGGTATGCTAATGTACAACCCATTCGTCCCAGATCAATAGAATTCGACTCAAAAGGTATCAGAAGGCCTCAAGGGTGGCAATGCCTGTTGCTGTAGATATGCTTCCGGCACCTTTGGTACCCGCGGGCTGTTAGGTGCTTGGCTTTTACTTCGACTCTGAGCCCTCAGCAGACCGCGTTGGCGATAGTCCTTTCCTTCCAAACCAGGCGCCATCTTCCTGATGCTAGACTGCGCACCACGCAACGAGGTGCTGCCGAGCAATTTAGCGCCCGCGCCGGTATAACCTGTCGAGCGCTCATCTTCCGAAAACGTTTCATCGGCTTCCTCATCCGACGGGAGATGGCTACCACTGATGGCTGTTCGAGCGAGGTTGTTTGCTGGAGAGGTTACGGAGCGGGAGTGGAGAGTTGGGCGGACCGGTTGAGCTGTGGAGGTTGAGGGCGGATTTGGGGGTCGGTTGAAGGCGGCGGAAGTCATGCTGTTGCCCGATGTGGCCCGAAGATCGTGGTAGCGGTCGTGATAGCTGGTATCATTTTGAAGTGACGAGACAGAGGGAGTACGGTTGAGGGATTGATGTAAGATAGGGGCGGTCTGCTGGTCGTAGATGTCGGCACGGTTGTCTACATCCTGATTATAAGGCGTAATGGTTACGTTCGAGTAGCGATTCGTGTCGTCGTCGGCATCCAGAGAGTCATCGAAGAAATCGTCGAGACTGTTGAGTTTGGTGACGAGATCGTTCATCCCGCCTTCCATGGTCCCGATTCCACTGTCTGCAAGACTATGTTCCGACGTGAGCGTACCAGAATTCTGCTCAGGAAAGTAGGAACCTTGGTGGTCTTGGTCTGCATGGAACTTGATCTCTGGAGTTGGTATGGACTCGGCCTTTAACGAGTCCGGCTGACTGCAAGCCACATACACTGCTTGCATATTTAATCGGCAGTTGTTTGTATGTACCGCAGGCATGGGTATCGACCATCCCGTCTCTTCGGGGATGCCGTAAAGACTTTGAGTCTTATCGTACGCTTGACGTGCACTGCGCGGGCCAGGCCCAACGAAACTCATCCTCATGTGCTGTCTGCTCATCGGTGTGTCTGACATGGTCATTACGTGGTCCATGACTTCCAAAGCTTGGTCACAATACTGAGTATGCAAAAGCCGTAGTAGAGGCGAGATAAGGTCTGGCCCGTGGCTCGCGATCTCAGTTCGCCGTGTATCAACATCTTGGATTATCGCAAGAAGAATCTCAAGTGTTTTGAGCTTGTACCAATGCAGCGGGTTGGTGAGAAGACCGATGAGGAAGATTAGTGTCTTGAACTCCCACGTCGGGAAAAAGGTTCGTCGCAGAGCAGTGAGCACTTGGCTAAGGAATTCCTCGCTCGATGTGTATTGGCGCTTGGCGAAAGTATTGAGGACCACTGACATCTGCAAGTTCTCTTGATTTTCTGCAACAGACGCAAGTATCTGTGCAGATCGAACGCAGTCAATTCTCCTGGCCGTATCCTCGAACGATTGCAGTAAAAGCGGCAAATTTGCCAAAGTTCCAAAAAGAAGTCGAGTTCGCGTGCCAACCAGGTCATTGTCAGGCAAGGACACGATCTGATTCATGATTTTGAGCGACTTGTCCATTGAAGCGTCGGATTTAAGGCCTTTGTAGACGAGAGGCGCAATACCTTCAAATGGGCCACACCACTTTTTCGGCTTCGCTTTTTCGAAAAGAGCAACGACGGATGGATTGCTGAAATCGATCTTTTCAAGTAGCTTTCCCAGCATCTGAAGGGTGGCGATGAACTCTCGCTCATAAACCGTGTCCAAACAAGCACACGTCGTCCAGAACAATTGAGGGTACTGCAACAGGTCTGCAGGACTCAGGGCTTCGATGATGGTGCCTATCGTCGTGAGAATCTCGAGGGAAAATATTTGTACCTCTTGTGCCTTGTCAACAATCGTATTAGAAAGACGGGCAAGTATATCTGAAAGCATAGGTCGGTCTAGGGTAGTGAGTATGCAGCGAAATACTTGGAGGGACCGACACGCAATATGTCTGACTGGACAGCTTGTGGCCCAGGTCAAGCAGATTCTGGCCCAATGCTCCTGAATTTGGGGATACGCAATAGCAAAAATATCCACGACCTGATTTGTAACGTGAGACATTGATGCCGGGACTCGACTATCATCTTGGATTTCAACTGATGCCGTATGCTTGTTGTATTCTTGTACCTCCTTTCCATTCACTTCATCATAGGACCAGACAACGTTTGGCTCATGCTGTCGAATCGATTCCACAAATGTTTCGATGGTCTTCTTGTTAGGGGTCGTACTATCTTCATCGATCTTCGTTATGACAAGCTCATGAATCAGGTGCACCAGCATTTCTCGAGCTTGGTCTTGTACTAATGAGGTGTAATGGTCCCACAACACCATCACAACTTGCAAAAGTAGTGGCACACTCTCCTTACTAAGCTTCATTGGAGAAACCATAAGATCCACTAGGAAAATCATCGAGAGTTGTCCCAAAGAAAATCCGTGCTATCATCATCAGTGGATGTAGAAAAACGAGAATTAAAGCTCTCACCTGCTTGCTGCCAATAGGCAATGCCTCAGAAAGATCCGCAACATATGGCAGGCCTAAATTATCTGGCGGCAGGACTTTTGGTTCTTGTTGTTTCTGCACCATATTCCGAGATGTTATCTGCAACAGCAAGAATTCAACCACCTTTTGACCAGCCGGTGTGGTAGATAGATAGACGATTATCTGCTTGGCATAGGCAACAAAACTCTGTTCGCGCCTATCAAGGCATAAAGTTATCACGAAGTCCAAGATGAGCTGTACATTGCCGGCGTGTGGTCCTGTCGCCAATGCTTGCCACAGCGCCTGTATCTCATTGTGCAGCGCACCGCTGGCTGTTGTAGTAATCTCGATAAGGTTGGCAAGAAGCATATATGATTGAGCGGTCGGGCGCCCATTGAGCTCTACCTGTAATTCGATCACCTGGATCCATGGGAGGATAGCTGCGATCATATTACGCTGACTATCGGGAAGCATTGCTTTGAAGTGTACGGAAAATTGAGAGAAGATAAAGAATGCTAGCTCGGTGTGTTGTGATGCTAGTCGCTTCGAAACCTCAAACTGAGCTAGCTTGTAGACAGCAGTCGTACGGTCCGATATGCTAATATCGAAATCCTGGATCTTCGAGTTCTTTTGTTGCCGCTGTTCAAGAAGCCGCAAAAGCTTAGCGGATTTCATTCTGATTTCGCTCTTCTCGTTGCCCAGAGTGAACAGCAGAGCGGCTGAGATTCTCCAGAAGGCTAAAGGATAGTCGGGTTGTTCGTTTAAGACCTTGGTAACGACTTCAAAGTAACTCTCTAATGCCCTTGGAGGATCGACCACGTACCATCTTTCGATAGAGCGTTCCAAGAAATAGGGAGTGTCACGATTGTGTATGATCAGATTGAAAAGAGCGCGACGCCCTATCGCGTGATGTTTGTCACTTGGCGCCCCAAAGATCTGATGGATCCAAGTGAGCATGCGACGAACGTCAAAGGAGCGACTATCAGAGCGATCCATGTTGACTTTGACGGGTCCAGCCTGAGTAAGTAAGCAAGGGAATTTTGGATGGACAACGGTGCACTCACACAAAGGGCCGCCATAGCGCTCAGCGCAGCAGTCTTGAGATTCTTCTTCTCAATTTCTATGGTCACCGCAACCTTCTCTCCTATGTCTTGATGTTGTTCCAAGGCGTGCTGCCAAATATGCTCTCGTTGGTCCATCTGAGCCTGATTGGCAGAATATCCACCCCAATCTTCCATCAACGCGAAAGCCGACCTTCTTGAATCGAAAGAGATATATTTCGAAGGTTCCGAAGTCCTGTTCAAGCTGTCGAAAAGCTCTTCCATGAGTCCGCAGTATTGACGTCTCAACTTTTGGCATTCCCAATCATTCTGAATGTTAGCATCATTCAAGAAGATCATCAAGTCTTTGGTATAGGTGCAAAGATTGTTCAGTATCCAGTCATCCTGCAGGACTGCAGGCTCGTGCAAAAACCGGGCAGTGAGTCGGTATACTTGAGTGACCTCCGTTCTTAGACGATCTGTGCTCGGATTTCTACGAGGATTACTTCCAGTCCGCTGGTGCTGGATGCCGATGCGTTGCTTTGCTTCCTCTTTGCAAGTTGTGACCGCATATTGAAGTGACTCAAGAAGTGTCCTATAGAGATTTATGTTGATAGATCCAAGGGCTATCACAATTGCATCACGAAGGGAGGTTTGAGCTGCAGCTAATAGAGGTATTATATTCGCAAAAAGTTGTCTGGCTGAGCTGATCTTATCCTGTCCTTGTTGGACGCCCCTCGAGATCTTTCGGGAATGCTGGGTTTTGTCCAGCTGGCTTTGCGTCTGGGCACCAGGAATTGTCATGGTGGTGCAGGCCATGACTAGATATAATTTCCACTGCTCAACGATCACTTCTGGCGACTGTGTCCCAAGGCGATTCAAAGTACGTGCAGTTCCGTGATCGGTACCGGCAATCGGCATTCCACGCGCGTCAGAAGCCAGTCGTATGACACTGTCCTGCATCTGCAGCAATCTTGTACAGACTATCTCACGTCCCAGTGTCACGGCGGTGTTGCAAAGTTC